>Ga0114996_10005944_pt1 | contig 14195 bp, 13 predicted proteins | sample ArcticOcean_MG_C_4_FD_87039 | JGI IMG/M metagenome (GOLD analysis project Ga0114996, IMG submission 87039) | Marine microbial communities from western Arctic Ocean - ArcticOcean_MG_CB4_134 | ecosystem: Environmental > Aquatic > Marine > Oceanic | place: Arctic Ocean: Canada Basin | collected...
ATCTTCTTTTAATTTTTCAATTTCTTCATCAGATAATTTTGAGGATGATTCAATAGTTATTTTCGCTTCTTTTTGTGTTCCAAGATCTTTTGCAGTTACATTGATAATTCCATTTGCATCAATATCAAATTTGACTTCGATTTGAGGAACTCCTCTTGGAGCAGGTGGTAAATCAGTGAGATTGAAACTTCCTAAAGAAACATTATCAGTAGCCATTGGTCGTTCACCTTGAACAACGTGAATTGTAACTGCCGTTTGATTATCAGCTGCAGTTGTGAAAACCTTACTTTTTGATGTTGGAATTGTAGTATTTCGTTCAATTAGAGGTTCTCGAACTCCACCTAAAGTTTCAATTCCTAATGTTAGGGGAGTAACATCCAGTAAAACAATATCACTTGCAACATCTCCAGCAATAATTCCAGCCTGTATTGCTGCACCCATTGCTACCGCTTCCATAGGATCAACTCCAGATTCAGCCTCTTTACTAACTAATTCACTAACAAATTTTCTAACAAGAGGGATTCTTGTGGGGCCTCCAACCATTACAATTTTACGAATATCAGAATTGGTGAGTTTTGCATCTTCAAGTGCTTTTAGAACAGAAGGTTTACATCGTTCAACAATTGGTCCAATCAATTCATCTAATTTAGCTCTAGTAATTCTTAATTCAAGATTTTTTGCTCCTGAAGAAGGATCATGTGAAATGAAAGGTAAGTTAACATCTGTTTCCATTACTGTTGATAATTCAATTTTGGCTTTTTCTGCTGCTTCTCTAATTCTTGTCATTGCAGTTGTATCTTGTGAAAGATCAACCCCTTCCTTTTTCCTAAATTCATCAGCAATAAAATTAATTAGAACTGTATCCATATCTGTTCCACCTAATTGAGTATCACCAGAAGTACTCATTACTTCAAAGACACCGCCTCCCATTTCCATGATAGTTACATCTAATGTACCTCCACCAAAATCAAAGACAAGGATTTTCATATCTTCTTGTGTTTTATCTAATCCAAATGCTAATGATGCTGCTGTAGGTTCATTGATAATTCTTACAACATCAAGACCAGCAATAATTCCAGCATCTTTTGTTGCTTGACGTTGATTATCATCAAAATATGCAGGAACTGTAATTACTGCTTTTTCGACAGGTTCACCGACAAATGCCTCTGCATCTTTTTTTATTTTTTGTAGAATATATGCAGAAATTTGTTGAGGTTTGTAATCTTTATCTTGAATTTTAAATAAGTGATCTGAGCCCATTTTTCGTTTTGCAGCAATAATTGTATTTTCAGGATTTGTTACAGCTTGTCTTCGTGCAGGCTCACCAACTAAAAGTTCACCATCTTTAGAAAATGCTACAACAGATGGAAATGCTTTACCTCCAACTGTTGCACCTTCAGCTGCAGGAATAATTGTAGGCTTTCCACCCATTACTACTGCTGCTGCAGAATTACTTGTTCCTAAATCAATACCAATAATTTTAGCCATATTTTATCATCTTTTTTTTGAAATTTCTACCAATGTATGTCGAATAATCCTGTTTTGAGAAATATATCCCTTCCTGATCTCCTTTGTAATCGTATTATCATCCAAATCAGGATCAGTAATAATTGATATAGCCTCATGAGAATTTGGATCAAAAATTTCCCCTAAAGCATCAATTGGAATAACATGGTATTTTTTCAACAAAGAATCCATGTTTTTTAAAATTGAATCTAGACCGTCAGTATTAATTTTATTTTCAGAAAATACATCTTTGGCTCTAACAAAATCGTCATATATTTTTAGAAAGTCCAATACAAATTCATCAATTTTTGCATTAACACCATTTTCAATATCAGAATTGATTTTTCTAGTAAGATTCTGAAAATCTGCTAAAGCATGTTTCAATTTTTCATCTGATTCAAGTAATATCACTTTTTGTTTTTCTAAATCTAATAATTTCGTTAATTCTTCAACATTTGTTTGTGAAGATTCAGAAGATTCATCATGTTCAGTAATTTCTATAATTTTTTCAGTATCTACATTTGGTTCATCAGTATTATTTTCGTTTTGATTTTCAGATTTTGTATTTACTGGAATTTCATCAGAATTAAATTCGCTTGACATTTCAAACAAAATAATAATTTAGCTAATTTATACTATTATTGAGTTATTTCAAAGAGCGGATTTGCTTTAATTACTATTAAATCAGAATTTTGTTGAGTTTTTTTAACATTATCAAAATCAAGTTTTGAGCAGGCTACAACAATAGTAGTTTTGTCACTGTGAAATAGATCAAAATTTGGATCTTCATAAGCCTCAACATCACCAATATAGTCACGTAATCTAGAAGTCAAATTTTGCAGCATCTCAATTTTATCACCACGCATTATATGTTGATCAAGTGTCCAAGATAATGCAATTTTTGTTCTACTTGCTTTAAGATCATTTTTCTTTAATGTTGTACGAATTTCATCAATTAATCGTTTAACATATCCATCAATTCCTTTTACACTTCCATTTATCAAATACATTAAAGAATTTGTACCTTCAAATGAAGACCCCAGAGATTTTAAATCAAACAATCCTCTAACCATGTCATCTAGAAATATTTCTTGAAAATCATCAGATGATAAATCATTTTTGGTAATTTTATCTTGTGCATATTTGCACACTTCTAAAATACTGCACAAATTTGAAAATCTTGATAAAATATCAATTGCATGAAAATGTTCTGACGAAGAAATAGCTACAAATTTCTTCTCTTTTTTATCAATTGTTAATAAATCAGATAAAACAGGATCCTCCTTTCCAGTAAAAGATCCAATAATTTTTGGTTGTTGATTAAGATCTTCTAATGGATAATAAAAATATGAAATTTGTTTTCCAACTTCTAAACCAGTTACATGTTCCAATAATGAAATATTTTCATTGTTACCACCAAATCCAGTTGGAAGGGTAAAAACTACTGAGCTGTTTTTCTTTAACGATGTAATAGCATCTTTGAATTTGGAGTGAATTTCTGTTTTAATATCTTGACCTGTTTTCCTAATTCTTGGCGTAAAAAATAGATATTGAGCTTTGGAAATGGCTACATCAATTGGCTCCATAGCCAATAATGGTTCATCTTCTTTTAGAGAAGAAACATTAGGATAAGTTTTAGCTATTTCAGAGTTAAGTGAAATTGCTGAAGGGGTAGATTCATCAATAATGTAAACATCTGCACCTTTGATTGCCATTTGAGATGCAATGGCATATCCTTCAGTACTTAATCCATAAACAACAATTTTTACTCCCCCCAACGTACTTTCTCTGATTATTCGACAAAGAAAAACTTATTGAAAAAACTACAATAGTAAAAATTTCTTGAGAAACAAGTGTACATTCTTATTCCAAAACAATTTTTTAGTTTTTTCCTGATTTTGATAAAAAGTTCATTAAGGGAATAATGGTATTTGGTTTAGCAGCCCGGTAGTGTAGCGGTCAAGCATATGGGCCTTTGAAGCCCGTGACGCCAGTTCGAGTCTGGCCCGGGCTACTTTATTTAAAAAATAATAATTATTTTTAGAAATCAAGTTTTGTTAAAAGTTTAGAAGCAATAATAAAAAGTGCAGATGCAATTCCAACAAGAATTACCATTTCTAAAATCACAAAGTTAGTTATATCACCAAAAATTCCAGCTCTAATTACATCAACTAAATAAGTTAGCGGATTAAGATAAAATGCAGAGCGTAATGGTTCAGGAGCTCCATCTGAAGGATAAAATGCAGTACTAACAAAAGCAAAGAATAGAAAAACAGTATTAATAATTACATTAAATCCTTCAGTAGAACGAATTCTAGTAGAAATTATTGATGCTAATGAACCAAACAATACTGAACCAACAATAGCACCAAAAACAAGAATAGGAATTGTAAATAACGAAAATTCTACAGATTCAAAAAATACGGGATATCCAACTGCTGCTATTAGTGATGCACTCACTAATCCAACTATTCCTATAGTGAAAATATTACTAAGAATATAATGGGTTTTTGTGAATGGTCCAGACAGAATTTGTTCAAACATGCCATGTTTTCGGTCATTCCAAATTAGAATACCAGAAATTAGTGTACTATTCATGATATTAAATCCAATCATTCCAGATGCCAAAAATGCAGGATAGTCAAGTTCCTTTCCACCAAATGGAACAGAATTAATCAATGGAGCATATGCAAAACCTGCAACAAAAATATAGATTAAAGGAAAAATTACTTGCCAAATTAAAAATCCCGGATTAAGAGAAATCGTCAGATTTCTATTTACTAATCTAATTATTGGATGTATTTTCTTTCACCATTTTTAAAAAGATGTCTTCAAGATTTGTTGGGACCGCCGATAAATCTTCAATCTCAATATTATTATCATTAAGTATTTTCAATACTTTTAGTAGTACCAATTCTGATTGCTCTGAATGAATAATTATATTTGTGCCATTTTCAAAATTAATTTTACAATCTAATATTCCTGACAATAAAGAAGAAACTTGTGATTGTTTTTCAAACAAATGAATGTTAATGGTTTTTTCTTTTCCAAACCTAGATTTTAACGCATTAGGAGAATCAACAGCAATTATTTTCCCTTTATCAATAATTGCAATTTGATCACAAAGATATTCAGCTTCTGTAAGAATATGTGTAGTATAAAATATTGTTAATCCACTTTTAACTTTTTTTCTTAAATAATCTAACAATTTTCTTCTAGCATTGGGATCTAATCCAGCAGTTGGTTCATCTAAAAATAAAAGTTCCATATCGTGCATAAATTCACGAGCAACTTGAACTCTTCTTCTTTGTCCAATTGAAAGATCTTCATTTCTTTTTTTTCGAATTCCAACTAGATCAAAATCTACTAAAAGTTGTTCCATTCTTTTCTTACGTTCAGTTTTTGGAACATTCCACATCATTCCATATTTGTCAAGAGATTTTTCAACAGTTAATGTTGGTTCATAACTTGGTTGTTGTAAAACAACACCTGTTTTATGACGAACATTCAAAGGGTTTCTTATTGCATCTATTCCTAAAATTGACAAAGAACCACTAGAAGGAGAAATCAAAGTGGTAAGAAGTTTAATTGTAGTTGATTTTCCAGCCCCATTTGGACCTAAAAATCCAAAAACTTGACCAGATTTGACTGAAAATTTGATATCATCTACAGCTTTAATTGAACCGTATGATTTTGATAGATGTATAACATCAATACATGACACAATGAATCTGTAATCTTCCTATTAATTTAGTTAATGAGATAAATCAAGGATATGGTAGAAAATTTGAATTAATTCAGATTAAATATGTAAGAAATTTCAAAAAAATGGAGTTCTTAAAAATAAAAAAGAAATTAATTTAATTATGCGATCTTTTTAAAGATAGAAAATAGTTTTTGAATGAATGAAATTTTTATTAATAGAACAAGTTTAACAAAATATGTTGTCTGAATTTGAAAATTTAATTGAAAAATTAATTGAACAAAAACCAGAATTAACTAGAGAAAATATTGAAGAAGAAATAAGACTAAAAAAAGAGAAAATAGGTGCAGGTTATTTAACTGATCAAGGTGCACTATTTTTAATTGCATCAGATTATGGAGCTATATTATCAGAATCACAAAAAGTAGAATTAAACATTAAAGATCTATATGCAGGCGCAAAAGAAATTTCACTTGAAACAAGAGTTTTGAATCTTTCACCTGCTAAACAATTTTCAAGAAAAGATGGGTCTCCATTTTATCTTAGAACAATGACAGTGTATGATACAAATTCAACAGCTAGTGTAAAATTATGGGATGAAAAAGCAAATCTACCTGGAATTGAAAATATTAAACCTGGAGATTTAATCAAAATCATAAAGGCATATGTAAAATCAGATCTTGATGGTTCACCAACAATTAACATTGGTTCTGGTTCAAATATTGAAACTACAGATACAAAAAGTGAAATTCCAACTATTGATACCATTACAAAAGATGTAAGTGAATCACAAGAAGGGCAAAAAGATCTTGTAATATCAGGAATTACTGATGGAGTAATCAGTGGAATGGAGTTTACAAATTCTAGAGGTCAACCTGGAAAAGCATTAAGAATGAGGCTAAAAGGCAGAGATGGTAGTGGAATTAGAGTAGTTCTGTGGGGCAAAGATGAATCATCAATTCCTAATAGGATTTCACAATCAGCTAAAGTAAGATTACTGGGTGTTAGGGTAAAATCTGGAAATCAAGGATTAGAAATTCATGGAAATGATGCAACAATTATTGAAATAGATGGTGGAGAAATAGAGCCAGTAATTTCAAGAATTCTTTCAATTACGACAACAGAAACTGGAAAAAATATGATTGTGGCAGTTGATAATAAAAAAAATATTTTCAATATCAGTGATTTTTCAAACTCAACAAGTATTTGTGCAGAAGGTGATGTTATCGAATGTATGCCATCAAAAATTTATGGAAACTCAATTACACTTGATAACAATTCTTTTGTAAGGAAATTAGATAATGATGAATCTATTCCATCATTATCACAATTTAGAACAAAGATCAATGAGATTAAAGTAAATGAAAATTATTGTATTGAATCTATTGTATTAAAAATGCCTGAACGACGTAATGTTCAAACAAAAACAGGAGAATCAATTGCACTTTCAGAAATGTTCGTAGAAGATGATACAGGTCAAATTTGGGTTAAAGGTTGGAGAAATCAAGCAAGACTAATTGAAAAATGTGAATTAGGAGAAATTATTTCGATTACAGGATTAAATGCTAAAGCGGGGTTAGAAGGTAGAATAGAATTATTTTTAACAACATTTTCAAAAATTACAAAAAAGAATTAAGAATTGGATTAATTTGTTGAGTTTGATCATGTTCTTTCATAAACAATAATACCTACTGATTAAAGTGCAAACAAAACTATAGAAATTATTGGAATTAAATTGAAAATTCTTACCATCTTTAAACTTAATTGGTAATTCATTAAATGTCTTCATCAGTATCAGACAATCCTAAAACATCGATATTATAAGAAAATGATTTCTTATCTAATGCCCAATAAATTTTTCCCCTAAATTTTGAAGAATTTTTAAAGAGATGTATTTTGATATGTGTGAAAGGATCAATTGCACTTTTCATATTTTCAATTTCTTTTCCTTCTATTGTTCTAATCATATTTGTAAAAATTATAGGAATTTTTTTTGTTATTGCAAATTTTGATAATTCATGCATATATTTCATGAATAATAAATTTTTTTCAAAAATTGATTCGTCTTTTACGTATTCATATGAAAATAAGTCAGTAATATTATCAATAACAATTAAAGAAAAATTATTATTTTCAAGTTTTTGAATTGATTTAATTTGTTCTGATGTATTTGTTAATCTAGATACAGTAATTTGCTGAAGAAAATCAAGATCAGTTTCTGATCGTTTTTGGATTTCTAGAATTCTTTCAGGTCTAAACCCGCCTGTAGTATCAAAGTATAACACACGTCCACCATTTTTGACTGAATTTATCGATAGTTGTAACAATAGCTGAGTTTTTCCGGTTCCATTTCCACCAAAAATATCTACAATTATTCCTTGTGGGATTCCTCCAACTAAGAATTTATTTAATTTTTGTAAACCAGTTGGGATTATTTGCATGATTATTTTAAAAAGAAGAAAAAATTTAAGGAATTGTAATTTTTTCAAAGGAGGCAAGGCTTTTATTCTGGTGAACAAAGTTGCAAAATAAGTGAATAATTAGTGTCACAAACAAATAGTGCAAAAAGACCTTTAACAACTCTTCAAAAAAGTACAAAGAAGAAAGTTACTGTAAGACTAAAAAATGAAGTTGAATATAAAGGAAAAATGGATAATGTTGATTCATACATGAATTTGATTATGACTGATGCTGAGGAATTACATGATGGTAAAACAATTGCAAATTACGGTAGAGTTATCGTGAGAGGCAATAATGTGTTATTTATCAAACTAGAAAATGAACTCTAGTATTTAGGGGTGCTTTTATGACGAATAATTTTCTATTTACATCTGAATCAGTTACGGAAGGACATCCAGATAAAATATGTGATAATATTTCTGATGCATTTTTAGATGAATATCTAAAACAAGATCCCAACTCAAGAGTTGCAGTTGAAACAATGGTTACTACAGATTTTGTAGTTGTTTCAGGAGAAGTAACCACTAAAGCAAATTTCGATAAAAAAGCCCAAGAAGAATTAGTTAGAAAAACAATTCAAGAAATTGGATATGATAATAAAGATTTGATGTTTGATGCAAGTACATGTAAAGTAGATCTAAGATTACATTCACAAAGTCCAGATATTAGTCAGGGGGTAACAGCTACTGAAGAGAAAGAGCAAGGAGCAGGAGATCAGGGTTTGATGTTTGGATATGCATCAAATGAAACAGAAGAGTTAATGCCATTACCAATTTTACTTGCACACAAACTTATTCAAAAATTGTCTCAAGTACGAAGAGATAAAACATTATCATGGGTCAGACCAGATGGAAAATCACAAGTGTCGGTTAGATATGAAAATAATAAACCAACAAAAATTGAAACAGTAGTAATTTCAACACAACATGCACCAGAAATTTCACAAGAAAAAATTTCAAGTGAGATTATTGATAAAGTGATTAAACCAGTTTTAGGAAACTTGTGGAATGATCAAATAAAAATTCATATCAATCCAACTGGAAAATTTGTGATTGGTGGTCCACATGGAGATGCAGGTGTAACTGGAAGAAAAATTATTGTTGATACGTATGGTGGATTTGGAAGACATGGAGGTGGTGCTTTTTCAGGAAAGGATCCATCCAAGGTAGATAGATCTGCATGTTATATGTGCAGATATATTGCAAAAAATCTTGTTGCAGCAGAGCTAGCAGATAGATGTGAAGTACAATTAGCATATGCAATTGGAGTAGCAGAACCAGTTTCACTTTATGTCAATACATTTGGTACAAACAAAATTTCAGAAAAACGAATTGAGGATTTAGTTAGGGAAAATTTTGATATGAAACCATCAGGAATCATATCTCAATTAGATTTGAAGAGACCTATTTACAAAAAAACTGCAGCATATGGACATTTTGGAAGAAATGAGCCAGAATTTTCTTGGGAGAAAACAGACAAAGCTGCAGTATTAAAGCAATCTGCCGGACTTTAATAATTCTATAATTGATTGAAAATTAATTCCAGAAATTTTTCTCAGTTTTTCATGATTTCCTGTAAAATTACCAATTAAGATATTCAAATCGTCAACTCCAAAGGAAGATTTTGGATTATTTATTGCATTATGATAACTATTTTCTAAATTAATTTTTTTGATTTTTGAATTACCTTTAGAAAATAATTTTACATATTTTATAAACAAAATATGATCGGGACCAACAAGATCAATAATTTTATTTTTAAATTTTGGTTCAATTATTGATTTAAAAATTACTTGTACTACATCATTAATGTAAATCGGTTGAATTGAATAAGTTCCAGATCCAGGGATTTCAATTATTTTATTTTTAATTTGTTTTTTTAGATATTTTGTAAAAAGATCATTTTTTCCTACAATGTAAGAAGGTCTAAAAATTGTATAGTTTAATCCAGAATTAATGATTAATTTTTCTGCATTGTATTTAGAAATAAAATATCCTAATGAAGTATTAGGCGATACACCTAATCCGCTTGTATAAACAATTTTTTTTATCTTTGCTTTCTTACTTAGATTTAGAATATGATGTGTTAATTCAGTATTTACGGTATTAAAATCAGTTTCAACGGATTGATTTCCTATTCCAACAAGATGTATTAATGCATATGAATTTTTAATGATAGGTAAAATAATTTTTTCATCATAGTTTTTTGAGATTATTTTTTGTTCATTTTTAAATTCTTTAAAATCATTTCTGGAAATAGAAATTAATTCAATGTTTTTTTTAGAAAAATTTTTTCGAATATTAGTAGCAACAAATCCACTTGCTCCAGTTACTACAATTTTTAGACGTTTATTCATAACACAATCAGATTGATTTGAATTTTAAATCTATTTAGAAGATTTTGAAAATACAGCAAACAAGAGTTAATACAGTAAAATGAATACAAAAAATGTGGTAAGTGAAAAAACAGAATTAAAGACAGGGTATACTACAGGGAGTTCGGCAACAGCAGCAGCAAAAGCTGCATTATTAGCAATAATTAATCAGCAAAAATCAGAAAATGTAGAAATTCTACTGCCGAAAGGAAATTTGATTAAAATTCCAATATTTTCTTGTAAATTTGAATTAGATAAAGCAATTTGTTCTGTGATTAAAAATGGTGGAGATGATCCTGATGTTACTCATGGTGCAGAGATCATTGTAGAATTATCATTTACAGAAAAAATAGGGGGAATCGATATTGATGGTGGAGAAGGGATTGGAATAGTTACAAAACCCGGATTGGGCTTAGAAATTAACAAACCTGCAATAAATCCAGTTCCTAAAAAAATGATTATTGAAAATTTAACAAGTGTAGGAAGAGAAATTTTGGTAAAAAAAGGTTTTAGAGTTTTAATTTCAGTTCCTAAAGGAAGAGAATTAGGTCCAAAAACGGATAACCCAAGATTAGGTATTAAAAATGGAATATCGATTTTAGGAACTAGTGGCATAGTTATTCCATTTTCTACAGCAGCTTATGCTGCATCAATAAGACAAAGTATTGATGTTGCAATTGCAATGGAAAATGATACAGTAGTATTAACAACAGGTGGAAGAAGTGAAGATTTTTCAAAAAAAATAGTAGATTTACCAGAACATTGTTTTGTACAAATGGGAGATTTTTCAGGATATGCAATCCAGCAATGTAATAAAAAAAATATCAAAAAAGCATATGTTGTTGGTTTTATAGGAAAACTTGTAAAAATGGCATCAGGTGTTAAACAAACTCATGTTAAAGGTTCAAAAGTTGATATGAATTTTTTAGCAGAGCTAGCAGAAAAATCTAATGCAAACGAAAAAGTGATTCAAAGTATTAAAAAAGCAAATACTGCAAGACATGTATCTGAAATTATTCAAGAAAATAATGTAAAAGGGTTTTTTGAATTGATTTGTAATGAAGTGCATAAACACATGAGAAAACACAGTGAAAACAGAGTTTCTATTGATGTGATATTGTTTAATTTTGATGGAAAAATTCTATCGAGAAAATCAGAAAAGTAAGGTATTTTATTAAAGTAAAAAAAGTTTGGGTATGGAAAAAGTTTCAGTTCTCGCCATTACCAAAAACGGGGTAAAAATTGGAGAAGAATTAAAGGAAAAATTTCCTGATTGGGAAATATATGTACCTGAAAAATTTTCAGATGAAAGAACCAAAATAAAATGGTATTCTGAACCTACATCTGAAAAAATTATTGAGCTTTTTAAAAATTCTAATGCATTGATTTGTATTTTTTCTTTGGGAGCAATAATTAGATTAATTGCTCCTTATTTGAAAGGCAAAAAAATAGATCCTGCAGTTATTGCAATTGATGATAAAACAAAATTTGTGATTAGTGTATTATCAGGACATATTGGAGGTGCAAATGAATTAACTCAGGAAATTGCAGAAAAACTAGGATCTATGCCCGTAATTACTACTGCAGCAGATGTTAACAAAACAATTTCAGTAGATCTAGTTGGAAGGAAATTTGGTTGGAAAATTGATGACGACTTCACAGTTACCAAAATTAGTGCTCATATGGTAAATGAGGAACGTATAGGTATTTTTCAAGAAGCAGGTGAAAGGAATTGGTTTAAAGAATTGCCAAAAAATGTTTCAATTTATGAAAATCTAGAAGATTTGAAAAAATCAAATTCCAAAGCTCATCTAATTATTTCTGATAAAATTATTGAAGAAGAGTTAGCAAAAGAATCTGTAATATATCGTCCTCCAAGTTTAGTAATAGGTATTGGACTACATTGGGATACTTCTAAAGAAACAATCAAAATAGGAATTGAGGGTTGTTTGAAGAAATTTAATCTTAGTTCAAAATCAATTGCAAAACTAGTATCTATAAAAAAACCACAAGATGTTCAAGGATTAATAGAACTTGGAATAGAAATGGGCATTCCTGTAGAATACATAAACAGAGAAGAATTGGCTCAGATTTCTGCTCCAAATCCTTCAGAAACTGTGAAAAGATTCGAAGGAACTGCAAGTGTATCTGAGGCTGCTGCAATCAAAGTCTCAAAAGGAGAATTAATTGTAGAAAAACAGAAATTCCCTCCAAATTTGACCATAGCCATAGCGAGGATTTTGAATTGAGGCGAGGGTTACTAATAGTTGATAGAGGGAGTAGAGAAAGAGAAGCATCTGAAGAACTTGAAACTATTTGTAAAGGTATCAAAGATAAAACAGATTATGTTTTGACAGATTTTTGTTTTCTTGAAGTTGAGCCTCCATATATCGAAGATGGAATAAGTAGATGCCTGAAACAAGGAATTGATGCATTAACAGTGGTACCGTATTTCCTAGATCCAGGTAAAAAAGTTAAAAATGCAATTGTTGATGTAGAAGAACTACAAAAAAAATCAGACATAAAATTCCTCATTAGTAAACCAATGAGTATGCATAAAACATTAGTAGAAATTGTTGAAAATAGAATCCAAACAACATTACAAGAAAACAAAATTTCATTATCAAAAAATAAAGTAGATGTAATGATAATTGGACATGGAAGTAAAGATCCTAATGCACAAACATCATTAGATTATGTTGTAGATAAATTACAAGCGAATTATAGAAATGTCAGCAGATGTTGGTTAGAAATAGAACAGCCTGATATTTTTGAAGGTATAAAAAAATGTGAAAAAGATAAACCTGAAGTTTTGATAATTGTATTTTATTTCCTACATGAGGGAGCACATGTAAAAATTGATGTGAATAATGATTTAATTCCAGCATTAGAAAATTCTTCATTAAAACAAACATTTGTGACAAAACATATTGGGACTGATGAAAAAATTATTGATTTAATTATTGAAAGAGCTAGGGAGATAGAAAATGCAAACTAAGAAAGGTCAATCAATTGAAGATGCAAGTATGCAAATGATTGAAGATGAAATTGGAACACATCAATATAATCAAAAAGAATGGCCAATTGTTAGAAGAATAATTCATTCAACTGCTGATTTTGATTTTGCAGATAAAAATAAAATAATTTTTCAAGAAAATGCAATTCAAAGTGCTATTGATGCATTGAAAAAAGGTTGCAATATAGTAGTTGATGTTAATGGTGTAATAGGATTGTTAAATAAACAAAATCTAAAAGATTTTGGAAATAAGGTGGTATGTAGAATTTCAGATCCAGATATAATGGAATTAGCAAAATTGGAAGGAAAGACAAGATCTCAAGTCTCAATGAGAGAAGCTAAAGCAGAAATTGATGGAGGGGTTGTTGCTATTGGAAATGCCCCAACAGCATTATTAGAAGTGATTGAAATGGTAAAGGAAGGAATTGTAAAACCAGCACTAATTATTGGAATTCCTGTCGGGTTTATCTGTGCTGGAGAATCTAAAGAAGCATTAGCAAAATTGGAAAATACACCATTTATTACCAATTTAGGTAGAAAAGGTGGTAGTTCATCAGCATCTGCAATAATAAATGCAATTTTCAAATTAATTAGGGCAGAATCATCTTCTTGAATACTTTACACAATTATTTACAAAAATTTTAGCGTAATCTGAGCTATCAAAATAAAGATGTCCGTATGAAGCAAGTGTGTTATATTCCATCATTCCATCTTGATGTTTTTTAATCCCCTCACCAATTTCTAGAGCATAAGCAAATTTTGAATCAGAAGAAACGGAATCTAATTGTGAATAATGAAATTCATGGCCTTGAAAATTATGTTTTTTTTCTGATATTGTAGTTTTTGAATTAATCAAGCCTTTTGTATAATTTAATCTCATTTTTTTTGTCATTTTAGTTTCAGCATCAAACAATCCAATCATTTTATGCTTTTTACTATTGGATGTAATTGATTTTGTTAAATACATCAATCCACCACACTCAGCATAAATTGGTAAATTATTTTCTGCTAATTTCTTAATAGTTTTTTTCATGACTCGATTTTTTTCAAGCAAATCACCTAAAATTTCAGGAAAACCACCACCAATGTAAAGTCCATCACATTTTGGGATTTTATTATCCTTAACAGGGCTAAAA
>Ga0114996_10005946_pt1 | contig 14194 bp, 9 predicted proteins | sample ArcticOcean_MG_C_4_FD_87039 | JGI IMG/M metagenome (GOLD analysis project Ga0114996, IMG submission 87039) | Marine microbial communities from western Arctic Ocean - ArcticOcean_MG_CB4_134 | ecosystem: Environmental > Aquatic > Marine > Oceanic | place: Arctic Ocean: Canada Basin | collected...
CGCCGCGACCAGTTCGATGGAGCGGATTCGCCAAACGGTCCAGCAGACCATGTTCTATTATGACAACCAGCCCTTGGAGCTGACCGTATCGTGCGGCGTCGTCGAAGCGCGGACCGACGACACGACCTCCTCGCTCTTTGATCGGGCCGCCAAGACGCTTCGCGAATCAAAACGGGCCGGTCGCAACCGCACGTTCATGCACAACGGTCGCGAACCGAACGCCGTCGAGCCGCCGGTCTTTGAGGTCAAAGGCCGCGAAGTTCGGCTGTAGTGCTAGGCCAGCAACTCTTTCATGACGCGCCCATGTACGTCAGTCAGACGAAAATCTCGACCCTGGAACGGGAACGTCAGGCGACGATGATCGATGCCTAACAGATGCAACATCGTGGCGTGCAGATCATGAACATGCACGCCGTCGCGAGTCACGTTGACGCTATAGTCGTCGGTCTCGCCATAGGTCATCCCGCCGCGGACACCGCCGCCAGCCATCCACTTGGTAAAACAGTTGGGGTGGTGATCGCGGCCGTAGTTACCCTTGGTCAGACGCCCCTGTGAATAGACGGTGCGGCCGAATTCGCCACCCCAGACGATCAGCGTGTCGTCGAGCATTCCCCGCTGCTTAAGATCCTTCACCAGCGCCGCGGTTGGCTGATCCGTGTCCCGGCATTGCCGGCGCAGATTCTTGGGCAGCCCGCCGTGATGATCCCAGCCCTGATGAAAGAGTTGAATACACCGCACGCCCCGCTCTGCCAGCCGCCGTGCGATCAGACAGTTGTAGGCATAAGTCCCTTTCTTCTGGGCGCTGGGGCCATACGACGCGAGCACCTTTTTCGACTCTCGGCTGAGGTCCAACAGTTCCGGCACCGACGTCTGCATCCGAAATGCCAGCTCGTATTGTTCGATCCGAGTTTGAATCTCCGGGTCGACTTTTTCCTTGAGGTGCAATTCGTTCATTTTCCGCAGCAGATCGAGCATTGCGCGTCGTTTTCGCTGATCGATCCCGCGGGGATTGTCGATGTCCAACACCGGCGACCCTTGGTTACGAAACTTAACCCCTTGGTGAAGAGACGGCAGAAATCCGCTGCCCCAGAGCCGGTCATAGATCGGCTGGCCGCTGCCCGACCCGCGCGAGCTCATCGCCACGAAGGTCGGCAGATCTCGGTTCATGCTGCCCAATCCGTAACTGAGCCAGGAACCGATGCTCGGCCGACCGGGGATCTGCGAGCCGGTCTGAAAGAAAGTAATCGCCGGGTCGTGATTGATCGCCTCGGTGTGCATCGAACGAATCACGCACATCTCGTCAGCAATGCCCGCCGTGTGCGGCAGCAATTCGCTCATCCATGTGCCGCCCCGGCCATGTTGGGCAAACTTAAAGACGCTCGGCGCTGTGGCGAACGACTTTTGGGCCGCCGTCATGGTCGTTTTACGTTCGTCGGGATAGACACTTCGCGGCACTTCTTTGCCAAAGTGCTTATGTAGTTGCGGCTTATCGTCAAACAGATCGAGCTGCGACGGACCGCCCGACTGAAAAAGATAGATCACCCGTTTGGCCTTCGGAGCGAAATGTGGCACGCCGTCGAGCCCGTCGATGCGATTCGGCTGCGTCTTTGGTGCAGCGTTTGCCGACTCAGCAAGCAAGCTCGCCAGTGCCGCGGCCCCTAATCCTGAACCGGTTCGCCCGAGCAGAAAGCGTCGCGTAATGGCTAATGCGTTTTGAACTTCGAGATTCATAACTGGCGTTACTCCTTCGTGATCGTTTCGTCGAGGTTCAAGATCAACGACGCCACGATCGTCATCGCGGCGTGTTCGGGCAAATCGAGCGACGCATCACGCGGTTTTTCGCCGGTCGCCAGTAGCAATTTGGCAGCCGCCGGTTCTTTACGATATTGCGATAACATCTTCCTGTGTGCCTCGCCCAACAGACCCAGCTCAACATCCGTAGGTCGCCGCGCAGTTGCCAGACGATATCCCCAGATCAACTGTTCGCGCGTCGTCTTGCCGCCCTCTCGCAACATCCGCTGGGCCAGGAATCGGGCTGCTTCGACGAAGGTCTTGTTGTTCATCAGCGTCAGCGCTTGCAGCGGCGTGTTGGTCTGCTGTTTGCGCACTTCGCACACTTCGCGCGCTGCCGAATTAAACGCCGTCATCGTCGGCGGCGGAATCGTGCGGCGCCAATAGGTGTACAAACTGCGGCGATAGAGATTCTCGCCGTGATCCTGCACATATTTGTTGTTCGAGATCGCTTTCCAAATGTTCGGCGGCATATACGGCTTGGCCGACGGTCCACCGATTTTGTGGACCATCAATCCGCTGGCAGCCAACGCTTGATCGCGCATCGCGAACGGACGCAATCGAAAACGGGGACCGCGCGCCAGTAACCGATTCTCTGGATCTCGCGTCAATAACTGCTTCGTGAATCGCGACGCCTGGCGATACGTCGCGCTGCTGAGAATCTGTTTATGCAGCGCCTTGACGTCCCACTTCAACCGAACCAGCTCAGTCGCCAGATAATCCAACAGCGCCGGATGACTCGGCAGCGCGCCTTGCGTACCAAAATTCTCGGCCGTCTTGACGAGACCAACGCCAAAAAACTGCTGCCAATATCGATTCACCGTCACTCGTGCCGTCAGCGGATGATCGGGGTGAACCAACCAGCGAGCCAACTCCAGGCGATTCGTCGGCGTCGGACCTTTGACCGTGTTGAGCCCAGCAGGCACGCCTGGCTTAAGCGCGCGTGACTTGTCCGGCAGGTTGTACTGCCCTCGCTGCAACAAATAGGTCGGTCGTGGCTTCTTCATCTCCTGCATCACCATCACGCTCGTCTTGCTGCCCGGTTTGGGCCGCACGACTCCGCCACCGAATTGATTGCCTTTGCCTTGAAACGAGAGCGCCGCCGGCACAATCAGCCGATCCTCAGCGGCCGCGAGATTCGGCCAACTCTTCGGCACCTCGACATACGGCGGACTATTGCCGTTGTTCGGACCGACGCCCCACTCCGGCACGTTGTTGAAATAGGCGAACAGCCGGTAGTAGTCTTCCTGAGAAATCGGGTCGTATTTGTGCTCGTGACATCGGGCGCAACCAACGGTGAGCCCAAGAAACACCGTGCCGAGTGTGTCGACCCGATCGACGACGTATTCGACCTGCCATTCTGCCGGAAGCGATCCCGCCTCGGAAGTGATTCGGTGATTGCGACAGAATCCGGTCGCGACCTGCTGCCTGAGCGTCGCCTTGGGCAACATGTCGCCGGCAAGCTGCTCGATCACGAATTGATCGAACGGCAGGCTGTCGTTCATCGCCATGATGACCCAGTCGCGCCAAACGTGCATATAGCGGTAACGATCGTTCTGGTAACCATCGGTATCCGCATAGCGGGCCGCGTCGAGCCAAAACGACGCCATGTGTTCGCCGTAACATGGCGAAGCCAACAGCCTGTCGAGCACTTTTTCATAGGCCCCCGGTGATTTGTCCGCAAGAAATGCGTCGACCTGCGCCGGAGTCGGTGGCAAGCCGGTCAGATCCAGCGTCGCCCGGCGAATCAGCGTTACCTTATCCGTCGCCGGCGAGGGGCTCAGGCCCTCTTTCTCTAGTCGGGCCAGCACAAAGTAGTCGAGCTGGCCTTTCGGCCAAGCGGTGCCGGCCACTTTAGGCCGCGATGGACGCTGTGGCGGAATATACGCCCAATGTTTGGCGTAGGCGGCGCCTTCGGCGATCCACTGGCGCAGCGTCTGCACCTCGGCCGCCGTGAGCGACTTGCCAGTTTTCACCGGCGGCATGATCTCCTTTGGATCTTTGTGCGTAATGCGAGCCAGAAGTTCGCTCCCGTCGGGATCACCCGGCTCAAGGGCGTCGAGTGCAGCCTTTCGCACATCTAGCCGCAGATCGCCTTTGCGCGCTTTGGCGTCCGCCCCGTGACAGGCGTAACACTTGCTTGCCAGGATCGGTCGCACCTGACGGTTGAAATCGATCTTTGCGGCCCGGCTCGATGCGCAAAGCGACACCAAGATCGTCACCAAACAGAGACGTTGCCAATGTGGCATAATCGAGATCCGGCAAGGCAAGGCGGGAGAGTGGCGGGCAGGAACGACCTCGGTGAGCAGGCCAACGGTGTTGCCCAATCGGTCCCACTCATTTTACTCTCTATAGTCAGGCATCGCCAACCGATTTGCGACCCGCCCGGGGGGCCCGTATAATAGGTTGCCCACTGCCCGACTCATCAAGCTAAACTCCGCCATGGACCGCATTTACCTCGATAGTAACGCGACTATGCGGATTCATCCGGAGGTGGCCGCGGCGATTGCCGAGTGCCACAGGCGACAACTGGCTAATCCGTCGAGCCAGCACCATTTTGGGCGACAGGCTCGCCGCACGCTCGAAGATGCCCGAGACGCGATCGCCGAACTGCTCGATCTGCGGCTGGGCGGACAAAACGCGGATCGGATCATCTTTACCAGCGGCGGAACCGAGGCCAATAATCTGGCGTTGACCGGCCTAACGGGCCCCAGACCGTCGCGAATCGTCGTTTCGACAATCGAACACCCCTGCGTCATCGAGCCGGCGAAACGACTCGCCCAACATGGCTGCGACGTCGAGTGGCTACCGGTCGACTCGGCGGGAGTTGCACGGGTCGACCTGCTTGATTCGCTGCTAGAGCAGCCGACGCAGCTTGTCAGCCTGATGCTCGCCAACCACGAAACCGGTGTTTTGCAGCCTGTCGCCACTGCCAGCGAAATCTGCCAAGGCCGGGCGACTCTGTTTCATACCGACGCCGCCCAAGCCATCGGCAAGATTCCGCTGTCGTTTCGAGATCTGCAAGTCGACGCTATGACGATCGCGGCTCATAAGTTCGGCGGTCCGGTAGGCATCGGTGCCCTGGCGATCCGTGGCGAGGTTGACATCACCCCGGCATTGCTCGGCGGTTTTCAGCAACTGGGGATTCGGGCAGGCACAGAATCGGTCGCGCTAGCAGTCGGAATGCAAGCAGCGCTGAAGCTGGTGATCGATGATCTTTCCGCGCGAGCAGAACGCATGCGCTCGCTACGAGACCAGCTAGAAACCACCCTGCTCGCCGAACTTCCCGATGTGGTGATCAACGGCCACCGCGGCCCGCGACTGCCCAACACCTCAAGCATCGCCCTGCCCGGGGTTTCACGCCAAACGATGTTCCTTGCCTTGGACGCCGCGGGGATCGCCTGTTCGACCGGTTCGGCCTGTGCCAGCGGCGCGTCGGACCCCTCTCCGGTACTGGTCGCGATGGGCTGTGATTGGTCGATCGTCGAGAGCTCGTTACGGCTCAGTCTGTCGGCTGAAACAAGCCCCCAAGAGATCGACTTGGCCGCGCGCCGCATCTTCTTGATTCACAAGGACTTGCGGCGGAAAAAACATGCTGAAAAAGCCGCTGCAGGACCTCGCGAGACCGACGAAAAAACGCTATAATTTGGCCATCGATTTTGGACCAAATTTGAAGGCCGATTTGTCTCACCCCTACCAGGACGGAGCCTCTTGTGATTAGCGGCGTTTCCACCATTTCTTTCTCCCCGCAAGATGGCCTCAGGGCGCCGGATCACAACCGTGACTGCGTCGATGATTTTACCATTGGGAAAGAAAATCGGGTCGCCGCGATGGCCGTCCATTCGTTGCTTGGCGATGCTCCCGACACCCACAATCCGTTGGTTCTGTGTGGTGCGTCGGGCACGGGCAAATCGCATCTTGCGCGTGGTATCGCGGAGCATTGGCGACGCCATGGTCGCGGCGTGACGCTCTACAACGCGGCAACGTTCGCGCGGCAATTGACTGACGCAACCGAGGCACAATCTCTTGACACATGGCGCCGCGACAATCGTCGGTCGCAATTGTTCGTGCTCGAAGATCTTGATCTATTACGTGGTAAACCGAGTGCACAAGACGAACTGGTTCGTACCATCGACGCGGTGCTGCGTCGTCGGGGGCAGTTACTGTTGACCTGTCGAACATTGGTGGATCCGAGTGAACCGCTGATTGTTACGTTGCGCGGTCGTCTCGAGGCGGGATTGGTTGTGCGGCTCGATTCACCCGGCCTATTTGCTCGACGACGGCTACTTCGTCGTATGGCCGTCGCGCGACAAGTTTCGCTCTCGGCAGATGCGGCACGTGTGTTGGCCATCGGACTCGACACCACGGCACCGCAGTTAAGCGGCTGGCTTCAACAACTTCAATTCGCTGCCGATCAACGGGGCACGACAATCAGCGCCGAAGATTGCCAGGCTTTGGTCCAACAGGTAAATCGCCGCGCGACACCTTCGTTGCGTCAAATCAGCACAAAAACCGCTAAGTATTTTGATATCACGACCACGACGCTTAAGAGTTCGTCTCGCGCCCGCGCGGTGGTTCTAGCCCGCAGTGTGGCGATGTATCTGTCGCGACGCTCGACGGAGAAAACGCTGCTGCAGATCGGCGCTCATTTCGGCGGTCGTGACCACACGACCGTACTATACAACTGCCGCAAGACCGAGAAACTCTTGCGGACCGACGCCGAGCTACAGGAGGCGATCGACAAAATCACCTCGACTTGGTCGTAGAAACCCATTCCAAAACGCAACCAGGGTGAGAAAACGTGTGTATAAAACATGTCAACACCACGTCAAGACAATTCGGTAGGTAGCGACTTATAAACCACCAATATGAAATTCGACATTTTCGCGTTGGTCATCGACGGACGAGTGTCATTCGCGCGACAACTAGCCAACTGATTATCCCCGCGATTATTCTGTTCCTCATTTGTTATAACTGCGTCGGATGAAACGACTTGCCGCTGGATGAGTAAGTAGTGATCAACAAAAAACAGGTCACCTTACTACTACTGCTGTTTATTAAATATTGTTTTAGTAAAGACAAGTTCACCCGAATCGGCGAACTCCTTTGCTCGAAAGGCACTCAGTCATGAAGATCCGTTGTGATCGAGAGAAGTTGCTCGCCGCATTTCAAACGGCCGCCGCCGTGGCGCCAACGCGGAGCCCTAAGCCGATCTTGCAAAATGTGAAGATGGAAGTTACCGACTCCGGCGCGACGTTGACCGCGACCGATCTGGAAATCGGCGTCCGCGTTGATGTATCCGGCGTCGAGACCGAGGCACCGGGCGAAGCGATCCTCCACAAGACCCGTTTTGGTTCGATTCTTACCGAGTCAAGTGACGAGACCCTGCAGATCGAGTCGGACGGACAAGGTACCGTGGTCAAAGGCGCTCATAGCCAGTTCAAGCTTTCGTCAGAGAACCCACAGGAATTTCCGCCCGTTGCGGCGTTTGATGAGGCAAAGTATTTCGAGTTGCCTGCCCGATTGTTCAAAGAGATGATCCGCCGAACGACGTTTGCAACGGATAGCGAAAGCAGTCGGTATGCGTTGGGGGGGGTGTTGTTGGAGTTCGGTGAGAAGAAAGTGATCGCGGTCGGTACCGATGGGCGGCGCCTAGCCAAGATGGAAGGTCCCTGCATGGGCGTCGGTGACCCACAAGTGGGCGACACAATGACGATCGTACCGACCAAAGCGATGCAGTTGATCGAACGGGCCTTGAGTGACGACGATGCCGAGATTCAGATCGCACCGCGGGCGAATGACATTCTGGTAAAAAGCCCTCGCAGCACGATCTATTCGCGATTGGTAGAGGGCCGATTTCCCAAATGGCAGGATGTGTTTCCGCGTTGGGATGCGGTGGTCAATATCGAGTTCGCGGCCGGTCCCGTGCTTTCGGCCGTTAAGCAGGCGGCGATTGTCACCAGCGAAGATAGCCGCGGAATCGACCTGACGTTCGGCGGCGGTCAGATGGTGCTTAGCAGCCAAACGGCCGAGTTGGGCCAGTCGCGGGTGGAGCTACCGATCGCCTACGACGGCGAAGAGGTCACGATCAAACTCGATCCGCGATATGTAAGCGATTTTCTGCGAGTATTGGGTGCCGACAAGAATTTTTCGTTACAGGTCAAAGACGCGGAAAACGCGGCGTTGCTGACCACCGAAGACGGATATGGCTACGTCGTCATGCCGCTGGCCCGGGATCGCTAGAACTCAACATAGGACGGGACTTGAACAAACTAGAGCCAATCGATCCGACGCCAAAAGATTGGGAGGCGATCATCGCTCGCAGTCGGCGGCATCAGGCGGGAGCGGCCGCCGGACGGCCCAAGAAGCTTCAGAGCGTGATGGCCCAGTTGATGGTAAAGCGAGGTTACGGTCGTCAGCAGACGTCAGCCGCATTGGCTGATCATTGGCGTGAAGTCGCAGGCGAATTCGTTGCCGAACATACGCGGATTGGCGAATTACGACGCGGCGTATTGAACGTCACGGTGGCCAATTCGATGTTGATGCAAGAGTTGAGTTTCGAGAAACAGTCGTTACTAGAAAAATTATCCGCCCGATTGCCCGATCAGAAGCTGCGAGATTTTCGGTTTCGCGTAGCGCCGGTCTAAACAGTGTTCATCTTAAACACGTTAGTCCAAGACACCGCGGCAGTTGGTTAGCATTTGAAAGAAGTGAAATAACACGATGGAAGAAGATCAACAAAAGCCCGAGATGTCGACCGACGCCGCGCCGGTCGCTAAGGAAGAATACGAGTCGAAGGATCTTCAGCGTCTTTCGGAGCTCGAGCATGTCCGCGAGCGGCCCAGTATGTATATCGCCGACACGACGGCGCGAGGTTTGCACCATCTGGTCTATGAGGTGGTCGACAACTCGATTGATGAGGCGATGGCCGACTTTGCCAAGGCGGTCTCAGTGACGATTAACGGCGATGGTTCGGTCACGGTCGAGGACGACGGTCGCGGAATTCCGGTCGAAAAGCACGACCAGCTTTCGCAAGAAGCCGGCCGGGAAATCTCGACGCTCGAAGGCGTGATGACCTTCTTGATGTTCGGCGGAAAATTCAACAAGGGTTCCTACCAGACCTCTGGCGGATTGCATGGGGTCGGTGTGACGGTCGTGAATTTTCTCTCCGAATGGTGCGAGGTCGAAGTCCATCGCGACGGGCACGTCTATCAACAAGAGTATGAACGCGGTAAGCCGACCAGCGAGGTGCGTCGTGTCGGCAGTACGACGCGGCGAGGTACCAAGACGACGTTCAAGCCGGACCCGCAGATCTTCCCGATGACGAAGTATGACTATGGCACCCTGCACAAGCGGTTGCAGGAGTTGGCCTTTTTGAACGCCGGCGTAAAGATCATCTACCGCGACGAACGGTCCGACCAGAGCGAAGCATTCTGCTATGAACGCGGCATCGAGGAGTTCGTTCAGTATCTCAATCGCGCCAGCGAACCGCTGCACGCGGAGATCGTCAATATCAATGGACATAGCGAAGGGGTTGGATACGAGATCTCGCTACAGTATTCGGGCGAGTACACCGAAAACGTCCACTCGTATGTGAACAACATTAACACGTCCGAGGGCGGCACGCATGTCTCTGGTTTTCGGTCGGCATTGACGCGGAGTCTCAATACCTATGGCAAGAAAGAAAATCTGTTCAAGGACGTGTCCCCATCGGGCGATGATTTTCGCGAGGGCCTGACTGCGGTGATCTCGATGAAGGTGCCGAATCCGCAGTTCGAAGGCCAGACTAAGACCAAACTCGGAAATGGTGAAATCGACGGAATCGTCGCTTCGGCCGTGAATATACATCTCGGCAAGTACCTCGAAGAGAACCCCAAAATCGCCAAGGTCATGGTCCGCAAGGGGATCTTGGCGGCCGAAGCGCGTGAAAGTGCGCGCAAGGCCCGGCAGTTGATTCGCGATCGCAAAGGCGCTCTCTCTGGTGGCGGTTTGCCAGGCAAGCTGCGGGACTGTACCAGCCGAGACGTCGACATGTGCGAACTTTACCTGGTGGAAGGTGATTCGGCCGGTGGCAGCGCCGAAGGTGGTCGACTGCGCGAGTATCAGGCGATTCTTCCGCTGCGGGGTAAGATTATCAATGCCTATAAGTCGCGCGAGGACAAGGTGTTGGCCAACGAAGAGGTGCGGAGTATGATTTCCGCGATCGGCATCGGCATCGGCGAAGAGCAGGATCTGGCGAGTCGTCGCTACGGCAAGATCGTGATCATGACCGATGCCGACGTCGACGGTTCGCATATTCGCACGTTGTTGCTGACCTTCTTCTATCGCCAGATGTACGACCTGGTTCGTGGCGGGCATGTCTATGTTGCGCAGCCGCCCCTGTTCCGCGTGCGGCAACGAAAGCACGTTTATTACGTCCAGACCGAAGAGGAAATGAAGTCCCAACTGATGGAACGCGGTATGGGCGAGTCGGTTTTCGAGCCGGGCGACGGCCGAGAGATTCGAGGCCCAGAGATGGAGAAACTCTGCCGTGCCCTCTCCTCACTCGAAGATTCGCTCTTGGCGCTCGAACGACGCGGCGTCAGTCTGCGGGCCCACGCTATGCGGCAGGATCCCGAGTCGGGCAAACTGCCCGTCTACCACGTGTTCGTCGGTCATCGCGAGCAGTGGTTCGCCAGCCGTAGCGATCTTGACGCGTTTATCGAAGAGGAAGAAAAGAAAACTGGCAGTGAGCTCAAGGTGACCGATCGCCCGGCGACCGACGGCAATGGTGACACCAATGGTGATACCAATGGCGAAAGTGACGACGCCGATCTGACCTCGCAGCGGCTACATATTGTTGAATTGCACGAGGTACGGACGATCAACACGGCGCTGGCCGATCTGCGCGAGATGAACTTCGACATTCAATCGCTGATCCCGCAAGAGCGGACCGGTATCGAAGAGCCGCGCTACGTTCTGCGTCGCGGCGAAAACGAGATCGGCATCGAAGATCTTCGCGGGCTGCTGGCTGCGGTACGTGCCGCCGGCGAAAAAGGCCTTCAAGTGACTCGCTTTAAGGGCCTGGGCGAAATGAACGCCGAAGAACTCCGCGAGACGACGCTCGACCCGGCAAACCGCACGCTGCTACAAGTCACAATGAACGACGTCGGCGCGGCCGACGATCTGTTTCGCATCCTGATGGGCGACAAGGTCGAGCCGCGCCGCGAATTCATCGAGAAGCACGCCCTGGAAGTGCGAAATCTGGACGTGTAAGAAGTAGCGTGGTGTGGGACATAAATGTTGTCATTTCAGACATAAGGCCTGGCCACCTATGACATAAGGTTTGTCACGCGCGCCGCTAATCGGGGGGTTTTGCCGTTGGCGGCGTCCGACTGCCGAGGGTGCGAGAGGGAGCACACGACGTAGCGCACTTCGGATAGGTAAAAAAAGAGCCCGCCCGGCCGCCTTTCGGCGGCCAGCGGTGTCTCTAGCCGGTGGCAAAATCCAGCAATATCGCCTACAGCCAGCTTTGCATACGCCCTTAGCTGAGAGTTGAGTTCATCAGTTCATCGGCGTCGATTGCGCCCGCGACGACGACCGGCGTTAAATCCCTTTCTGCTGCCAATCTGCTTGCCGTTTCGGTAGACCCAATATCCCAGCCCAAGCAGACCTATAACAACGATCAGCGAATCCATGTTGGTTGCCTTTCCCTCGGTTCAGAAAATTCTTGATGAATACGTTAATTCGTGAATGGACCGATGGCGCTTCACGCCGTGGCCTCCTGTAGCTTCCCCTGGGAGTGAAAATCCTCCCAGTTGTGCTTTAGTAAACGTCGAAGCTGCGAAATTCGGCCCGGTGAGACACCGAACTGTTTAGCCGCTTCCTGCGTCGTAAATCCGGCGGCCAGCATCTGCGCAATCCGTCGCCTGCGCACTGGCAGCGACTGGAGCCAAGCCCGAAAGTCGATCCGATACATGGCCAGATCGGCGGGCGATGCCCGCCGGTCTTCCACCAGGACTTCTTGCCAGAGTTGGCAATAGTGGTCGAACTTATCGAGCCGTTCGACGGAGAAGCCCTTTGAACGTTGGGCATATTCCGAGAGAACGTCACGGCAGTTCAGGCGGTTACCGACGCGGCGGCCGCTACGCAGCTGGGCCACCGCGAAGCGGGCCAACACACTCGGATAGGCCAAATCCGCCTTGCCTCGTTCGCATAAGCGGGCAAAGGCAACGAACGAACTGGCAATCACCTCTTGTACCGCTTCGTCGCGCGCTTCGCCCTTCAGATCGCGAAACGCGAACAAGGCATATCGTTTGATATGCGGTAGCATGGACAAAAAGAGACGGTTTTCAGTTGCATCGTCAGAATCGTCTCGGGGTCGTTTAGCAATTGCAATCACAAATAGATCTCCATCAGTGGGACCGTCCCGGTACGGGGATCAGCGAAGGATAGACAGCAGAACCGCCCCCGCACGATGCGAGAGCGAAGAACCAAGAAACGATCGTCAGATCGCTGAGCCAGCGCGGCGCTGAGGCGAGTGGGCTCGAGTTCGCTGATCCTTCAGCCGAAGAACATCCGTGCGGTGATAGAGTGAGAAGCCGGCGCCCGTCGTGACGCGCTTGCCGTAGACGGGTGTGAGCCGCCCCGATGCTTCCCAGCGCGTGAGTGTCGTTCGATGAATTTCCAGGATGCGGCACGCCTCGCTGAAGAGACAATACTCGGCGCGGAACCGTTCGACTTCTTCGTGAGATATGTTCCAAGTTCGACCAATGCGCGTGGCACGCAGATGGCCGGCTTCGATCCACTTCTTGAGCAGCCGCTCCTTCATCGGTCGCTCGGGGAACAGCGTTTTCGCCAGGCGACTGAGCGAATAACCACGTTCTTGCTCCCGTCCACCGCGCAGGGCGGGCAATTCGCGCTGGACGTCGCGGCGTAGCACTAACAACCCCTTAAAGTTGTCGTGTTGGGGCAGGCGCCGCGCAGCGGTTCGACCGGCCTGAACCCATTGCAGGAGTTTTACTAACGTTAGCCCGCTCGGCCCCCATTGGCGCGTCGCTTGACGAATCGAAAGCCAGTTGGAACGACAGTTGTTCAAAAGCGGAAGTTGCCGGTAGTGTGAAAGCAGCGTTTGCACCGAGTCTCGAGGAACTCGCCATCCACCAGTCGTTCGAACGGCGCGGGGCAGAAGTCCAGCACGAACAAAATCGAAAACGCGGCTCCGTCCAATGCCCAAACAAACGGCCGTCTGTGCCACAGAGATGGCCGTTTTCAATTCACGCCGCAACGTTTCAACAGATTCACGAGAGACGAGTCCCACGGAGCGGCCGCGCCGGCCAGCCGGACGTATCTGACCGACGAGGATCTTGCGGTCCACGAGAAGGGCGATTGCGCTGACGCGCGTCCGAAGCAGATCGGCCGCCTCGGTCTGGGTGATCCACGGCCGTTGCTGGAGAAGCCGCCGGCTCTCGCGAGATTGAAACAGGCAGACCTTGCCGTTGAGATGACCCTGCGTATAACGGTGCGACAGATACTCACGCAGCGTATCGGCAGGCGTGGCATAGCCGAGTTGTTCCAGATGCGCCGCTTCGCGCAACAGTAGGCCAAACGAGCGACTGAGGCCTGTATCAGTCGTTCGATGTTTGGCAACCTGCCGAAAGGCCTCGAAAAACTCTTCCGCCTGATTGGACCAGTTCATCAGTAGGTCGGCCGCTGCGATCCAACAGACAAGATCCGTCGATTGGGATTCGGGAATGCCGAACTCGTCGCGGATTTGGACGATCCACGTGGGTGTTTTTCCGATGGCCCCTGCCAAACGTTCTGCCCACCAGAGACAGGCTGCCGTAGACATTCCCGTCAGCGGGATCGCATCGCCTAAGAGCCAGCGATTGACATCCGCGGCAAGCCGCAGCATCGGCGGAGAGACGGGATGCGAATCGGACGGACTTACGACGAGACCGCATCGGCAAGTCATCACGTTGCTGCGCTGGGGTCGGAGACTGCGGCCACAACCCACGCAATGCCAGACCAAGAAACAGCCATGGTCGAGGCAGACGGGCAGGATGCGAACACCCCATACCATCCGCTCGTACGGCACATGGTCGCGGCACAGGCAACTCCCACAGACTCGAGCATGCGCCGAGTTAGAATGTCTCAAGATGGTTTTCGAGTCGCACAACTGCGCCTGCGGCGTCGCTGCCGGCGTGAGAACGAATCGATCGGCATAGTGATGTACGGTTGCATTGAGCAGAGCTTCGCTGGGCTGACGCAGCCGTGCGGCGAGTTGGTCCATGAGCGGGCCCGGCGTCAGCTGGTTTATGTGAAATGGCAGCTGGCCGGCGTCCGCCAACAACTGGCGGATGCGACCAACATGCTCGTAGCCCATGGCCTCCGCAGTACGACGCAGCAGGCTGGCCAAGGACTC
>Ga0114996_10005951_pt1 | contig 14186 bp, 10 predicted proteins | sample ArcticOcean_MG_C_4_FD_87039 | JGI IMG/M metagenome (GOLD analysis project Ga0114996, IMG submission 87039) | Marine microbial communities from western Arctic Ocean - ArcticOcean_MG_CB4_134 | ecosystem: Environmental > Aquatic > Marine > Oceanic | place: Arctic Ocean: Canada Basin | collected...
CCCACCCACACGCCGCCCCCTCAGCCCCACCTGCGCACTGGTGTCCGGCGGAGCTGTCTGCTCAGCGGGCGCCCCGCCGCGGCGGGGCTCTGCGGCAGACTCGCAGCGCCCGTCCGCTCCCGGTCCCGCGCCCCCGATGGCACACGGGTGCGACGATCATCGCGCTCAGCGACCAGGATCTGCCCCTTCGCGAATAATGCGGGTTAGACAGACTGCCGTCGCGACTACCACGACTGACTTCGATCAAGGACACAGAACGATATGACTGCCAGACCAATTCGGGTCATTCAGCCAGCGGACACAGCGAAAGTGGTATTTGGGGCAGGCGATGAGTACCGCTATCTTGCCACGGGCGCGAACACTGACGGGGGCTACTTTCTCGTGGAGGCCGTCGTTCCGCCAGGCGGGGGGCCACCGCCCCACATCCAGACTCGCGAAGAGGAGGCGTTCTACATCCTCGAGGGGCAACTGACGTTCTATGGCGATGAGGGCGAGATTACGGCCGGGCCTGGAACATACCTGAATATTCCGAAGGGGGCGAAACACAGATTTCGAAATAATACAGACGGCACAGTGAAGATGCTCTTTTTCTTCGCGCCCGCAGGTATCGAAGGGCTGTTCGACGAGTTTTCCAAAATGGACGAGCCGGACGCAGAGCCCGAAGCGGTGTTCGCTGCCTTGAACACGACTGGGGCGAAGTACGGTGTGCAGTACTTCGCTGGTTGAAGGCTGAACGGCCGGACACGACGTTCCTTCTTTCGTCCGGGGACATCCTCTACAGAGATGCACTCGACGTTTTCGGGACTCGGTCGGTGAAGTCTATGGGGTCGGACGAATGACCCCGAACGATCGATCCAACGGCTATGACGAAATCTCCACTGCCTTCATGTTCATCCGCGAAGCCTCACGGACCGGTGCCGCGGTGGTTCGCGACTGGAGCCGACTCGCAGCGGCTGAAGGCCCACTCAGCAATTGGAAAATAGGATGTCACAGAGGAACCTCGAGATCACGCCCTCCACCAAGGTCGCTGAACTACTGGCGGCGTATCCGGAGTTGGAGGATGTACTCATCGGAATGGCGCCGCCGTTCAAGAAGCTGAAGAATCCGCTTCTTCGAAAGAGCGTGGCGAGAGTCGCGTCACTCAGGCAGGCCGCTGCAGTCGCCCGACTCCCGGTGGGCGAAATCGTCAACAAGCTGCGTTCGGCGATTGGGCACCCAGAGCTCACGAGTGACGCTGCACCGGCGGACGCGGAGTACTTCAGGGCTCAACCGGAGTGGGTTGATCTGGATCGGGTCGTGGCGACAGTCGATGAACGCGAGAACAAGGGTGACGACGAGATGCCGCTCAACCGGGTGATCCGCGAAGCTACCCGTCTCGAGACGGGCGAGTTGCTTGAACTGATAACAACATTTCTGCCGGCACCCGGAATCGATCGGCTGAAAGCGAAGGGTTTTGACGTGTGGCCGGTGGAGACGGCACCTTCGGTGATCCGTACGTACATATCTAAAACCCGCGACGCAGAGGGCGGTCGCGCGTGAGGTGCTACATCAAGAGAGCTCGCTGAAGTGCACTACTGAACGTCTAGTTTCAAGTTTCGAGGCTATCGCCGAGCACCCGGGGGCGGGTCCCGTCGTCCTGGCTACAATCCGTCGCCGGCTGTTTCCACCCGAAATTTCTCGGATACCTTGGTACAGCACCTTGATACGCGCGGTCCATGGGAGCGCGTGATTCAACGGCCGCTCGGACGCGAGGACCGCGAACATCTGCTGCAGCTGTTCGCGTGTGAACCACCTCCCACGTGCCATGACACTCGAGGCTCGCGAAGAATGGTCCGCAGTGATCGAGCATGAGAGGTTCGGGGGGGGGCTCTGACTTGACGGCATGGCGGCGGTCAACGCCGCCGTGACCTGCGCAGCCAGTTCTCAACCCTGAGCCCTCGGAACCGGCGAAAGTCCTTGATGTTGGCGGTGACCAGCACCAACTCGTTTACCTCGGCAATCGCCGCGATCTGACCGTCGACAAAGGGTGCGGGTTTGCCAAGCGCTTCGAGCCGCGCCCGCTCGTCGCCATGCCACCCGGCCGCGACCTCGTCGTATGGCAGGATCGGAAACGACCGCCGGATCACGTCCTCCAGATAGTCCTCGAGCGTGGCTCGCCTCTGCCCCCTGGGCAGCCGACGACAACCGAACGTGAGTTCGTGCCAGACGGGAGCCCCGATGGCGCATGCCGGAGCGTCGGCATCGAGGCGTTCGAGCAGCTGCGTATCCGGTGTCCGCGACGCCGGGTTCGACACGATGGAGGTGTCCAACAGATAGCGCAGCGTCACAGCGAGACCCGCCGACCGGTCCCGGCATCCCGGACGTCCGACAATTCGTCTTCTAGGCCGACCTGATCCAGGGAATGCTTGTCGAGAAAGCGGTTGTAGGCGTCGCGAAAGCGGGGGCGCTTGCCACGGAGGCGCTCCACTTCGCAACAGGACAGGACCACGGCCACGGGTTCCCCTCGGCGGGTGAGCTCGACTTCGAGTCCGGCTTCGGCCTGGTCGACAATGACCCGGAGACGGGCTCGCGCTTCGGCGATGGAGTATGTGTGGGTCATGACATATGTACACTAGCATGTACATTACTAGATCGAAACGGCCAACAGGCGTCTTCGCCGACGGCGGCACTTGCGGCCCTGTTTCCGCCGGTCCTCAGTCCTCGTCGCCGTCGAGCATCTGACGGAGGGTCGCGGCGTGGGTAGAGAGAAACAGCCTGTCCTGGTCTCTGTTGGTCGCTGCCTTCGAGCGGATGATGTGGCTGAGTCTGGCGACCGGAACCTCAACCCCATCCATCACGAACACCCGCCGCTCGTCCCAGACCGGCTCGAACTCGAAGGCGGTCATGACCGGCATGAGATCCACCATCAGCGCCGACGGCCCTGACAGGACTGACGCCCGCACCTGGGTGCCCGCCGTGACGACCGCCTCGGCCTGGACCCGATCGGGGGGTGTCGTCAGAGAGTCATCGTCCGCACGCAGCGACAGTCCGAGCGCGGCACAGACGCGCCATGCCTCGAGCCACGTGTCAGGCTCGGGCGGGAGGAAGAGGTCGTACTCTGGCGTGGCGAAGACAGCCGCCGCCGAGGACGCGTGGAAGTTGGCGCCCCACACGCCGATCACCACGAACCGGAGCTGTACGGCGTGCAGCGCGGCGACGAGCGATCGGAAGGACACCACGGAACCTGATTGTAACGGGGGCGCCCCGAGCCGGTACGCTGAAACGGCGCGACCACCGTTACTCACCGCCCACGGCAGATGAGGCGCGTCAGGTCCTCGATGACATGCTGAGTGCCCTTGGATATACGCCAATCGGAAGGTGACACACGCTGACGCCGCTACTGATAATCGGCGGCGGCGAGTGACACCCGTATGACCTCGGCGTCGTTCCGCAGGACGATGTGCCGGTTCGCATAGGCGGGATGCGCCCACACCACGACGCGGTCGCCCCACCGCCCGGTCGCACCGCCGCGCGTATGGGTGACTGGGTCGATGAGCTGGGTGCGGTCGAGCTCCGTGTAGCCTGCCGGCGTGAGGCGGGCCAGGATCAACGCACCGGTGTCATTGGTCACGAAGACCCGGTCACCATGCTGGACGAAGAACGCGGCGCCCCAGCGCTCTGACGCGACCAGCTCGGTGCTCTCCCAGACGCGCTCACCGGTGCGTGCGTCGAGGCAGCGGAGCTCACCGTGGCTACCGACGCCGTAGACGTGGTCGCCGATGACGATCGGGGTGGTGATGAGCGCATGCAGCCCGTCGGTCCGCCCGGGCAGTTCGCTCCGGCTCTCCCCCCGCCACAGCTCTCGCGCGGCCGGCCGGTCACTGTCGAGCCGCAGCATCAGCGACCCGCGGAAGAAATGGGTGGCCAGCAGATACGGACCGCTCGACACCGGGGTGGCCACCGTCATTCCACCGACCGGCCAGGCGTGTTCCCAGTGGACGGCGCCGTCCTCCGGGTCGAGCGAGCTAAGCCCGCGGGGATGCCAGACGATCAGCTGCCGCACGCCACCGGCCTCGTAGATCATAGGGGCGGCGTAGCCCGTCTCGGACACCAGCGGCAGAGCGCGCCAGATCTCGTTGCCGCTCCGCTTGTCGAAGGCGACCACCAGCGCATCGGGTTCGCCACCGACCACCACGATGAGCCGGTCGCCATCGACGAGTGGTGAGCTGCTGACCCCGTACACCGGCACCGTCGTGCCGTATTCCGTCACGGTGTCGACCTGCCAGACGACCTCTCCCGTCTCGGTGCTGACACAGAGGATCATGCCGGCCGCGCCGACCACGTAGATCCGGTCGCCATCGACGCTCGGGGTCGCCCGCGGACCGGTGGCGAAGGTGCCGAGCAAGTTGCGGTAGGTGGCGGGCCACTCGCGGCTCCAGAGCGCGGCGCCGGTCTCTTCATCGAGAGCCTGCAGCCGCTCGGTGCCGTCCATGGTCCGGGTGCCAGCGGTTTCCTGATAGTCGAGCACGAAGACTCGACCGCCGGACACCACGGGCCCGGCGAACCCGGGCCGGATCGGCACCCGCCAGGTGACCGTGAGGCCGTCGTCGGGGAACTGCTCGACGATGCCGGTCTCGGTCCAGACGCCGAGCCGGGTCGGCCCGCGCCACTGCGGCCAGTCATTCGCGCGAACCGACGCGACGAGTACGCACAGCGCGAGACAGCACGCCGGCACAACGGAGAACGGGCGGGGTGTCGGCATCGTGTCCGGGCGGCCCCTTTCAGGATACGGGGCGAACCCCCGTCTAAGAACTCTAGAATCGGAACAACCGGTTCGTCTTCACGACGAAGCCGCGGTTTCGCAGCACCGTCCGCCGGTCTGGCAGGAACGGATCGGTGTCACGGTCCTCGGTGTACACCACGAAGAGCTCGCTACCGGGTGAGTACTCCCACCGCAGCCGAACATTGGTGCTGAACGAGTCGACGCTCGAGTTGTATTGCAGCAGCCCGCTGAAGAACATCCGCGGCGTGACGGTGAAGTTGACCCGCGCCCGTGGCAGTGCGGCGGTGAAACGTCCCTCCGGCAGATCGACCCAGTTGACCGACAGGCTTGGCTCGACCGAGAGTTGCGGGGTCACCTCGATGCGCCCCCGGTTCACCCCGATCGACGTGCTGTCGCCACTCCAGAAACTGCCGGAGCGAACCGAGATCGTCCCGCTGATCGGACGCTGCTGGCCGAACGAATAGGACGCGCCGACGTCCCGAAAGCCGTACCCGCCCACTGGCAGAGTCACCCCGGACGCAATGGAGAACGGCGTGGTCAGCAACTCGTAGCGGTCGGCGACCGAGGCCGTGAGACGGTCACTGTTCTCCAGCTGAATCTCGAAGGCGACGTTCCGTTCGCGGGTCTCGAGCGCGCCGGCATCCGCCGTGACCACGTAGTCCAGAGCGCCCGAGAGACTGAAACGCCGGATCCAGTCGATTGACCGCGGTCGGGGGCTGAAGCGGCCGGACGCCGAGCTGCGACGGATGTTGTCCCGGCGCACGAACCCGACCTCGGGGTTGAAGTTGTCCTCGACCAATAGATGACCCAGGTCGACCCCGTAGCGGTCGCCCGCATAGGCGAACTGCCCGAGATAGCTGGCGTCACGGCCCCGCAAGCCGGGGGTGCTGGTTCGCGCCAGGTACCCGAGCAGGTTCACGTTGTCGAAGAACGCGAACCGGCCATCGACGCCGAAGACCTGGTTCGCCCCGTCACCAACCAGCGACACCGAGCGGTTGGTGAAGATGCCGCCGATGGTGCTCCGACGCAGCAGGTCCCGCTTGATCCGGAGGACCGTGAAGTTGGTGGTCTGGGCCCCGGACAATCGCTCGTCGTCGGTCTGAATGTTCAACGCGCCGACGTCATACGCCCCCACCTTCCCGGTCAACCGGCCACCGGCCAGGATCGGCACAACCTGGCGGCCTTGCAGGCCGATACGCCGGCTAAAGAACAATGTGGGCGCGCCCACGCCGTCCAGGCCGCCCCCGCGCGCGAAGTCGAAGTTCCCACGGCCCTCCAGGAAAAACTCGCGCTTCTCCGGGAAGAACAGGCTGAACCGCGTCAGGTTGACCTGCTGCTCGTCCACCTCCACCTGGGCAAAGTCGGTGTTGTAGGTGAAGTCGGCGGTCAAGTTGCGCGTGATGCCGTACTTCACGTCGAGCCCGAACTCACCGTCCCGGTCGTTCCGCCTCGGCGGATCCGCCGTCTCGTCGGTCGTGACGCCGGCGATGCCGAACGGCTTGATCTCGAGGTTGCGGCTGCGGACCGGTACCTCGATACCCACGAGTGACCCGGCCTGCGACACCCGCCACAGTCCGGCGATGACGCTGTTGCCACGGGCGGCCGAGATCGGCAGCGCGGTCAGATACGACGCCTCGGTACGACGGCGGATGATCCGGCGCAACTGGATGCCCCAGATCTGTGGGGCCGACGGTCGGTAGCGCAGCGATTTGAACGGGATCGCGATCTCGACCGTCCAGCCACCATCGAACCGCCCGGTCCGCGACACCCAGATGGTGTTCCAGTCGCTGTTGACGTTGCCCTCGTTCGACACCGCGAAATCGGAAAAGCCTCCGATCGGATTGACCAGAAACGCGAGACCGTTACGGCGGTCATAGAAGGTGTCGAGCAGCACCGAGAACGAATCGTTGTCACGCAGCTGAATGACATCGCGACGCATTTCGTTCGCGACCCACTCGCTCGGGGGAGCAGTGTCGTAACAGCGCGCCGAGATATAGATGTTGTCGTCGTCGAACAGGACCCAGGCCTCGGTGCGTTGGCTGCCAGGCGCCCCTTCGTCCGGGAGCTGCTGCACGAAGTCGCTGATGGACTGGATGGTGTCGTAGACGGGCTCGTCGAGCCGGCCATCGAGCTCTAACCGACCGGTCAGCCGGGTCGCGCGCACCGTCGCCCGACCCTGTCCATCGCGGGTGACGACCGCCGGCGGCACCGGCGGCGCCGGACCCTGCAGGCGGTTGCCTTCGGCGGCCGGCTGGGCCTCGGCGATCCCGGCTATCGCGCAGCAGACGACGAGCAGTGCCGTCAACACACGGTGGATGCGTCGGCCGACGGCGGCGGTCATCATGTGGTGTCGGCCTGAAGGCGGTCGCGTACCCGGTCGACGGGGTGTCGATCCGCTCGCGATCCGGGGCTCGCTGACATCGAGTCGATCGTTGGAATCCGCTCGACAGTATAGCGATGCGGTCGATGACCGTATAGACTTTCAAGACGATCCAGAGCCGACCGGACCCACCGCGCCTGGGGGTTTCACGCACGGACGGCACCAAAGGAGCAACAGATGACACTGGCCGACATTCACCCCTCGGCTCGCGGCACACTGAGACTTGTGGCGCTCACGACGTGCGTGCTGTTGGTCGCCGGACCCGGCCTCGCCAACGACTGGCCCGAATGGCGCGGGGCGAATCGCCTCGGCGTCTGGACCGAGACCGGTATCGTCGAGCAACTGCCCTCGGAGCTCAAGATCAAGTGGCGGGTACCGTTGCACTCCGGCTATTCCGGGCCCGCGGTGGTCGACGGTCGAGTCTTCATCACAGACTGGGCTGAGGACCCGGCGTCCCGTACGATGGACGGGGCCGAGCGGACCCTGGCGCTCGATGAAGAGACGGGTGAGGTGCTCTGGGTGACCGAGTGGCCGACGTCCTATCGGATGCTGATGGGCTCGTATGCGATCGGCCCGCGCGCGACACCCACCGTCGACGGAGACCGACTCTATGTGGTCGGCGCGGCCGGCGACCTCTTTTGTCTGGCGACCGAGACCGGCGAGATCCTCTGGGAGAAGCACTACATCGCGGACTACGACAGCTATGTCCCGACCTGGGGGGTCGCGAGCTCGCCGATCGTCGATGGCGACCGGGTGATCACGGTGGTCGGCGGGGAACCGGGCGGCCTGGTCATGGCGTTCGACAGGCGGACCGGCGATGAGGTCTGGCGGGCCCTCGACGTGGTCGGCGAAATGGGGTACGGGCAGCCGATCATCATCGAGGCGGGCGGCGCGCGACAGCTGATTGTGTGGCACGCGGCGGCGCTCGTCTCGCTCGACCCGGCCAGCGGCGAGATCTTCTGGGAAGAGCCGTGGGAAGCCGCCGAAGGCATGTCGGTGGCCACCCCGGTGCACAGCGGTGATTACCTGCTGGTAACCCAGTTCTACCGGGGGTCGCTGATGATGCGGCTCAACCGGGATCGTCCGACCGCGACCGAGCTCTGGAGAGGGCAGAGCCGCAGCGAAATGCCGGGCGAGACCGACGGTCTGCACTCATTGATCACCACGCCGCTGATCTCGGGCGACACCATCTACGGCGTCGGCAGCTATGGCGAGCTGCGCGGACTGAGCGCCAGCACCGGTGAACGGCTGTGGATGAGCGACCAGATGGTGACCCAGGCCCGGTGGGGCACGGCGTTCATCGTCGAACAGGGCGATCGCTACTTCGTCGTCAACGACGACGGCTTCCTGATCATCGCGGACTTCACGCCGGAGGGGTACGTCGAGCGCGGCCGCACCCGGCTCATCGAGCCGACCAGCGATGCCGGGTACGGGCCCCGTCGGCTCTTCGACCGGGTCGTCAACTGGTCGCACCCGGCCTACGCCAACCGGCACGTCTTCCACAGAAACGACAACGAGATCATCCGCGCGTCGCTGGACGCGGCGGACTACTGATCGGTTGGATCACAGAGACAGGCAATCGACTCACGGCGCAGGGACACGGGTATGAAGTCTGAAGGCGGTCGTTCACGGCGTGACTTCGTAAAGCAGCTCGGCGTCGCGGCCGGCGCCGCGGCGCTGCCCCCGGCCGCCATCGGCGCGACCGCGATGCAGCTGCCAGCGGAAGCGACGGGGGGCCTGCACGAGACCCCGCGGTCGGTGTTTCCGACGCTGAACCGGCGGACGCGCGGCTGGCTGAATTTCCTGTGGGAGAAGGCGACGACCGACGACGACTGGGGCGCGCACGGCATGCCGCACATGTGGTGGGACCGCTACAGCTCCCCGGTCGTGCTCAGCTACGGCCGCTTCGATCTGTCGTTCTCCGCCTACGCCCTGTTGCTGATGGCGGATCAGACACCGGCGTGGCGCGAGGCGTATACCCGAATCGCGGATGGGCTGACCAGCCGCTTTCCGACATACTACGGCGCCATCGACTGGCTGACCCAGATCGGTGATGACCCGAAGCGAGAAAACTATCCGCCTGGGGTGATGAGCCGCATCCCCGAGCAGCTGCGCGGCAAGTACAACCGGATCGGCTGGACCGGGAACGGTGTCGAGCCGTGGGGCCTGCAGGCGGACCCGATCGGCGCCGACGGCTACCTATTCTTTCGCGGCTGGTTCACGCTGCTGCTCTCCACGTATCAGTACATCTCCGGTGACGACAAGTACACCCAGCCGTTCCCGGTGACCGGCTACGGGGACCAGGTTTTCGAGTGGGATCACCATCGCATCGCCGACCATCTGGAGCAGCAGTATCTGGCGCATCCAGAAGGCCCACAGTGCGAGAACACCAAGATCTGGTTCTACTGCAACAGCGCCGGCGGCCTCGGCATGTATCTCTACGACAAGGTGTTCGGCAAGCAGACACACCGCGCCTTCGAGAACTTCCTCGAGTACGCGGCCGAGAACTACATGAGCGTGTCGAGCGACGGCAAGCTGGACTGGATCACCAGCTACTACGACCCGATCGTGGACCACAAGGTCAACGGCGGTGCCGGGGGCGCCGGGCTGTCGACCGCGTTCATGGTGCTGCCGCAACAGCGCGAGCTGGCCACCACCATCTACGAGGCGGCGGCCACCTCGCTCGGCTGGCACAACCCACAGGTGCCGATTCGCGCCAACGCGACCGGCCTGCTCATGGCGCGCGCGCTGGGCGACCACACGGCAATCGCCAGGCTGCGCGCCGCCGCCGAGCGCGAGTACGAGCCGCGGTTCTTCGGCGACCATGACGAGAAGTTTGGCTGGTTCTTCGGGCTGAACGAGGCGTATCCGCGCGGACAGCGCAGCGCCACCATGATGGTGTCGGAAGTGGGGAATGACGGCGACTGGATCAGGGCGTTCGAGGTGCCCCACATGGACAAGTTCGAGGCGCCGACGGTCGAGGGGGTCGACTTCCCCTCACTCGGGCTGTATCAGGCCTGGAACGATACGGCCGGTGGGGCCCTCCATGTCGGGACCTACCCCACGACGCCGGAGAACAGCGGGGGTGAGACCAGCTGGCGCGTGACCAATATTCCCGACGCGAACGAAGTCTTCATCCTGTGCGACGGCGAGCCGTTCGAACGGTTCGAGATCACGGGCGCCAACACCGTTCGGCTCGACACGACCGTCGACACGCGTCATTACCAGATCTTCACCGGCTATCGTGGCCCTGGCGGGTCGCCCACCGCCAGACGGGACGAGCCTCGGAACCGGGGCGCCGCGGCGGCGCTTGCGGCGGCTCGGCCACAAAGCCCGGGCAACGCGCCGACCACACGGACGGCCAGCAGCGAGCTGGTCACGGGCGACGGGCCCGGCTGTCCCTGCTGTTAACCACCTGAGGATTTGCGAGAGATGACAGAAGAGAGTCAGAGTTCCAGCGACACGTCGTGGCCCGCCCTCAGTGCGCGCCTGACGGCCGCACTGGCGCCGGTGGCGGCGCCGGTCGCCATTTCGTTCAAGCGCGCGGACCAGGCGGTCACCGCCCCTCGCCGTGGAGCCGCGTACCCCGAGGCGAACGAGCACGGCCGGACCGGACAGGTGCCGGCCGGGTGTGTCTTCTGGATGCACGGGTCGAACGAAACGTTCGCGACCAGCGCGGCCGACCACGCCAACTGCAGCGTTGGCAGTTACACCCACGGGTTTCTGTCACTCGAGGAGGCGGCGACAAAGGATGATGTCGGCGCCGTGCTCGAGTCGGGATGGGTCGACGAGGCGGCGGTCATGGGGTTGCCGGTCGTCACGGAGCGGCCGGAAGCGGTCGTGTATGGCCCGCTCGCCGACGCCACGGAAACGCCCGACGTGGTGCTGCTGCGCATCAGCGGGCTGGGCCTGATGACCCTGAAGGATGCGGTGCCGGAGATGGTCATCGAAGGCAAGCCGCAGTGCCACATCGTCGCGATCGCCAAAGAGCAGAATGCGGTCGCGGCCAGCGTCGGGTGCGCGTTGAGTCGCGCGCGGACCGGTATGCGACCGGAGGAACTGACCTGCGTCATCCCGGGCGGGCGCCTCGAAGAGGTCACTGCCGCGCTCGAGGCCACGGTCGGTCTCAACCGCTCGATGGCGCACTACGCCGCCACCGACGCGCAGCGCTTCGCCTGAGGCATGGGGACACCCCGTGGCGACCGGCGCCGCCATGTCGCGCTCGCCGGCGTGCTGTGCCTCGCGTTCTCATGCGCGGTACCCGCCACTGCCCGCGGACAGGGCCGGCCCGGTGCTGATGACCTGCTGTCCGCCGGCGCCCGGATCATCGTGTTGCCGTTCCGCAACATTACCGACGACCCGGATATCGGGTGGGTCGGCACCGGGATCGCGGAGGCGCTCGTCAGCGATCTGCGGACGGGCACCGGCGCCGAGGTGCTCGGGCGAGAGGCGATCGCCGACGCACTGAGCGGACTGGACGCGGGCTCGACGGCCCCCAGCCGGGCCGACATGGTGGCCATTGGTCGTCGAACCGGCGCACGTTGGCTGATCCACGGTGGGTACCAGCGACTCGGCACGCAGGTCCGGATCACGGCGCGACTGGTCGACGGCGAGACCGGCACTGTCGTGCGCAGTGCCCGCATCGACGGCCTGCTCGAGGAACTCTTTCTGCTCCAGGATCGGATTCTGCCCGAGCTGGGCCTGACAGGTACGGCCGTGGGCGCGACCGCGGAACGCTCTGGCGGCCCCGACGTCGCCGCGCCACCCGGCACCCCTCGACGCGACGCTGCTCTACCACCCCGGCCTCCTGCTCGCACGCCAGCCGCAACGCGCGCGCCCGGGGCGGTTGGCGGTCTAGCGGTGGTGGCGGGCGCACCGCCGCCGCCCATCCTCCCGGCCACCGCGTCGCGGAACGCGGCGGGGCAGGTGACAGTTCGAGCGGTCAGGCTGACCGGCGGCTTCGACCTCAATGGGGTGCTCGACGACGCGATCTATCGCGCGGTCGACGCGATCTCAGATTTCATCCAGCTCGACCCGGACAACGGCGCGCCCGCCACCGAGAAGACCGAGGTCTGGCTGTTCTTCGACGACACCAACTTCTACATCGCCGCGCGCTGCTGGCACTCGGCGCCCGAGTCAGAGTGGATCGCCAACGAGATGCGGCGAGACAGCTTCAACGTGTTGAACAACGAGGGGTTCGGCTTTCTACTCGACACGTTCTACGACCGACGGAACGGCATCATCTTCAACGTCAACCCGATCGGTGGTCGGATGGACGGGCAGGTCACCAACGAACGTGACTTCAACGGCGACTGGAACCCGATCTGGGAGCTGCGCACCGGGCGATTCGAGGGCGGCTGGACGTTCGAAGCGGCGATTCCGTTCAAGTCGTTGCGGTTCCGAGCGGGCCGCGAGCAGGTCTGGGGCATCCAGTTGAACCGGAACCTGCAGGCAAAGAACGAGCGCGCCTATCTGACGCCGCTCGACCAGGGGCTCGGCCGCGGCGCCGCGTTTCAGGTCTCGCAGTCGGCCACACTCGTGGGCGTAGAGGTGCCCGCGGGTGGGCTCCCCTTCGAGGTAAAGCCGTATCTGATCGGCGATGTCAGTTCCGAGGTCGATGGGTCGCGGCAGATCACGAACGACCTGGCCAGCAACGTCGGCCTGGACCTGGTGAAGTGGGGCGTGACCGAGAACCTGACGGCAGACTTCACGTTGAACACCGACTTCGCCCAGGTCGAGGCGGACCAGCAGCAAGTCAATTTGACCCGGTTCAGTCTGTTCTTCCCGGAAAAGCGAGAGTTCTTTCTGGAGAACCAAGGGGTGTTTTCGTTCGGTGGCGCCGGGGGACGCGGACCGTTCGGGGGCTCGCCAGAGACGCCAATCCTGTTCTACAGCCGCCAGATTGGCCTGAACGACGGACGAGAAGTGCCGATCGTGGCGGGCGGCCGCATGACCGGTCGTGCGGGCAAGTTCACCCTCGGGCTCCTCAATATCCGGACCGGCGAGGAACTGGCCGCTGACGCGATGGCCACCAATTTCACGGTGGCCCGGGTCAAACGTGACCTGTTTCGACGCAGCAACGTCGGTGCCCTCGCGACCCACCGCTCGACCCTGGCCGGACAACCGGGCTCGAACCTGGCCGTCGGCGTCGACGGGGCGTTCGCGTTCTTCGACAACCTTCTGATCAACACCTACTGGGCGAAGACGCGGACCACCGAGGCGGAAGGCAGGGACACCAGCTACAAGGGGGAGTTGCGATACAACGGCGACCGTTACGGAATGGTGGCCGAGCACCTCTTCATCGACGAGCGGTTCTCACCCGGGGTCGGGTTCGTCCGGCGGGACGACCTGCGGAAGAGCTTCGGGTCGCTGCGGTTCAGCCCACGCCCGGAGTCGGTCGACTGGATCAGACGATTGCTCTTCGAGGGCTCCTATACCTTCAACACCGATTCGCGCGGCACGGTCGAGACGCGTGAGGCGGTGGGGACCTTTCAGGTAGAGCTGGAGAACAGTGACCGGTTCTCCGCCTTCTTCACCAACACCTACGACCTGCTGCAGCAACCGTTCAAGATCGCGACGAACGTCACGATCCCTGTCGGCGGATACGACTTCAGGAACACCCAGCTCTCGTACTCGTTCGGGCCGCAGCGCCGCCTGTCAGGGAACCTCTCTGTCGATCATGGCAGTTTCTATGGCGGCACCAAGACCGCTATCGCGGTCGGCGGCGGCTTCGGGCCGGGCGGCGGCGGCCGGATCGAGCTGTCGCCACGGTTCTCGCTCGAGCCGGGCCTCTCGATCAACCGGGTCGAGCTGCCCCAGGGTCGCTTCACCACCCAGTTGATCACGACACGAGCCACCTACACGTTCTCCCCCGCGATGTTCGTGAGCGCACTCGTCCAGTTCAACTCCAGTAACCGCGCCGTCGGCAGCAACGTCCGGCTGCGGTGGGAGTATCAGCCCGGCAGCGAGCTGTTCGTCGTCTACAACGAACAACGTGACACGCTGACACCCGAGCGGTTTCCTGAGCTGGAGAACCGCGCCTTC
>Ga0114996_10005952_pt1 | contig 14184 bp, 13 predicted proteins | sample ArcticOcean_MG_C_4_FD_87039 | JGI IMG/M metagenome (GOLD analysis project Ga0114996, IMG submission 87039) | Marine microbial communities from western Arctic Ocean - ArcticOcean_MG_CB4_134 | ecosystem: Environmental > Aquatic > Marine > Oceanic | place: Arctic Ocean: Canada Basin | collected...
AGTCCGTTTCAAAGGCAAAAAGCCCTATATCCTTACTTTACGCCCGAATGTTTTCCGCGAGGCGGATTCTCCAATTTCAAGACCGGGAGAGGTTTTTAAAGTAGATATCCAGTTACCGGAATTTTCACGTCAGGCCCAGCAGTTGGTGAAAAAGGTGGGTTCCCAACTGGATATCACCGAAGCCCGTATCGTGGTTTCTGGTGGATTGGGGATGCAAGGGCCAGAAAACTTTAAACTGCTAGAGGAATTGGCTGAAGTCCTCGGAGGGGCAGTTGGTGCTAGTCGGCCCGTTGTGGATAATGGCTGGAGGGAGTATTCAAATCAGGTGGGCCAGACCGGCAGGACCGTTTCCCCGGATCTTTATATTGCCTGCGGGATTTCTGGTTCGGTACAACATTTGGCCGGAATGTCTTCGTCCCGTTGTATAGTGGCTATCAACACGGACCCCAATGCCCCCATTTTTTCGGTTGCTGATTATGGTATAGTCGGGGATGTTCTCAAGGTGGTTCCTGCCCTTACCCGGGAATTTAAAACTGTTCTTGTCTCCTGAACCCCACCCCCCATGCAAGAGACCATTTTACAAATTTTGCAGGAGACCAGGCTGGGCCTGGATATTGAAACTTCGCGAGTTGTGTCCCAGATCAGGCAATACCTGCAACTCTTGCTGAAGTGGAACCAGAAAATTAACCTCACCGCAGAAAAAGACCCCGAAGAGATCCTTAAAAAACATGTGTTTGATTCCCTTCAATATTGCAGGGCCATCGAACCCGGTTTCCGAGTGATGGACATAGGCAGTGGTGCTGGTTTCCCCGGAATAGTATTAAAAATTATTTTTCCGCAATTGCAACTGGCTTTGGTGGAGAGCCAGCGCAAACGATGTAGTTTTCTGGAAACAGTGGTGCGGGATCTTGAAATGGAGCAGGTGACGGTGTTTAATGCCAGGGCAGACGATATATCTGGTAATCAGGCAGGCCAATTCGATGTTGTGGTTTTTCGAGCTGTATCAGGGGCACAGGAATGCCTGAGTTTGAGTGAAGAGTTTTTGCCTTCAGGAGGGAGGGTTGTGCTAAAAAAGCCTCCGGGGGAGAACCAAACGACATGCAATCCAGGGTTTTTATTGCAAAAAGAGGTTTCTATTACCAGCTATCATGGGGTGGTCTCAAATCTTTTGGTTTTTGAAAAATGTTCCACGTGAAACAGCGGAGAGCCTCCGCTGGCAAGTTGCAATATCTTTATTCTGCGAGCGAGTGTTCCCTCGGCCCAACGAGCCACTGCTGAGGGGATGTTTCACGTGAAACAGCGGAGAGCCTCCGCTGGCACCAGCGTGGTACCCCATCCGGGGCGTGAAGGCTAATAAATGAACATAACTCGCTGGACCCAGCAGGGAATAACTGGATTGGGCCGAGACAACTCTTTGTTCGCAGGAGCGGGTTATTGCCAGTTGGCCCCGCGCCGAGCGGTGTTTCACGTGAAACAATTCATTAATAACCCATTTAGATATTGGCAGGGAATTGAATTTGTGGTACTTTTAGCATAGTTGCCGCACTGTTCCTGAGGGCTTTATGGGCAAAATCATAAGCGTTGCAAATCAAAAAGGCGGGGTGGGGAAAACCACCACAGCAATAAACCTCTCGGCTTCGATAGCCCTTTCGGGCAAAAAAGTGTTATTGATTGATATGGACCCCCAGGCCAATGCCTCCAGCGGACTGGGTATCGAGGCCGATTCGCGCGGGATTTATGAGCTTTTGCTGGGGGATGCGAGCCAGGAGGAAGTCATTTGTTGTACGGAAATTGAAATGCTTAAAATCATTCCGTCCCGGGTAGACCTTACTGGCGCTGAAATCGAACTGGTATCGAAAGAGTCGCGAGAAAAAGTTTTAAAGTCCGCGCTCAACGGAGTACGTGAGGAGTTTGAGTTTGTAATCATAGACTGTCCCCCTTCACTAGGTCTTTTGACCCTGAATGCCTTGGCCGTTTCCAACTCAGTTTTAATTCCTATGCAATGTGAATACTATGCTCTTCAGGGGTTGAGCCATTTGCTGAAAACTTTAAAGCTGATAAAAAAATCCATCAACCCGGATTTAAAAGTAGAGGGTATTTTATTGACCATGTTCGATAGCAGAACCCTCTTGGCGGCGCAGGTAAAGGACCAGGTGCAAAAATATTTCAGCGATTTTCTGCTAAAAACAATCATCCCAAGAAATGTGCGATTGAGTGAAGCCCCCAGCCATGGAAAACCTATTGTGCTTTATGCAGGGCGTTCACGCGGCGCGGATTCTTATGTGGAGCTGGCCAAAGAAATTATTTCCCGGTCTAAACTCGATGAACGAACTTCACTAAAAGGCTCTGGGGTATGAATCGAAAAGCATTGGGTAAAGGCATCAATGCATTAATTCCGGATTTTGAAATGGGAGTTCCCGAATCTCACGAAAACGGACCGGCGAAAAACACGGAATTGCTGATCGATGAAATCTCCCCCAATCGTTTTCAACCCAGAAAATATTTTGATGATGACAAACTTGAAGAACTGGTAACATCCATTCGTGACAACGGTGTTCTGCAACCGATAGTGGTGCAAAAAGTGGAAGCCGGTTACGAACTGGTGGTGGGCGAAAGACGCTGGCGGGCTTCAAAAAAAGCGGGATTGAAAAAAATCCCCGCCGTAATCAGGGAAGTGACCGAGGCCCAGGCTTTGGAGCTGGCCATCATAGAAAATATCCATCGTCAGGATCTCAATCCCATAGAAGAGGCGGATGCTTATGCCCGCCTTGCCGATGAGTTTGCCCTGACTCAGGAAATGATAGCTAAAAGGGTAGGCAAAAGCCGAACCGCAGTGGCCAATACCTTGCGGCTCCTCAAGCTTTCTCGAAATATCAAGGAAGATTTAATTTCCGGAAAAATATCCATGGGTCATGCACGGGCTTTGCTGGGGTTGGACAATGCCGGACAAATGGAAGCACTGCGTAAGGAAATTTTCAAACAGGACCTTACGGTCAGGCAAACTGAAAGCCGGGTAAGCAGATTAAAACAATCGGTGTCTAAAAAACCCGTATCTCTGGTTTCGAAAAAAAATATTTTTATCAAGGATCTGGAAAAAGAGTTCGAGCGCAGGCTGGGAACCAAGGTTGATATTAAGCCGGCAAAAAAAGGCGGCAAGCTGGTGGTGACTTATTATTCTGATGATGATCTGGATCGCATTAAAGATTTGATCGGCCAGAGCAAACTTTAAACTTAGACAGGTGGTAACTCTCATGTGAGGAGGGTAAAAAAAGATGAAAAAAGAGGACAGTCAAATAAAGGCCTATATGGGCGATGATACGGTTTTTAACGGATCATTACTTTTTGGTGGCACCGTTCGCATTGACGGCAAGTTCGAAGGCCAAGTCAACACCGATGATACCCTGATTATCGGGGAGACGGGGCATGTCAGGGCGGAAATTTTTGCGGGAACCGTCATTTGCTTGGGGCGCGTGGAAGGAACCATCACAGCTATCAAAAAGGTTGAGATCCATTCGAGCAGCCGAGTGGTGGGTAATGTTAAATCTCCCGCTTTGTATGTTGAGCTTGGAGGGAAATTGGACGGTACCTGTGATATGACAGGAAAAGAAAACAAAATCATTCCGCTGGTCAAAACTGAGGAAAAAGACAAAAAAATTTCCATCCAGTCCAAGAAAGGATAATTAAAGGGGTCTTACGGTTCCAAACGAAACGTTGAGTTTTTCATAGTTGGATACTAAAATACACACGTAATATGGCTGTTGTACAACCGGGCTCGGAGGAAACGGGAAATTTATTTGTAGTGAGCACCCCCATTGGCAACCTGGGTGATGTGACCCAGCGCTCCATAGAAATCCTTAACGCAGTTTCCTTGATTGCCGCCGAAGATACTCGCCGGACAAGGATATTGTTGAACAGGTATCAAATCCGAACGAACCTTTCCAGTTACAACAGTTTTAACAAAATAAAAAAAGGCAGGGAATTTATTGAGCGTCTCAAAAAAGGTGAAGACCTTGCCCTGGTTTCAGATGCCGGAACACCCGGAATTTCTGACCCGCATTATCATTTGGTGAACTCGGCGATCGAGGAGGGGGTTTCCATTTTTTCCATACCGGGTCCTTCAGCTTTGCTGGCGGCATTAACCGTTTCCGGTTTACCCATGGATCGGTTTGTTTTTGAGGGATTCCTCCCGCGTAAAAAAGGGCGCACAACGATGCTGGAAAACCTGGCGCAGGAAAAACGTACAATAGTTTTATTTGAATCACCCAACCGTATCCAAAAAACGCTGCACGACCTTTACCGGTTTTTTGGGGACCGCAAGGTGGCCATCGCCCGCGAACTGACTAAAATGTACGAGGAAGTGGTGCGAGGGGGCCTGAAAGAACTTTCCGCTCAGGAGCGAAACTGGAAAGGCGAAATTACCCTGGTGATCGCCGGGGCAGACAAGAAAAAGGGGAAAAGCTAAATGCCAGTTATTTCAATCATTGGCCCCAAAGGGGGAATCGGAAAAACCACATTGGCCATTAATACGGCTGCGGCTCTGACACACTCGCTGGGCAAATCGCTGACCCACGACAGCGTGTGTTTGTTTGATCTCGACCTCAGGCTTCCCACTATTTCCAGCATTCTTGAAAGCCATCCTCGAAAAACTTTTTATGACTTGTTCGAAACCCTGGCCAATAAAACCTATCAAATTGATTTTTTGCAATCGATTTACCGGATTGTCACCATTTTCCAGGCCTATCTGGATAATGAAATTAAAAGAGACAATCCACAACTTGAAAAGGGGCTGGCTTTATACAAAACACTGAACATAGAGTTGTTCCATTTCTCCGAGTTTCCCTTTGGCAATCATTTCTATGAATTGTTTCTGGAGCGGGGCCAGATTTATACCGTAGGCCAGATTAGGACTCTTAGACCGATCCTGAAAAAAATGGATATGGGTCAGTTCAAACAAGTCCTCAAAAAGCATGAAGCCAATTCCCGGCCAACGCCCGATGAATATATCAATTATATTGAAGAGTTTAAATTTTCCCTGCTGGGGGGAGAGGTTCCTATTCTCGGGAAAAGAAGCCATCGTAAACGCATCAACGAACCTGCGTTCCTCCTTCTTTTTCTAGAATTTGTCAATGATTTGATGGAACGGTTCCACTATGTGGTGCTCGATACGCCGGCAGGGGGTGTGAACCACTTGTCCTCATTGATGAATTCGATTGACCAGATTATTTTTATTTTTGATATGAGCAATAATATTGCCATCAATGGTAGTATTGATGCTCTTCATTCTTTCATTGATTATTATGAAGATTTTTACCAGAACTATCAGCAGGGAAAGTTATCCGGACTGGACAAGGCATATGTCAACCGCATGATCGCATCTAAAGGCGAGGCGGCTGTGACGGAAATTCTGGCAAACAAAAAATTTGGAATTATTTTCAACCGTTGCCAGCAGTCCAGGGAAATCGCAAACGGTCTCGACCAGTTGAGGGAATATCTCGATACCTTGGACCAATATGAAAAATATAAGGACAGGATCCATACGGTTGGAATGGTTCCCCATCACAAGATCATCAATATAACCAATAACCGCGGCACTTTGTTTTACGATAAGGACCGCGCCCTTTCCAACTGTATCAATATGGTTGCCGAAAACATCATCAACGAGAACAAATTTTGCCCCACTCTTTCTAATAGCAATGACGAAATTATTCAGTTTCTTAAGAAAAATGGAAAAGGCGGTTTGTTAGGAAACATTAAAAGAATTGCCAGTAGTTTGGGATAAGAAAACCCATGAAAGTAAACATGCTCGAACAAAACCTTAATGTGCTCACTCCTGCGGAGTTTGTTTTCCTGGAAAACAGAAAACGGGATGGTGTCTACAAACATGAAACCCGAGAAAAACTTTATAGCATCATTGAAAAATTGCAACGCGGAAAAAGAAACAACTCTCGGGAGGAGAAAAAGCTGTACAAAATTTTTTGCGATGCCAACTTTGGCATTCTTTTAGATAAGAATTCGAGAACTCGGGAAAAATTTATTCACTCCGGAAAAGTACAGATTTTGGCAAAGTTCGAGGGCGAAATTATAGCCCAAGCGGTTCTTATAGAAAAAACAGCCTCCATCGCCGCCACCATTGCCGCGGAAGTGGTGATGTGTAAAGGCAGGGTTTTCGGAGAAATACGGGCCACCTATAAAATAAAAATCGCCAAAGGTGGCGAAGTCAAAGGCTATGTCCATACTCCCAATTTTATTATAGAAAAAGGCGCGGTTTTTGATGGCCGTTGCTCCATGCCCCGCAGCAAAAAACCCAGCGCCCTCCGCCTGTTGAGAAATGCCTTGAAAAAAACCGGCTGACTATTCTCCGACTCCGATTTATCCTGTTGAATATTAAAGCATTCCCGGATAAAATATCAAGGTTGCATCCCCCATTTTGAAGGTGTACTCGTTAAGCCGAGGAGAACATTTGCCCGCAGGGTAAAGTATTGCAACTTGCCTGCGGAGGTTCTCCGCTAAATATCTGCGGATTGGGTTTTATGAAATATGAAAGCAAACTCACAGTTTTAAATATTACCGAATACAATCTGATCGGTAACAAAGATCCAAACGGTAGTTACGACCGCAAGACACGTGAAAACCTGTATTGGATCATAGAAAAGCTTCGATCTCATACTCCCACCCTCTCCAGGCTCGAACGTCGCCTGCTGGGAAAATTCCAAAAAGCAACATTCGGCGCACTGGAAGAAAGAAATAAAAAAGTAAAATTTGAGGTCGCCAGATATCGCTTATCCAACAATGTCAAACGAACTCTAAAATTGGCGGGAATCGCCATGGGAGTATTAATTATGAGCGGAACCCTGGTCTACCAATTTGTTCTCGGTGCGCAAACCCGGCAAAAAGTAGATGTGGCTTGGTATCAGGGCCTGAACAAGGTTGGCTTGGTCTCTAAGGAAGAAGTGGCACAGATTCGCCAGGATCTTAGCATGACCGCCGTCGAGCTGGAAGAAATACGCAAATTCAATGCGGAGCTCAGCGTGCAGATCGAGCAGATGATTTTGAATAACAAAGTTACGGAGAGCCTGAAATACATTCTGAAACAGGTTTATAACAATAAGCATGCAAGCTATGTACGTTCCGGCCAGATGATGACCTTGAAGTACAACGACAAGGATGTGGCTTCTTTCAACTATAAAAATCCACAACTCTGGTACCTTTTGGGAATTGTTGAGAGCGGTATCCTGAGAGTTTATTACAACGATGAAGAAGTCATAGAAATAGAAAGTATTTTCGGAAGGACCGGCGAAGAAACCCCGATCGGAGAATACGAAATAAAAAATAAGGCCTATAAACCCACTTGGTATAAAAAAGAGACCTTAAACGGAAAAACAAGGGCGCGGGCGATTCCATTTGGTCATAAAGACCATGAAATTGGGCATTGGTGGATGGGTATGAAACGGCTGGGCGTTCCGGTTCCGGGCAGTTATGGCATCCACGGAGTCAATGCGGGCAAGGTAAACGAATTCTTCAAGAAAAACTTTGACTGGCGAAATGGTAGCGCCGGTTGCCCCAATGTTCAGGAATGGTACCTGCACTTCCTGGCTAAAATGGTTCCCTTGGGAACCCGCATCAATATCGTGCAAAAAGATAAATGGGTTAAAAAACGGGATTTCATTCCCCCATCCTCCGCCACTCTCTAGCGAGAAAAATTTGATGAAAAAACCATGGAGCGGCAGGTTCAAACAACCGACCGATGTTTTGATGGAAACCTTCTCAGCTTCCATTTCTTTTGATAAGCGGTTATACACCTGCGACATTGAGGGAAGTATTGCGCATTGCAAAATGCTGGCGCGTTGTAAAATTATTTCTCCATCCGAATCGCAGAAAATCCAGAAAGGGTTGAAACGGATTTTAAAAGAATGTGACGAGGGGCGTTTTCAGTTCAAGGACGAGCTGGAGGATATTCACATGAATATTGAAAGCCGCTTGCGTGAACTCATAGGTCCTACCGCTGGCAAGCTCCACACCGCCCGTAGTCGCAACGACCAGGTCTGCCTGGATATCCGTCTTTATTTGCGCAACGAAGTGGATGAGACAGTAAAAGAAATCAACCGGTTGTGCAAAACCCTGGTGAGTCTGGCCAAAAAGAATATCGATAAAGTGATTCCCGGATACACACATATGCAAAGGGCACAACCGGTTTTGCTTTCGCATCACCTTTTAGCATATGTGGAAATGCTCCTTCGCGATAAAGACCGTTTTCTTGACGCACGAAAAAGGATCAATATCATGCCTTTGGGTTCGGCGGCTTTAGCGGGCACCAATTTTCCCATCGATCGGCAATACACCGCCAAACTTTTAAAGTTTCCGGAAATTTCCCATAACAGCATGGACGCGGTGGCGGACCGGGATTTTGCCGCTGAATTTTGTAGTGCTTCGGCTTTACTGATGATGCATCTTAGCCGGTTCTCAGAAGAACTGGTCATTTGGAATTCCAGTGAGTTCGGGTTTGTGGAATTGTCCGATGCTTTCACCACAGGCAGCAGTATCATGCCGCAAAAAAAGAATCCTGATGCGGCGGAACTGATTCGGGGAAAATCCGGCCGGGTATTTGGCAATCTGGTTTCGCTTCTTACATTGATGAAAGGATTACCGCTGGCCTACAATAAAGATTTGCAGGAGGACAAGGAACCCTTGTTCGATTCGGCGGATACGGTCAAAACCTGCCTGAAAATTTTCACCGGTATGATGCAGTCGGCAAAATTTAAATCGCTTTCAATCGAAGAACTGTCAACCAGCGGATTTTTGACTGCCACCGACATGGCGGACTACCTGGTCTTAAAAGGGGTCCCCTTCCGTGAGGCGCATGAGGTTACCGGAAAAATCGTAGCCTATTGTTTGGATAACGGGAAAACCCTGGACAAGCTTTCGCTGAAGGAACTGCGCAAAATTTCCAAGCGGTTCGACGAGGATGTCTCGGAGCATATTGCCCTTAAGAATTCCGTGGACCGGAAAAACATTTATGGGGGAACGGCGAAAAAACAGGTGAAAGCACAGATTGCCCGATTAACAAAAAAACTGAAATAAGGCCGGCAGCCGCCGGGGGCAGTAAAGCTGAGGAAGAATACCACCGCCACACCCTCTAGTGTTGCCGTAGAGAAAATTATCGACTAGATAGAGGTTGTCATGAGCATGAAATTAAAACCTGTTGTATTCCTGTTACTGATCCTGATTTGTCTTGGTGGTGGTTGTGGTCACAAAGGCCCTCCCACTCCCCCTCCTGAGTCATCGATGTATTAATAAAATAGGATAGGTTGTGCCGGAGCTCTAAACTACAGATCATTCGAAAACAATGAGCCCTGCTCCGGAAGAGTTCTATATTCGCTTCCCGGCAAAGGAGTGGAAGGAGCTACCATCTTTTCATGGATGTGAAAATGATTGTCTTCCGGGAATCCAAATTCATCAGGATAAACGGCATGTGAATATCCATGCATCTGCATTAAAAATAAAAAAACTCCTGCATAGATAAGTCCATTATTTGAGACGGCAGTTATTTTCAGGAAAGACTGGGTATGTCGCCATTTATACAGCAAGGCAACCATTAAACATAAGGCGGCTATTTGCCCTAATTCAATTCCCAAATTAAAGGAAAGGATTCGTAAAACAATCCCTTCCTCTCCTAATGGCAATTGTTGAAGCCTTGTGGATAACCCTAATCCGTGAATCAGGCCAAATATAAATACAGCCCAAATCAGATTGGGTGACTTTTCAAAGAATTTGCGGAACCCTCCTATATTTTCATAACCGATATAACAAACGCTCAAGGCAATCATGGCATCAATCAAAAAGTAATTGACAGTAACCCCCATTAAGGTTGCAGTGATGAGAGTTATGCTGTGCCCTATCGTAAAGGCGGTAATGGTCTTGACCACATCCATGAAGGTAGTTAAAAAAAAGACAATCCCAAAGACAAATAAAAGGTGGTCGTAGCCGGTAAGCATGTGGGATGCCCCAATCTGCAAATATTGAAGATTTCCTCCCTGCAGAATAGTTTGCTTTTCCGCTTCAGACATTCCATGGGCAAATACGGACTGGACAATCAGGAAAAGAAATAATACCGCTATAATTTGTAATAAAATATTTTTTTTCATAATATTTTGTTACCCCTTTTGTTCAGTTCAGAAAGACTTGACGGAACCCGGTAAATTTCCTTATACTTTTAGCACACTTGCCGCTATATATAGAACGAGGGCCCGATCAAGGGCGTTGCGAGATTTTTTTAATGATTGCATTTTTCAAAAGAAACTATGGCCTGATGTTTGTTTTGGTTTGCCTTTGGGCATTCCAGTTCATCTTCTTTCCATCCCATTATCATCCCGGAACCACACATAGTCACACGGACCAGGTGGGGGACCATCAGCATTCGGGACGTTATCATTCCGCGGCTTTGGAAGCTTATGCTCATCTTGTCAACGGGCATTTTTCCAACCAGGAACTGGATAACCATTTTCATCATTCACATTCTTCCGAAGAAAACGATGAAAACGATTCCGCATTTTTTGTCCTGGCAAAATACTCCAAACCCCTCAAGCAGGGATTGACCTTCCAACAGGTCGGGCATCCTATACGCTTTGAAACTTCCAATCTTCTGGTTTCTGTTTCCGTAGATTCCGAAATTATCTCCTTCCAGTCGCGATTCAGCGGTAGCCCTCATTCTTCCCGTTCCCCACCCACTTTTCTCATTTAATTTTTTATCTCATTCATCGCTAACGAACCTACAGACGTTTGCTTTTAGCAACGTAGTGGACTCGATCCGTTCTTTTTAGGTTTTTCGATACTTTGCGATGCTTTGCGGTGCCCTGAGTTTGCCAATTTATTTGAGGAAGTTTACATGAAGCAAATATTTATTCTCATAAGGCTTGCCCTGATTGTTTTGCTTTTCGTGCCATTCACCGGTTTTGCCGGCACGGATGGGGCGATTCAGCTTAACAAAGAGCCACGAGGCGCCATCACCTTAAAAAAAGCTGTGGCGTTAGCTTTGCTGAATAACCCGCAACTGCAGGCATTTTCCTTTGAACAACGCGCTAGAGAAGCACGCGCCTTGCAGTCGGACCTTATGCCTAATCCACAACTCGAAATCATGGTGGAAGATGCCGTTGGCTCTGGGAATTTTAATGGATTCAACCAGTCACAAACGACCATTCAACTGAGCCAATTGGTTGAGTTAGGCGGGAAAAGAGCCGCAAGGTTACGCGCCAATACGCTGTCAAAAAAACTGGCCGATTGGGACTACGAAACAAAACGCATGCAGGTATTGACGCAGGTAGCAAAAGCCTATGCGGATGTATTGAAAGCTCAGCAACAAGTATCACTCACTGAGGATCTGGTGCATCTTGGTGAGAAATTTCTTAATGCAGTGGATGAACGAGTCAGGGCAGGAAAAGTAGCTCTCCTGGAAAAAATAAAATCTGAAATAAGCCTTTCTTCTATGCAGATAGAATTAAAAAAGGCACAGCGCGAGCTAAAGGTTGCGCGCAGCAATTTGTCTGTTACCTGGGGCAGTCCCAAAGCGCAATATGAATCTGCCTTGGGGGATCTTTTTGAGATTTCCATGATTCCCACTTTGGAAAGTTTAATGGAACGCTTAATCAACAATCCCGATCTTGCACGCTGGACAACGGAGACGGAACAACGCCAGGCGGTTTTAGATAGTGAACTTTCTAAAAGAATTCCTGATGTAACACTTCAGGGCGGATTCAGACGCCTGGAAACAACGGATGACAACGCGCTGGTTTTTGGAATATCAATTCCCTTGCAGTTGTTTAATCGAAACCAGGGAGCCATCGAGGAAGCCCGCCATAAGTTAGGCAAAGTCCAGGCAGAAAAACGAGCGATGGAAGTAAGCATAAAAAAGAATTTATTGGAAACCTATAACACTTTGGTCTTTTTCCACTCACAGGTGATTTCGATCAAGGCCGAGATACTTCCGGGAGCTCAAAAAGCCTTCGATGGAATTAACGAAGGTTATAGATTTGGAAAATTTGGTTATTTAGATGTGTTGGACAGCCAGAAAACTTTTTTTCAGGCAAAGAGGCAATATCTCGACTCTCTGGCTAATTACCATATTGCGGTTGCCGATATTGAAAGGCTGATTGGGGAACCCCTCGCGGCCTTCACTCCGACTGCAATAAAGGGGAAACCGGGACAATGAAGAAAAAATTTATACTTCCACTAATGTTGATCCTCCTGATGGGGGTGTTCGTGGGCAGAATGATCCTGAACATGGATGTGGCTACTGTGGATCATGATTCGCACGAATCTACCCCTGAACAGGGAAATCCAATTGCAAGGGGACCGCATGGTGGTTGGTTGTTCTCTGAAAATGGTTTGCAGGTCGAAGTTAAAATTTTTGAAACTGGCATCCCGCCTCAATTCAGAGTTTATGTAACCGATGTTTCAGGCAAAACGGTGCCTCTCAATGAAGTGGACGTGGTCATTGATCTGCACAGGTTGGATCGGGTCGATGAAATTCATTTTAAGCCGGTTGGTAAATATCTTCTCGGTGATAAAGAGGTGGTCGAACCGCATTCATTTGACGTAAAAATCCATGCTCGCTGGAAAGAACAAAGCTATGAATGGGAGTTTGCGCAAATTGAGGCCAGGGTGGAGTTGCCTGACGAAGCGATTAAAAATGCAGACATCACCATCCAACCTGCAGGCCCGGTCAAACTGAAAAACCTGCTCCATTTATCCGGAGAAATCGGTCTCAACGAGGAGAAGGTTGTCCACATTGTTCCACGGCTTGATGGTGTGGTGAAAAAGGTTTTCAAGGATTTAGGCGACCGGGTCCGGGTTGGAGATGTTTTGGCTATTATTGAAAGCCGGGAGTTGGCCGATGCGAAAATCAATTATCTTGCCGCTACCAAACAGACCGATTTAGCAAAACTGGATCTGGAAAGACAAAGCCTCATTTTAAAAAACACATCCCAAATGCTGGACCTCCTGCAAAAGGAGCTGGATTTGGAAGAAGTGTATCGTGAACTGAAGGACCTGGTGATCGGAAAAAGCCGGGAACTGCTCATCCCCGCTTACGCGAAATTGAGCCTGGCAAAGTCTGTCTACCTGCGGGAGAAAAAATTGCTTGAGAAAGGAATTTCTTCGGAAGCTGAATATTTACTTGCCGTGGAGAACTACAAGAGCGGGGAAGCCAAATACATTGCCTTGCGCGAAAAGATAGCCTATGACGGTCAATGGGCGGTTCGTCAAAAAAAGAGAACTTATGAGATCGAAACACTCAAGCTCCAAACCGCCCGGCAAAAACTTTTTGCGCTGGGTTTAACAAATCAGGAAGTCGGCACGTTGTCCAACCAGGGAGAACATGCCTTTACCCAGTATGAGTTGCGGTCGCCTTTGGGAGGAGTGGTCATACAAAAGCATTTGACCACTGGAGAAGCGGTAAAAAATGATGATGATGTTTTTCTTCTCGCAGACTTTTCGGATGTATGGGTGAACATTGCTATCCCTGCCAAGGATCTTAAATATGTCAAGCTGGGTCAAGTTGTTGTCGTCAAGGATGACAATCTTGCAATAGAGGCTAAGGGGAAGTTGACGTATCTCGATTCCATAATAGACGAAAAAAACAGAACCGTTACGGGTCGGGTGGTTATTCCTAATGCTAAAGGGCATTGGCGGCCTGGAACTTTTGTTACGTTGGAACTGCTCCTTGAGGAACGCAGGGTTCCCATTGCTGTACCAACAAAAGCCATTCAAACGATTCGAGACTGGTCTGTTGTATTCGTCAAATACGGAAACTTCTTTGAAGCCCGGCCTCTGGAACTGGGCACAAACGATGGCAATTGGGTGGAAGTTCTCGAGGGCTTGAAAGCCGGAGAACAGTACGTAGTAAAAAATAGTTTTGTGGTGAAGGCTGAAATCGAAAAATCATCAGCCGTTCACAGCCATTAATTAAGGGCACCTCCAAAAACTATTTTTGGCCATGAGCAATCCTTATGAAATAAGGATTTGCGAGTTGCCCGAAAGAGAATTACTGAATTAATAGAAGCACTCTCAAGGGACTTTTCATGCTTGAAATAATTTTAAGGTTCTCCATCAAACAAAGGGTATTCGTGATGTTAGGAGCCTTGGCAATGGCGGTGCTGGGGGTATACAATTTCCAAATCCTGTCCATTGATG
>Ga0114996_10005957_pt1 | contig 14178 bp, 24 predicted proteins | sample ArcticOcean_MG_C_4_FD_87039 | JGI IMG/M metagenome (GOLD analysis project Ga0114996, IMG submission 87039) | Marine microbial communities from western Arctic Ocean - ArcticOcean_MG_CB4_134 | ecosystem: Environmental > Aquatic > Marine > Oceanic | place: Arctic Ocean: Canada Basin | collected...
AGATATTGCGAGGAAGCATGGTATTAGTGGAGTTGGAATATCGCAGAGAGGGCCACATGCAAAGAGATTCATTCACATAGACACACTCTCTGACGATAAACATCCTAGACCAACTATGTGGTCATATTAGTTTCTAAAAGGTAAGTCATCAGATGCATATGCTTCAGAAAATTCTTTTTCTGCTTGTATGTTCTCAGAACTACCTCCTTTAAAAGCACTTGGGTCTTCAAAATCTAGAACATTATATCTAGTTTCATATCTCTTCTCTCCTGTTTGTTTATTTGTATAATCATTATTTTGTGCTGAAGAATCATTAATTACGAGAAAAGATCCTTTACCTATTCTCTTCTTCAGATTGTCAGCAGTTACACCATATGCAACAAATTTCAGGAATGTTGTCTTTTGCTTGTCACTATATCTTTTTTCTAGAATACCCATAGAAAAGTTGACATAGGTTTTCCCGGCATTTGTTTGTCCATATTCAGGTTCATGTGTAATCCACCCACTAAATTTACAGTCATTCATGTTATCTCCTAGTTTATTAGATTCTTTGGAATTGTTTTCATTATTTTCTCCTGTATGTTTTGAATTTTCAACAGGCATTCATTATTTGTTTCCTGACTATCTGATTTATCTTCTTTAATTACAGTCTCCAATTCCTGTAGAGCAACTAATATAATTTCCAGATCGTCACCTTCAAAATAATCATCCATTTCATTTTGTTCCTCAATATTATCAGGTTGGTTAAATAGTTCTAAATTCATATTGTCTCCTAGTATAGGTTGTTTTCATTTTGTTCTTCCAAGTAATAAAACTCTTTAGTATCGCTGATTTCTCGTAAGTCTTTAACTTTTACAGAGTAACCTTTGATATTAGGAGAATCTGGAAGACGAGTTATTTCATTATTCTTAAGATATTCAATTGTTGCGGCATCAATTTCCTTTCGTAACTGCACCTTATCTACTTGGGACTCATTTTTACCATAGTTTAATCTACTATAATTATATTCATGTTGTTTTCGATAAAGTTTATCCTGTCGTTGTTGCCTATAGTCTTTCATATTAGAGGGTTGATAATTTGATGTGACCTTCTTTATCAGTCCATCGTTTAGTAGCTTTAAATCTCCACACAACGGAATCTTCCTCAAATACTGAGTCACACCACGCCTTAATATAGTTGTCTAGATCGGGACGTTGTTTATGGGGTGTGCCATTGTGTAGAGACTTTTTTTTCTTACTCCATGATTTAGGCATTGGTATATGGAATTCAATATCGAATGATTCTAGTGAGAGCAAGTTATGCGGTTCCCAATAGCAAGATTGCTTTATTGCATCCCTAAAGGCAAAAAACTTGAGTACACATTGCCTTTTAGCCCATCTGTCCCTTTTGGTCATTCTAGGTTTGCTACATGGTGTAACATTGATTGTAATTACAGAAGTTTCTAAAAACATAGTTACCATCCTCCTCTTGGTGCATCTGGTTTATATTTCGGAGGAGATAATTCACTTGTTTGAGTTCTTGTATGGAAAAAGTTTAAATGTTGAGGAAACATTTCTGCAAATCTTCTTGAATAAAAAGACACATAGTTATTATTAACTTTAGGTGCTGTACCTCCTGCTGGAGTTTCCCACCTAACTCTTTCCATTACAGACTTTGCTCCGTAGTATTTATGTCCTGAGTCTATTTTCTCAAATGCGAATTTTAAGAACAGGTTCCATATTTCAGGATGTTCTTTATGGAACTTATTTACTGCAATGCGTAATTCTTCACATCTGTTATCAACTAATTTTGTTTGTGCAATATTTTCCATTTTAGTTTTTATAGTTTAAATTCTTCAGGTACACGTTTAGTTTTAAAACCATCTTTCAATTTCAATCCTGAATTTTCAAGTGCTTTATCTAGTTTCATCATAGAATTCCAACCATAATCTGGAAAAGATACGAGTTGTTTTCTAGTATATTTAGATAAATCACCCAATGTATGTATACCCAGTTTCACGAAGAGATGTATTGTCCGTGTATTGATATTCAGAGTAGTTACTTGTATATTTTTCCACTCTGGAACACCAAAGGCTTCTTCTACAGTCTTAGTTAATGATTCTCTAGCTTTATCTTCTTTCCTTTTTTTCAAGACTTCACTTAAGAATTTACTCCTGTATTGTTTTTTCTCAAGGACATTATCAGACATATTATTTGCAATCTTGGATTTGTCTGTATAATTATCAGCTTTAATCCACTTTTTAATTGCATTGATTTCAGCTAACAGCATTTCCTGATTATCCTTGATCTGCTCATTTGACTCATTGTTTATCTCAGTATTATGATCTAATTTCTTGAGATGTTTATTAACTCCTCCGAATATACCATATACTTTACTGAGTTTTGCTACTGTATCTTTGCTTTCTCCATTCAGGGTATTTGACAGGAGTGAATTTAAACGTCTTTCAACTGAATCAAGTTTAGGTAATGGATCTTCGTGCTTTTCAATTGAAGCAAGTCTTTCCTGTAGTTGTGCTACTTCTACCCATACTCTATTCTTGAAGTTTTTAATGTCTTCATGGAATTCATCTCCAACTCCACTTGCAGATTGATTACTTACTGATCCTACAAGCATTTTAAGTAGATCTGTTTCGTCTTTGTTCATATTGCCTCTTCTTTTCTAGTTTATTTTCATAATTGATTTCCACACAATCTTCAGAACAGAATTTTGTCCGTTTCTGGATTGTGCGTTTAGAATTATCTATGACTTCGCCACAGACTTTACATATTCTAATTCTATTGAGTCTTTTCATTTTATACTTTTGCCATTCCCCTTCCATATGTAATATCCTCTATTTAAATAATAAACCGCCCTCTAAAGAAAATGAACTTAAAATATAGGCATCGGAGGATAGACGATACCTGTTCCTTTCAATAGAGAGCGATCTGAACACTTTTATTTATTATTAGCCGGATGATTATGGTATTTTACCCAATCTCGACCATTATCATCTCTGGTTACTGTAAATTTATACCCATTCTGAAAATCTGTCACAGGTCTATCTATAATACTAAAGTTTGGTTTACCTCCTTTGATTACAGTTTGTTTTAATAAAGAGAACATTTCCTTACTTTTTTCAAAATCTCTTTCCTGTGTACTTTCTAATGTTATTTTTTGTACCTCCTGTTTAGTATATCTACGCTCCACATTTTTATAGATTTCCATTACTTCTGCAATAGTTGGCATCTTAGTTGTAGATCCTCTTCCATCGGTGAATATATTATATGTTTCTTTTAATGCAGGAACATGAGGATGTTTGAGTTTCTCTGCAAATGCCTGAATTTTAGTATCTGAAGATGGAACATTGAAACCTTCACAAAGCATTGTTACAAATACTCTGATTTGTGGATGAACTTTTATATCAGTTAAGTTTGACATCTTTCCCTTTTTCAAAATCTGCTAATGCAATTTGCATTTGGTGATCAGGGTCTAACCCCCAACCACCTCTAGTTTTAGTTTTATCCTGCTTCATTTCTGAAGTGATAAAGACTGAAGTCCAACCATTCTCTATTGCTACATCAATAATCTTATTTGGGTCATAACCTTCTTCTCTGAACTTAGTAAGTTTATTGATTATTCTTTTGGTAGATAAATGATTGAGTGCTTTATGTTTTCCTAATATTTTTCTATGTTCCTTGAATTCATCCCATAAATCAGGATTAATCCATTCAGGAATGTCTTCAGGTTCTTTACTCATGCAACCTCCTCTTCAAGTACAAAGAAACTATTTAATTCTGACATATAGTCATATAAACGCTGATAATGGTCAGGATTCATATCTTCTTTCCATTGATCTTTATACTTTTTGGCTACATTTTGGAAAAGTTCTTGATTAGCAGGATATGTTGTAGCAAAGTTGCCTAATACAGTTGCATTCTCAGTAGAACATTCATATTTTATGTCATTGAGATTATTGATGATCCTATCATGTATCTCGTCTGTCTCACAAAATCCAAATGCTTCATCTAATTTCTGCATTGCAGTATTAAGTATTGTTTGACTGTCTTCGGTAATAACAATTTCTTCACTAGGTGAAGGTTTTTCTTCTGATAATGTGGCTTCCAGTTTCTCTGTACCTTTTAATTCTGGAGCATCAAATATCATTTTACCTTTACCTGTACCTTTATCATCAGGTATTGAAGCAACTTCATCTTCATCGAGCATACCTAATCCACACATGGATAAAGTAACTCTACGTTTTGCTTTTGTAGTTGCTTTAAGCATGGCATTACCTAGCATATCTCCTTTCATGCCACTAATTTTAGCAAATCCCATATCTTCATCAACTCTGCCATTTTTATTGTTAATTGCTTTGACTGTAACAACATACAGATCTTCTATTTTCTCTGTGTTTTTTACTTCACAGGAAATATCATAGATTCTCCGTAACTGATCTGTTGCACCTTTGAGTGCATACATGGTCAATTTACCGTTTAATACTATGTACTGGAATGGTTTTGTTAAGGGATTCAAGCCTACTGTTTCACAGACTTGCTTATAATAGGATAGTCTCTGATCTAATGATAATTTAGATAAGTCACCATCCAATAGACACTTTTCTATTGCATCTTGTGTATCATCAACACTTTTAACTATTTCTTTAGACATATTTACCTCTCTTATTTGTTTAATTGTGATGGATAGCAGTTCTTGGACATCGTGGGATTAGAAATTGCAATGGAATCCTTATTGATTTAACTGCAAAAATGTGTAGAGACAACAACAGCATTGCCCTGCTGATGGAAAAACGATCTACGACAGTCTTAGCCCTTAAACTGCTTTAATTCTTGGTAGGTGTAATCTGGAAGATTGCTTCTTGAATGAACATTCTTCATACATTTTAGATTCTTCTTCTTTAAATGATTTATCATTGAATAAATTACAATGTTTATCATATGCATCAGGATATTTGCTCTTTACTTTATCTTTATCTAGTGATGGAGTTTCTACTCTTGAAACTAATGTTTTCTTGCCATTAGACATTAAGACACCATCGTTATATCCAACCTCTCTTTTAATATATATGTTATCTTCCTTTATCTTTTCTCCTTGTATTTTATATTCTGCTTTTTCTTTAACATGTTTCAATATGAAATTCTCTAATTTAATATTATTTTCAATTAATTTATAATTATTCTTAAAGTACATATGAGTTACATCTTCATTATTTCTAGGTAATGGAGGTATTTTCTCTTGTACATGACCCCAAAATCTTAATAATGCTTGCATATATACTTCAATAAGTCTTGGTTTTCTCTTTATGGTATATCTTTGAATTTCTCCATGGAAATATACAAAGAATTCAACAGCTTCACATTGTTCTTCTATTGCAAGCATATGTGTAGCTTGAGCTATATACATTTGTGGAATTTGATCAGTACCTTCTGTACCATAAAATTCTCTCATGTGTATTGAGGGGCATTTGATCTCTATTATTTTATTCTCATTTAAGTATCGACCATCAATATGCATAAACATCCATTTATGTTCTGGATGATAATGTGTTTTGTTATCTCTTCTTGCTGGAATGTTTAATCTGTTTTTAATCATTTCAAATACAACTGGTTCCATTGCAGTTCCATGGATTACTGCTGGTATATCTGAAATATCTGTTGGAGTAGACTGACCTGTTTTTTCTAAATATAAATCGTACTCACTCCTATAGTCATTAACTCCTATTGCTGTTCCTCCATCGGATGCTCCTATTCCTTTTGCTCTTTCTTCTAAATTATTTACTGCGAAATTTTTCATATATCCTCTCTTTTAGTTTATTAATTTTCTTAGTTCTTTTTTACGCTCCTCTACTGCCAAATATACTGCGGATGTTATCTTGGTATTCGTTCTCTTACCTCTCAGTACCATTGAGACATAAGGTAATGTATACCCTAGATCATCTGCTATTGGCTGAAGTCGAACTTTAAATTCTGAACATTGTTGTCGTAGATTCATAATACCTTTATAGTATAGTTAAGTTAGGTTTACAAATCAAGTCTAATATGGATCTATTATGTTGTCAACTATAAATGCTTGGTTGACCCTTGGTTGACCATTGGTTATGAATTGAAAAAACTGGTTACACAGCATTGCCCTGTAGTGGCTCGCTCGTTGCCCCTCCTCCGCTTATGATCTCTCCTCACCAGTTTAATCAATATGACCGAATAGTACCTATCTGGTCAAATAAGCCTTACACGACCAAAAAATCCGTTTAGTACTATCCCGATTAATTTATCTATTGTCAATCCGTCTAAGCCTTACACGGATATAAAATGAAATGGACAATCCTACACCGATCTACTCCGGTAATATCACCTTACTCTGACCGCCTCCCACCGCTAGCCTGAGATTGTCCAAACGCAACATCCATGTCGCTGTAATAGGTGCGACTCAGCTACACCTAATTCAATAATACTGCTTTATTCTTATGAATCCAAGAAGTTAAAGCACCAGCTTCTTCTTCGATCTGGTATTGTGTATCAGCATTTTGTGTCTGAGCAAACTCTGTAAATGCACCTATAAAATGATACATACTACGTTTCCCTTTTCTGTAACTGCTGTCCCATATGTTATGAGTATGTACACCACCATATTTTATCGGCGAATGCTGAACTACACCTATTGATCTCCTTAAATCTCTTACTGAATCTTCTGGAGAGTTGAATTTCTTCTTAGTACTCCATAGCTTTTTCTCTTTTAGCTCTGGAATGATGCTTAAAGGTGCATTACTTGAAAGAAGTCTCTCTGCTGTATGGTCTTCATAAGGAATTTCTAATAATGTCTCTAAACGCTCTTTAATAGCTTTATACTGATTCCTAGTTTCTTCCATCATTTTCTGCATACGCCATTTCATACCCATTGAACCTCTATGTACTATTCGCATGGAACTGATATTGGATTTTATCTTCATTCCATTGGTGCAAAGTGTATCAAATACACTCAACGCTGATCCAATTGGGGCATCACCTACCATTGAGTTACCTGAATAGAATCCTATTCTTGATCTGTCTAGTTTTCCATCAATCTCAATGCCTGTGTATTCCTTATCAAGCCAGTTTAATGACATTTTAGTGTTTTTAACCATTCCACGCTCAAAATCTATTGTATTTGCAGTCTCATTCTTTGATACAAAGTCTTCTAAGAACTTATGGTTTGAATATCTATTGTATTGCAATGAAACAACTCCAATAACTTGGGCGTTATGTATAATTAGTTGCTTATTGCTAAGATTTTGCCTGATTCTATCTTGCTTTAGTAATTTGTTGATAAAGTCTGTTGATACACTAGGTTCCTCAGTTGCCATCATACAAGGAAATAAACCATTAACTCCTATTGCTGTAAATAAGGCTTTGAGTCCATGTTCATTGAAATGTAGGAAATCATGACCATTATAAATATATTTGTCATCATTCATTGTAAGTACTCCGTTTCCTATGGGTACATATTTTGTATATTCATGTTCATCTTGAGCATAATCTCTCAAAGTATCTAAGTTTTCAAACTTTGTTGATACTGTTGGTTGTATTTCTAACATATATTCTCCTATTGAAGTTGTTTATCTATTGGTTGTATGGATAGACGGTAATCATATGCACATGTAGTATTACAATATGTTTTACCATCTTCTCTGTGTGATTGGCCCGGTTGCATATATATTAATGCTCCGCACCATTTACATTTTTCTTCATTTTTGTTTTCCATGTGTTCCTTCTATTAATGGTATTACTTTCTCATCCCATACTTTGATGAGGGATGCATGATTCTTACGTTGGGTATCGTTTTGATTGCGATGTACTACTAATATGTCGTCAATCCTTTCTAGTTTAGTGTTTATGTTATATTCTAAATCTCTCAGACCGTCTCTAAGACCGTCTAAACCATATTCTTTAATCATTCTTATTTCATCCTGAAGGTCTTCTATCTGCTTAAAGGCAATTGTTCTGTTTTCTATACCTTGATCAAATCTTATATTTGCTTGAACTGTTGTATTTGCTACAAAGTCTTCAGTACCTTTTATCCTTGTATATGCAACAGCCATTTTGTCTTCAAGCTCTTCTAGTCTCTTGACTATGTTTGCATTAAACTCTTCTTGCTTCATAAGTTTTATATCTACTTGGTCATCCATATATCCTCCTAAAATGGGAATTCTTCTTCGGTTTGTACTTGGGTTTTAGCCTGTTCTTTGAAATGTTCCATCATCTTTACAAAGTCTAATGGTAATTTCCCTGTGCCTTTGCAACTGTCACATGGACTTGTTAATCGTACTCCCCCTCCTTCTTCACCATGTGCATCATATATGTGACCACTTCCGCTACATTTGGTACATGGGCCTATTGCATTATGTATAAATGATTGCATGGTTTCTAATGCTTGTTCATATGAATCTAGTCTGTTGTTGATCCTAATGAATCTGTCATCGTATGTATCACTCATGTTGTTACCTCTAGTTTAAAATGTGGTTTGGTACATCATGCTCATGTATTTCTTTTATTATCCTATTGATTTCAATTAGCTCATCTGTTTTAGTGTTTCCTTTAGAATAATCGTATCTTAAATTTTCTAGTGCTTTTAAAACAAGATCTAATTTTATTTTCTGATTCTGATTGAGTAAATGAATTATTTTCGCCATAAAATTTCCAGTTATATTGTTTATTATTATGTGGTTTGGTACATACCAGCCTCCGAATTTTTTTATGACCTCTACACCGCTTTTTACGGCAATGCAGAGGTTTCAAATAGCTTCACATTCTACTGTTGACTATGTGGGCTATGTATTCGTATTGGTGATGCTTCTTCCTTGCATCTAACAGCTTATTTTTTACTTTATTGTATATCCTCCATAATATATTCATATATCCTCTATTGTTTTACTAATGCACTACTGAATCCAAATCTCTTTAATACCCATGTTCTTGCTTTACTGATTGAATGGAGTATGTAATTTGGCCCTGCATACAATGGTGCTGTTACCATGAATGCAATTGTCATTAATGTTATTAAAGCATATATTCCTACTCTTGATGGTGCAAAGTACATCATTATTCTACCAAAGAATTTAGTTGACTCTGGTATATGCAACTTGTTCTTCAAGTTATGTATTACTTTTAACATCCATTTTGATCCTGCAACAAATGTATTATCAAAGTTTAATTGATTTTCCATGTTATCCTCTTTTTCTATTATCTGATTGTTTACTTATCCAATGTCCAAAGACTATTCCTAAGACTATTGGTAATATTGGTACGACTATAAATGCTATTGCAACGAATGCAATTGATATTAATAGATTAGGTTTATCCGAAATTGAGTTCTTCACCTCCTTCGAGATAATAATCCTCTTCATGTTCTGATTGTGTGTTGTCTGTATTCTGTGTAGTTTCTTCCATTCCTCGTCGTTGTCTTGCTGTGAACTGATATAGTTCCTGTTCTCTTGATTGCTCATACATGTATCCTCCATATTTGATTTATGTTGCTCCAAACAATTTGAAGTAAAATTTTTATACAGAGCCAGCTATTAACCGACCCTGTAAATGATGAATAGTTTACTAATTTACTGTAGCTACTGCCACTTTCTGCCTTGGAGCATTCTTCCAGAAGTTTCTACCTCCTATATTCTTACTGAATTGCTCATTCTTGTATGTAACTCCGATCTCTTTCTTTTGTGCATTATCTTGCTCGTAATCTACACAATGGGATAGGTAAACTTGCAATGATGCAATCGTGTTAGGAGTTTTATTTGTTGCTTCCTGTAATTGGTATCTCATTCCAATGATTCCATCGTTCTGCTTTGCCTTTTCTGCATGTTCCAATAGCCATTCTGTTGTGTACTCTCTCCTGAATGATCCACTACTATCTTTCCATACATCCAAGTATCCACAAGGACTTGCAACATTGTTTTGTGCGTCTTCTAGTGCTTTTTCTAGTTCTGCAATGCGTTTATCTTTAGCATCCATCTTATTTCTCCTATAGAGATTAATGTCATCCGGTGAATCCAGTTGACTTAGTTAACGGAGTGCTTGGCCCTGTATATTTACAGAACAGAAACCAAACAAATAGAAAACCGTTATTTTGAAAAAGATTATTTTTTAACCAGCAATGTAGAATTATATATCTATGTTGTCTTGTATATCTCTTATGATTGTCTATTGCGATAGGATAGAGGCGAGTATTGATCGTTTATCATCAATGTGTCTGAGCCGATAGACGGGCCTTTTGGTATCGCCAATATATTTATTCGTTATCTATTGATTAGATAAGACTAACTTAGACTTGCTACTTATCTCTAATTCCTATATATATATATATATCTACTATATTAAATACATTCTCTATAACCTAATATACTCTATATATCCCCTACTATACTGTATATATACTATAGTGACTGATTGTTAACAGATATATAGTTTATATCTTTATGTAAGGACACCTCCATTTTATTTACCATCCTGCATTGAATGTTAACATCCTGCAATGAAAGAAAGAATAATAGTCCGAGCGTAGCGAGACATCTAGAATGAATGATATTTATTTCTCCCATCCTGTAATATCATGCATTGTTTTAGGGGGGTGGGGGGTCATAAAAAGCATGAGGAGGCTAGTATAGTCGTCCTTCTCCTCTACACGGAGTGAAAATAGGTGTTAAGTAACTGAAACACAATATTAAATATTTTCATAAAAGTATTGCAAGTTATAAAGATAGGCATTAGCTTTAGGTATTATCAACAACAACTATGGGGAGAATATATGGCACATAAGGGAGAAGACGAGAACGGCAGTCATTATAGTGGTGCAACGAAGAACAAATACAGTAAGAAGAAGAAGCGAACATCATTTGTGAATGATAACAGTTGGTGGGCTAAGTTATCAGAGGGATTCAAGAATCTCAAGAGTGGTGGTGGGTATGAGCCACAGAAGATGGTGAGGCGTATGGAGTTCAGGGAGGGATTATCTAAGAATAAGGGAGCAGGGTTTCCTCCGAAGCAGGGATGAGATCGAAGCAGAACAGGATTGTAGGATCAGATGCCCAATGGAACAAGTTACGTCAAGAGCATCATAAAGTCTTCAACGATCCAAACAAACCAAAAGACTACTGGGAAAAGAAAAGGCGATCCGATAGGGAATCAGGATATGGAAGCAACTGACAAGTTCATAGATTCCTTTGTTGAGACAGGTGATTACTTAGTTTCAATGAGGGAGGCAGGATTTAAGGACAGTAATCCATATAAGCTGAAGTTACAAGGTAAGGCACTTGTCATTGAGAACAAGGATGCGATTGACAAGAAGTTTTATCAGCGTTTAAGGGAAGGTGGGCCTAGAGCATTGACAGTTATAGAGAGATTGATGGATAGTGACAGCGATACTGTGAAGCTCAATGCGGCAAAGGAAATCTTAGACAGGGGTGGATACAAGGCATTCAATGATATTGATACCACACGGACTGTAGAGGAGCTTAACGCACAATTAGTTGCACTTGTCGGGGATGATGGTGCCAAAATGCTTGTAGCGGCTTTCAGAAGCAGGAAAGTCATTTCAGGGCCAACAATCAATTAGGTAGTAGTTATGAAATATAAGAATAAATCAACACGTACTGGAACAGAAAGACCAGCATCTATATCTAATTTGATTGAGAGAATGGGTGGATCTGGAGGAGGCGGTGGAAAGATAGGCTTTAAATATAAACCTAGTGCCAAAGGTGCAAAGAATATATCAGGTGATACACAAACAGCAGGAAAAGTTGCATCATCTCCGTCGGCAGGAGTATTAAGTTCTTCACGTAAGATAAGTTTCTTGTTAGACAAAGGATTTAATAAGATTCTAGGTTTGTTCGCAACTGCTGGTGCAACCAAAGCTCTTAGTAAGCAGAAAAAAGATAAAAAGAAGAGAGTTGGTAGAACAATCTTAACTTCGAATTAATTTATGGCAGAAAAAGTAAAAGCAGTCTGGTTTCAGGGGCCATCTTCAGGAATATCTGATTCAAAGGCGTTTAAGAAAGCCTTGACTAAGAGATATAGCGAAGCAAGGAAAAAACATGGTAATGTCCAAGTCTTGTACCGTGGCTCCAAATCCTCACAAGCAGATCAGTTTATTGGTGAGTGGGCAAGTGAAGGATATACAAAATACCTCCCTCCTAGTACAAATCCCAAGAAACTACAAACTGTAAGTAGAGGTCATTTATTCAGGACAAATAAAAAAGGACTACCTATTAAGGAGAAAGAATCCATTAAAATCAATAGGATACAAGTACCAAAAGGTGCATCAAAAGATTTTGTGGATAAGCAACTAGATAAATGGCAAGAGAATAAACAACTTATAGATAGAGCTTCCTTCAGTAGAAAAGGAGATGTAGTATACCCGGGCAAGGATACTAAGAAGCATTTTGAACGATTTGAAGAACTTATAAAAGCTCCAAAACAAGGAGGATTAGGTCTTAATAAAGGTTTTGAAGCATATCTTGACGAACTTGAAGATATTGGCAAAGGTTCTACAAAACAAGCTCCAGATACTATCCGTACACTATCAATAAAAGGTAAGAAAGTAACAAGGTTGCCAATCATAGGTGAGGGACAGGGACAAGTTACTAAAGTTGAAACTAATATTAAGTCGATGCTTGCAGGATTGCAGGTAGCAGAAGATAAAGCCAAGTATTACTCTCTTGATGATTCAACTAAAGATAGAATCTCCAACCTTAAGAAAGATGTAACTTATCCTGTAAAATCAGGTGAATACCTAAATATTGCTGAAGCAGATAGTCCTGATCTTCAATATATTGAAACAGGTGATGATCCTAATTTCGGACCAGAAAACCTAAATAAACAATATAAAGGTAAGGGGCCGTTCCACTTTGGTAAATTTGGTCTAAAAGCAGTATTAAGTAAATCCGATGAATTGAAACCTGAGTTAAAAGATTGGACAGATGATGATAAAAAGGTTCGTCATTTAAGCAAAGTAGATGAAGAGTCTATGTCTCAGGAAGATAAGGCTATTAAGAAAGAAAACAAACAGTTTGGTAAGCTGACAAAAATTGTTAAAGGATCACGGCAATGGAAAAAATGGACGAAATCTCCAGCATCCAAAAGAATACTCTTGGGTGTAATTGGAGATGTATTCAAAAATAAGACTGATACAGTATTACCATCTGATAAAGTTATAAGAGGGCCACATCTTAAAGGAAAGTTAATAAGTGCTGACAAAGCTCATTGGACTGAAAAACAATATATTGACAGGAAGAAAAGTCCAGAACTGAAGATCCGTAAGGAGATGTCAGATGAAAAGAAAATGGAAAAAAGAAAAAGAGTTGGTGAAAAAGTCTCTAAGTTAAGAAGATCAGGAGATCGTTCATTAGCTGGTATAAAGTCTTATATATCACAAAATACTGCACCAGATAAAACTCTGTCAACATCAGGAGGAGTAGTTGGTAAACGCTGGTATCCGGGTAAAGGTATAAAATTACCTGAAAAGACTTTTCCTAAGAAACCTCATACACCGGGACTAAAGGTAGATGCACCAATAGATGCTCGACCTAAAATAAAAATAAAGAAAGTAACTGCATCAATCCAGAAATATCATAAACCAGTAAGTAAAGAATCTGGTATCAAAGCTATTGAGGATAAATTAAAAGTCACAGCAAAGAAAAAAGCATTGCCACAAGATACGAAAACTACATCTAAAGTAACTAAAGAACTTCAGAAGAAATTCCATGGAAAAGATAAACCTCGCTACAAGAGTACAGCAGGAAAAGGATTGAAGTTTACTAGAGGATTGGGTGCATTCAGTTTATTCTCAAGTATCTTCGGAGTGGTTAGAGCAAGAAAAGAAGCAAAACAGGAGTTAGGTCGAGAACCTAATGTATTAGAAACTCTTTCGTTTACTTTACCTAAATTTGCAAGACCAAAAATAAATAAGAAAATACCTGATGCATGACAGATAAAACTGAAACTGCTATTGACATTGCAGAACAAATATCTGATATTTATGAAACGAATCGTTTACTGGAGTATGAACCATATGATTACCAGAAACGTTTTCATGATGCAAAGGACATGACAGGTCGCCTTGCTAGGCAACGTCTTTTGATGGCGGCAAACAAAACAGGTAAAACCTTTTGCGGTGCATCAGAGATGGCATTTCACCTAACAGGGCGAT
>Ga0114996_10005958_pt1 | contig 14178 bp, 9 predicted proteins | sample ArcticOcean_MG_C_4_FD_87039 | JGI IMG/M metagenome (GOLD analysis project Ga0114996, IMG submission 87039) | Marine microbial communities from western Arctic Ocean - ArcticOcean_MG_CB4_134 | ecosystem: Environmental > Aquatic > Marine > Oceanic | place: Arctic Ocean: Canada Basin | collected...
GCTCCATTGCCTGGATGTCCACGATGACCTGAGATGCTCCCATCCAGGCAATGTCTAGGGGCAGTAACGTGTTCCGCATGTAGAAGGCGTGGAATGCCTCGTCTTCGAACACGAATAGCATGCCGGTTCCCGCATCCAGACGAGTGCGCGACATTAGCCCTTGCTGCCGCTCCGCTTGCTCGTCGGCGATCTCTACAACGACCGTATCAGAGCCCAGGATCACCCACGCACCACCCCGGGGCGGCAGCGGACGGTCGCCGACGCCCGGGGCGGGTCCGCCGCCAGTGTCGCAGCCCCATACAGCCAGTGACATGAGAAGCACCGCCACGCGCTTGAGCCGTTTGTTCATGTGAAGTAGAAGTCCTGGGAACAGTAGGAGCAATGAGCCCGGTCGCTCGCCTGAAGGTAGGATGCTAACTTCAGCATCCCTTGCCGCAACTCACCATGACATCCGAGGTCGCATATGCTGGATCCCGAACTGCTAGAGATTCTGGTGTGTCCGGAAACAAGAGAGCCCGTTCACCTAGCGGACGCTGCGCTTCTGGACAGGGTAAATGAGGCGGTGGCGTTGGGACGGCTACGGACCAAGTCAGGCGAGCCCCTGAAGGATCCAATTAAGGCAGGGCTGGTCAGACAAGATGGGAAAGTGTTGTATCCCGTTAGGGACGACATCCCCGTCATGCTTATTGACGAGTCGATCTCGCTCGAGGCACTCGAGTAGCTTCATCAAACCTATCGACACTTCTTCCTCAGGAAGTCCATCATGACGGACTGGCCCAGCGTAATCATCGACGTGAAATAGGCCTTTCCGCGCGCGATCTCCGAGACCTTTTCGACAAAGCGGATGAGATAGGGATCCTGCGCCAACATGAACGTGTTGATCAGGATACCTGCCTTCCGGCATGCTAGAACCTCACGATAGCCGTGTTTCACGATTTCCGGATCGAGCCCTTCCGATTTTGTAAATATCCTGCCATCCAAGAGCGTAATCGCCGCCGGCTTCCCGTCGGTGACCATGATGATCTGTCGTATGTCCTTGTTCTGAGACAGTAGGAATCACCGGCGGGTAAGCTCGATCAGAGGAGAACCCCCGGCGAGGGAGCTTCGGGCTATTAGTGAGGGATAGGAGAGTCCTAAGCAGGGCTCAAAGGCACCGCACCCGTATAGCGCGGAGTAGATCCTCGAGTACCCCTGAACAGCCTTTACGTAGGTCCGGGTCTCCCCGAAAGGAATGTGCTCCAAGAACACGTCTCGGTCTTGATAGGTTGGTGCGTCACGCCAATTCCGCATTCGAGTTGGGCCAGCGTTATACGCGGACAATACCTCCTCCGCACGGGCGTCAAATCGCCGCACAAGGTGAGCCAGATAGCTGATCCCAAGCCGCAGATTGTAGTCCGGTTCCCGAAGGCGGGCGCGGGCGTATATAAGCCCCAGGCCCTCCGCCATTTCGCGAGCGGTTGGCGGCATGAGCTGCATCAGTCCCACTGCCCCTGATGCACTCTCGATTCTTGCGTTGAACCCTGACTCCTGACGAATCAGACCCGCCACAAAGAAGGGATCTAGCCCCCGCTCCCGAGCTTCCCGCAGAATGATATCCCGATAAGGAAAGGGGTGGACGATCCGTAGCAGTCGAATATTCCAACCATCCTCCTCAGACCGGATTCGACGACCCAAGACGATCGCCTGCAAGGTCAAGCCGCCCCGGATTAGGGCTTCCGCGAACTCGTACCGATAACCCTGTTCAGAAAAATAGTCTGTTAGACGGGCCAGTTCGTAGGCGAACGACCCGGCCGTAGGCACCAACTGATGCACTCGAAGGCGCAGCAGTGCGTTGTCCAGCTGTAACTCGAGGCCCGGGATCGGGGCCGGGCCATCCTGGATATCGGCCGAAAGTAGAGGGGCGCCGATTCTCTCTCCCGCGAAGACACCGTAATAGGATAGGGGGTCTTCCTCGTACACCTCCGCAAACCGGGAGCGGGCGTCGGTTTCACGGCCAGCGCGTTCGTGGCTGAGCGCAACCCAATAGCCTGCTTGCTGGCGCGTGGACGAGTTTCGGCCGCCCTCTAGGTACTGTTCGAAGGTGGTCACGGAGGCGAGGTAGTCCCGTGACAGATACTGGGTAGACCCCAGCTGGACCACCGTTGTACTCGTAGCGGTGTTCGCTACCCCAACTTGTAGGAGTTGGGCCAGGAGTCTCCTTGCCCGTGGTCCGAAACCCGTCTCGAGTTCGCGCGAGAGAAGGACCGATATTCCTCTTTCCGCCCACGGGGAGTCGGGGTCTGCTTCGGCCAAAGCGTGCAGGATGGACTCGGCTTCGGGTACCGCGCCGCGAGAGAGCATAGCGCGCCCCGACCAATACCGAGCTGGCGATCGGAGACTGGGTGCGGCGCGGTCGGTGAGGAGTGGCGAGAGGATCGCTTCGGCTTCTGAGAAGTGGAGTGCCTCGAACAAGGCGTGCCCGAGATCCAGTCGAAGCTCGTCCCGGTTGGCCGGAGTCCCGGGGAAATCCTCCGAGATATGACGTTCGAGTCTGGCCAGAGCCCGATTCCAGGAACGGGCCGCGAGCAGAGCTCGTCCAAGCCTCAACTCATCCATGTCGTCGAGGGGCCAGTTGGCCTGGTCGATCAAAAGGGCCGCTTTCTGCACCCCCTCATACCGGGTACCATAGTCCAGCGTCGCCCAGAGATCTTCAGCTGCACGGGTTGAGTCACCGGCTTCGAGTGCGAGTCGGCCGGCACGTGCCCATGCGGCGGATGCTCGGCTGGGGTTACGCTCGATCCGTGCCTGAGATCGCGCGACATCAGCGGCTGCCGAGAGATCACCCGCCGCCTCATACGCGTTGGTCAGAGTAATCCAACCCCACCTCGACCAGTACTCCCCGGTCCAGTCCATCGCCGCGAGCGCGGACCTCGTGCCAAGGGTGTCACCAGTGGCTGCGCGCAGGTCAGCCACAACCAACGGCCGCCAGTCAGAAAGGGAGGGGAGAGTAGCCAACACCGAATCAACCAGAAGGATGCCGTAAAACTGGTCCCCGTCGTCCCAAGCTTCCATCGCGCGCTCGAGGTGGGTAAGCGCCTCCGTGATTCGCTCTTCACCGGGATGGGGGCGCTCGAGCTGCAGTGGGAGTGGGTCTAAAGATTGGGACTGAGCCGCCGCGCGCGAGGGCAGCCCCGGAACCAGGACGACCACAGATCCGAGGAGCAGCGAGAGACTGACGGAACCGCCAGGGAGGGCCCCGTATAAGACCCTGAGAAGGATCCGACAGAACACCAGCGTCTTTCCACCCATGAGCCCCCCGGTCGGTCTTGGACCAGTGACGCTAAGCGACCGATCCTACACGAACTTACGATCACACCGTCACCGCTCGTGGGAAAGACCCTGGCCAGGACGGTTCGCACCGCTACGGTCAGTTAGTGCTGCGCTCGCTGGGTGCCAAAGTGGCAGAACTACCGCCGAACCGGCACACTTCGGACTTCCCCACGTTGGCAGGAATCCTGCAATGCAGGGTCAGCTCCTAGTCCACGTTGATGTGACGGTGACGTAATCAAGTTGAGAGAGGAGATTGAGCATGGGTGAACGGTTTGAGCTTCCGGTGCTGCCGCTACGGGATACCGTCGTATATCCCGGGGTCGCGGTGCCAATCCCCGCCGGAAGACCTGGAACCGTCCAGGCGGTACAGGCAGCCCTGGACGGGAACCGAAAGCTATTCGCCGTCGCTCAGAAGAAGAATACAGAAGAGGCGACGCCTGACGTTCTCTATTCGGTAGGTACAGTGGTTCGGGTGATCCAGGCGCACCGAGCTCGGCCAGGCCTCCAACTCCTGGTGCAAGGGGAGCACCGAGCGGAAGCCGTTCAGTTTGAGGGCGGCGGCAAGGAGATGATGAAGGCCCAGCTCATTTCCCTCAATCTGTTTCCGCCTCGGAATCTGGATGACCCGGCGTTTCAAGCACTAGATAGGGAGTTGAGGGATCGAGCCGCTGAGCTTGGGACGCGGCGGGGTGTGTCTGCCGAGGCACTCAATCAGCTGATCCAAGGACTGGATGACCCAGGCTCATTCGCTGATTTAGTCGCGTTCTATCTGGATCTCCAGACCCCCGAGAAGCAGAAGCTTCTTGAGGTCCTTGACGATGAAGAGCGGATGCGGCGGGCGCTCGTAGCGGTCGAGCGTGAATTGGCCCGCATTGAGGCCCAGGAGGACATTCAGGCAAGGGTCCAGGAGGAGCTTGGGGAGCGCCAGCGGGAGATGTTGCTGCGCGAGCAGATGAAGCAGATTCAGCGTGAGCTCGGTGATGAGGACGAGAAGAAGGAAGTCGACGAGCTCCGTCAGCGGATCGAAGCCCTGGATCTCGAAGAGGACGCATGTGTCGAGGTGGAGCGTGAGCTGAGTCGTCTCGAGCGGACGTCCCCACAGTCTGCCGAGTACCAGGTCATTCGGACGTTCCTGGAATGGGTGACCGAGCTTCCCTGGAGTAAGCGCACAGAAGACAAGATTCATCTCGGCGTCGCTCAGGAGATCCTTCATGAGGATCACTACGGGCTGGAGGATGTGAAGGATAGGATCGTGGAGTTCCTGGCAGTCCGGAAGCTCCAGATGGATCGTAGCCCGACGGCATCTGCCGGAAAGGAAGAGTCCGATCCGGAGCTTTCGTATCTGGGCGAAGAAGAAGAGGATGATGATGTGATCGTGGAGCCTGAACCCACGGTCGCAGAGGAAGAACCCGACGGTGTGGTTTCGGAAGTTTCCGTGCCCGAGCCAACTCCACGTCCCGCTTCGGGTCGCGTCGGCGCACTAGTCGGGAAGGGTCCGATTCTGCTGTTCACCGGCCCTCCCGGGGTCGGAAAGACTTCCATCGCGCAGTCGATTGCACGAGCGCTGGAACGGAAGTATGTGCGAATCTCTCTGGGCGGAGCTCGTGATGAGGCGGACATCCGGGGCCATAGACGGACGTACGTGGGAGCGATGCCCGGGCGGATCATCCAAGGAATGCGCCAGGCGAAGTCGAAGAACCCCGTCTTCCTGCTGGACGAGGTAGATAAGTTGGGCGTTTCGTTTCAAGGGGATCCGTCTTCCGCTTTGCTCGAAGTCCTGGATCCTGAGCAGAACTCCAGCTTCACGGATCACTATCTGGGAATCCCGTTCGATCTGTCGGAGGTCCTTTTCATCGCGACGGCGAACTACGTCGATCGGATCCCGCTGCCACTCCTGGATCGGATGGAAAGGGTAGACTTCTCTGGATATACGGAGCCGGAAAAGCTGGAAATTGCTAAGCGCTACTTGCTTCCGCGGCAGCGCAAAGAGGCTGGACTTGAGGAGCAGGAGCTGGACGTCAGCGATAATGCCATTCTTGTCGTTACGTCACAATACACCCGCGAGGCAGGGGTGCGTCAGCTGGAACGCTCACTTGGTAAGGTTGCACGAAAGGTCGCAAGGAAGGTCGCAGGCGGGTGCCTGGACACGGTCACTGTCACCCCCGTGGAGGTGGTGGAGCTGCTCGGCCGGCCGAGAGTCCATCCCGAGAAGATGCGTACCGAGAACGCGGCCGGGGTAGCTACCGGGATGTTCTACACTCCTATGGGGGGCGATATCATGTTCGTCGAGGCCAGCGTCATCCCGGGTGAGGGAGAGCTGGTTCTGACCGGTCAACTGGGCGATGTGATGAAGGAGTCAGGCAGGGCCGCGTGGACGTACGCGAAGGGCCAGCACGAGGAGTATGGAATCCCGAGGTCACGGTTCTCCGGGACTGAGGTGCACATTCATGTTCCCCAGGGCGCGGTGCCAAAGGACGGTCCGTCCGCGGGCATTACGATGGCGACGGCACTGGTATCTGCGCTGTCAGGGAGGAAGGTGCGACGCGACATAGCCATGACCGGGGAAATGACACTTACCGGCCAGATCCTTCCGATCGGCGGTGTCAAGGAGAAGGTGCTCGGAGCGGTCCGCGCGGGAATTCAGGAGATCATACTTCCTACTGATAACGAGTCATCGCTGGAGGATCTCCCCGAGGCGGTTAGGGAGGAGCTCACGATCCATTTCGTGAGAGAGCTAGACGACGTGATTTCATTGGCTTTGGAGGAGGGGCCGGAGGAGGCTGACCAGAGCCCGACCAAGCCGCCCAGCCTGCGTGAGCCGGTCACGACCGGAGTGTGATGAAAGGCCTATCGTCCGCCGTCGCGCGCTAGCTCACGAACGAAGTTGAACTCGTGCGCGGTGACGGGCTGAACCGAGGCGTGCGACTTCCTTACGAGCACCATCTTTGGTAGCTCGACACATTCCCTGATGTTACCGATCTACATCAAACGCGGCAGCTTCTCGACAAACCGAACGTTTGCGAGCCACCAGCTCGGGGAGTATCCATCGGATTTGGGGTCGTAGTGCCAATCGGCTAGGTACAACTGCATCGGGTCTGGATACGCTTCGCCTGCGACCTCCGCAATCCTGGCAACGCCAGGATGATTAGCATTGCTGTGGTAGTACAGGACCAGATCCCCTGGTCACATCTTGTACCGCATGAAGTTCCGGGCCTCATAGTTGAGGACCCCAGTCCAAGCAGTCGTTCCATCACGAGCGAGATCATCTATCGAGTAGTCGTCCGCCTAGCTCTTGATCAGCCAATGTTGTGGCGTCGTGATGTCGTCAGCTCGGATGCCCCGTTGGATTGCGCGACCGGATCATCCAGGACCAGCTGCGATCACCTCCGAGTCCACTTGGTCTGCGAAGTTCTCGAAGTTCTCTCGGAACATCGACGCAAGCCTCTTTGCGGCCTCGTCGTACTCACGGGCATCCGCCCAGGCCTCCCTCGGGCGGAGAAGGTTGTCCGGCACTCCCGGAACAGCCACGGGGATATGTACCCCGAAGTGTGCGTCCGGCACGGTCTCCACCTGATCGAGGCTTCTGTCCAGGGCGGCCCGGACCATGGCGCGAGTAAGCTCAAGGGGGATGCGGCTGACTGCGCCGGCCCGCCCGCCAATCCAGCCGGTATTGATGAGCCAAACCTTGCTCGAGTGTATGCGCAGCTTCTCACCGAGCATCTGAGCGTAGACTCCAGGATGGCGGGGAAGGAACGGGGCACCGAAGCAGGCCGAGAACGCTGCCTTGGGCTCGGTGATGCCGCGTTCGGTGCCCGCGACCTTCGCGGTGTAGCCTGAGAGAAAATGGTACATCGCCTGGGCGGGCGTCAGGCAGGCAATCGGGGGAAGCACGCCGAATGCGTCGCAGCTGAGAAAAACTACGTTTCGGGGATGTCCCCCGCGACTCGGCACGACTGCGTTCGGGATGTAGTGGATCGGATAAGATGCGCGTGTATTTTCCGTGATTGACGCATCATCATAGTCGGCCTCTCCCGAGCTCGGATCTACGATCACGTTCTCCAAGATGGTCCCGAACCTCTGGGACGCCCGGAAGATTTCAGGCTCCCCACTTGGCGAGAGGTGGATTGCCTTCGCGTAGCATCCGCCCTCGAAGTTGAACACACCGTGCGATCCCCAGCCGTGCTCGTCGTCGCCGATCAGCTGCCGAGCGGGATCTGCCGATAGCGTGGTCTTGCCGGTGCCCGACAACCCGAAGAAGAGCGCGGTGTCCCCCCCCGAGCCGATATTCGCCGAACAATGCATGGGGAGAATGCCGTGGTTCGGAAGCAGATAATTAAGCACTGAAAAGACTGATTTCTTGATCTCTCCAGCGTACAGGGTGCCTCCGATCAACGCCTCACGGGCGGCCAGGTTCAGGACGATGAATGCGCCAGAACGGGTGCCGTGGCGTTCGGGGTCCGCGCTCAACTCGGGCGCATGAAGGATCGTGAAGTCAGGTTTTTGATCGGGGAGGGACGAGCCGGGCGGCCGCAGGAACATGTTGTCCGCGAAGAGCGCGTGCCACGCAGAGGTGGTAACGACCCGCACTGCAATACCGGAAACCGGATCATCCCCGGCCCGGGCATCCCGAACGAACAGGTCGGAGTGGTTGAGATGATCCGTGACGTCAGCCCGAAGGCGCTGATATGACTCTGGCGAGAGCGGAACGTTCACATCGCTCCAATCGACGGAGTCCCCCAGGGCGGGCTCGCTTACGATGTACCGGTCTCCAGGAGACCTTCCGGTATGTGGTGCAGTGCGCGCTGCGAACGCCCCGCAGTTCGTAAGCTCTCCCTCTCCCCGGGCAAGGGCATGCGTGTAGAGTCGGGCAGGGGAAAGGTTCCAGTGAACCCGCATCGAAGTCTCTAGACCATGGTTCTCGAGCGGATGGCTACTGGGGATTCCGAAGGGACGAATAGCGGCAGGTTCTATGAGGGGAGGCATCGGGCTCCTGGGAGGTTGGAGACTGAACAGCGTGATCCGGGCGTATCGGTCTTTCTAAAGTGGGTCCAGAGGGTCTCCGAGTCCATGGAGTTATTACGTTCCGTGCTGCCCTACAAGAAACCCTTTGACTGCGAATTCGTCTGTTTATAGCTTTCATATCCTTCGCCAAATTATTCAGGGTGAACTGCTTGATGATCGTTACACTCGTGCAACATATATACCTGTAACGATTTGAATCACTCGGGCCGCGGGAATGCCTGCCCGTAGCCCTCCAAAAAAGGCAGCGTGGAACAGATGTTTTCTACCGCCGGTGGCTTGGACTCTTTCGACCAATATCTGCAGGATGTTGAAAAACACCCACTAATCCAGGATCCCCGCGAAGAACGGGCCCTTGCTCGGCGAGCGCGTACCGGCGACAAGGAGGCTGCCGAACGCCTGGTGACTGCTAACCTACGCTTCGTCATCTCCTACGTGAAGAAGTATCAGGGTCGCGGACTCGGACTGGCGGAGCTCGTCTGTATCGGCAATGAAGGTTTGTTGAAGGCCGTAAAGAAGTTCGACCCGGAAAAGGGAGTCAAGTTCATTTCTTATGCGGTCTGGTGGATTCGGCAAACGATCCTACAGGCCCTTGCCGAACAGACCCGTTCCGTTCGGATACCTCTCAACCAAAACTCTAACCTCGGCAGGCTCTCCCGAACGAATACCACGCTCACTCAGCAACTGGGACGGCCGCCGACAGATCAGGAGCTTGCCGACGAGTTGGAGGAGCCCATCGATACAATCCGAGCGCTCCGCAGAGTCGCTGCGAGCGAGCTATCCCTCGACGCACCAATCGATCGGAGTACTCGGGATAGCGCCTCTTTCGGCGAGAGGTTTGCAGGCGTGGAGTCGGAAGACATCGAGGAAGACGTGGAGGCCGTGGCCCGCCGGGACTACCTCGAGAATATGTTCGAGAACTACCTCACCGAGCGCGAAAGGAAGATTCTCTATCTTTACTATGGGCTCGATGACGGTGAAGAGCGGACGCTGGAGGAAATCGGCTCCCTGCTGGGCGTGACTCGTGAACGCATCCGCCAGATTCGCAACCGAGCATTTGAGAAGCTTCGCGAAAGCCCGCATGGCGAATCACTTTCTGGATTCTGGGCTACTAACTGAGTTACCCCGCTGGGTCCTACTTCCGCGATCTGGATCTCGGCCCCCAGTTACTGACGGGGCGCTAGTAGCACCAGGTCGTGCACATTGACTTCCGCAGTCGGAATCGTGACTCAGTCTCGCTCGTACGAGTCGTACTCCAGGCGTCCCGCCACATACACCCGATCCCCCTGCTAGACGAATTCCTGCGCGAAAAGGGCGAGCTTGCTCCAGAGCGTCAATTGGTGCCTGTCGGTGCGCTCCCTCTCGGATTCAGTGCCGGATCCCATATTGTGATTCGTCGCGACGGAAAGAAGGGTCACCTGCGTGCCACTGTTGGTCTCGCGCAGTGCGGGATTCAGTCCCACATGATCGACCAGGATGATCTTGTTGCCTGAGCAGCTTATGGCGACGTCCTCCTTACGGGTTCTCAGTTGCCCGCGTTTCCCGATCGGAGGGAGCGCGTTTCTAGGAGGTTGAAGCTTGCTGGGAAAGAAGGGCGTTCACCTGTGATTCCCCGCCGATGACCTGTCGGTTCCTATGCCTTGCAGTCGTACCAGGTGACGCCAGTACCGACATCCACCTTCAGGGGCACGTCCAAGTCCATTGCGGCCTCCATGTGCCCAACCACCATCTCTCGGAAGGTATCCATCTCCGGTTCTGGGACCTCGAAGACGAGCTCGTCATGAACCTGGAGCAATAGCGTTCCACCAAACTCCCGCCTCTCGCTCTCATCATGGATCCGAATCATCGCTACCTTGATCAGGTCCGCGGCTGATCCCTGAATCGGAGTGTTCTGGGCAACCCGTTCCCCGAACTGACGAACATTCCAGTTTTTTGACTGCAGTTCGGGAATGTAGCGCCTCCTGCCGTTCAGCGTTTCCGCGTACCCGAGCTTACGTGCAGACTCCACCTGACCGTCTAGGAATGCGCGCACTCCGGAGAACCGGTCGAAGTAGTCGCCGATGAACTTGGCAGCTTCTCCCCTAGGGATGCCGAGCTGTCGTGCTAGGGAGAACTCTCCCTGTCCGTAGAGGGTGGCGAAATTGATCGTCTTTGCCTTGGCCCTCTGCTCGGGGGTGACTTCGTCGACAGGCACCTCGAAGATGACCGACGCGGTCTGTCGATGAATGTCGATGCCCTCCCAAAACGCGGAGACGAACGCAGGGTCGCCTGAGAAGTGAGCGAGGATGCGGAGCTCGATCTGCGAATAGTCGGTGGCGAGAAAGCGGTTGCCCTCGTCGGCGACGAAGCCCTTGCGGATCTGGCGCCCGATTTCGGAGCGAATCGGTATGTTTTGGAGATTGGGATCGGAGGACGAGAGTCGCCCGGTTGCAGCTACCGTCTGATTAAAGGATGCGTGGATTCTCCCGGTGGACGGGTTCACGAGTTTGGGGAGAGCGTCCACATAGGTGGACCTCAGCTTCTCCAGCTGGCGATACTCGAGGAGACGCATTGGGAGGGTGTGCCCCCTCGCAGCGAGTTCCTCCAGCGCCGCCGCGTCTGTGGACGGCCCCGTCTTCGTGCGCCGGATGACCGGGAGATTGAGCTCCCCAAAGAGGACTTCCCGCAGTTGAGGGTTAGAATTCACGTTGAACTCTCGTCCTGCTTCGCGGAAGATGTCCTGTCGGACGAGCCGCAGCTCTTGGTCGAGTTTGCGGCTCATTGCTCCGAAGAAGACGGCGTCGATCCGGATGCCGGCCCATTCCATATTTGCGAGGATCGGGATCAGGGGAGTCTCCAGTGTATGAAAGAGTCCTTCTAACCCCTGGTCTTTGAGCGTCGCCTGGAAGCGGGTGCAAAGTCGCAGGGAGAAGTCGCTTCGGCGGCATCCATAGGAGCAGGCGGCCTCCGGCTCGAGTTCCTGGGCCGGAACTCGTTGTTTCCCCCTTCCAGTAAGGTCAGTTCGGGGGGATAGGCTTTTGCCCAGGAAGTCGGCGGCCAGGACGTCCAGGTCATGCTGGCGTCTTCCTGGGTCGAGCACGTAAGATGCCACCATGGTGTCGAACTGGATGCCAGCGAGCTCGATTCCGGTGCCCCGGAGGACGAGCAAATCTAACTTCAGATCATGTCCGACCTTGTCGACTGTTTCGTCAGCGAGGAGCTCCGCGAGAGAACTCATTGACGGGTCATCCAGAGCCGGAAAATTATGGACTGCGTCTGCGTCCGCCTCCAGGAGGGAGCCGGGTGGGTTCTCGTGCCGGAGGGGGAGGTACACGCCAGCCCCTTCGGACCAGGAAAAAGCGACTCCCACTAGGGTCGTCGGAACCGGTTCCACCGCAGTCGTGAAGGTCTCCACCGAGACACGCCCTGCGTCTCGGGCAGAGGCTACCGCCTGTCGAAGCTCGCTAATGTCCCCGAGCACCCGATAGTCTGTTGACTCCCGCAGAGAGTGCGATTCATCATCCGACTCCGAGAATCGGTCGAGCAGAGAATGAAACTCCAGCTCTCCACAGATTCTCCTTAAGCGGTCTAGGTTCGGTGCGTGTACCCTGAGGCGTTCAAGGTCCAGCTCCACAGACAGATCCGTTTGGATCGTTACGAGTTTCTTCGAGAGCCTGATCAGGTCCACATTCTGGGAGATGGACTCTCTCTTGGACTGCCAGGGAATCCGCTCAGGGTGATCGAGCAGCTCCTCCAGGGGCCCGACCTCGGTGAGCAGCCGGCGGGCCCAGCCGGCACCGATCCCGGGCGCTCCGGGGACGTTGTCGGAGGCATCGCCAACGAGCGCTAGAAAGTCCACCACCTGACCTGGTTTGATTCCAAGGCGCTCGGATGCGTTGGATTCATCTACCCATTCGGCGGCTACCCCAGTCGGGCCACCCCGTCCCGGGTTGAGGAGATGCACGCCGGGCCCGACGAGTTGGTAGAAATCCTTATCACCGGATACCACCACGGCCTCGGTTCCCGCTTCAATCGCCTTCCGGACTAGAGTACCTATGACATCGTCGGCCTCGTAGCCCTCCAGCTCTACGACCTCATCGTTGAAGGCCTCGACGAGGGCCCGAATCCTGGGGATGGAGGCGCGAAGCTCATCCGGCATCTTCTTGCGTGTCGCCTTGTATTCTGGGAATTCCTTCTCCCTATGGCTGAGTCCGGAATCGAATACAATGGCGAGATAGTCCGGCTGGTATTCCTCCCGGATCGTGATCAGAAAATTTACGAAGCCCCAAGGAGCAGAGGTGTTCTCTCCTCGCGAGTTGGTTAGAGGCCGGTTGATGAACGCAAAGAACGAGCGATAAATGAGCGCATATGCGTCGATCAGAAAGAGCCGGGGAGCCGCAGGGGGGGCATCTACCATGGCGCGTGGGAGGACTTCCTTGGGTTCGACTTACGACATAAAGGGGCCACCCCCGCGTGGGAGTGGCCCCTTACATCCTTCAGCTCAAAGAGAGCGTTAGATCCCTTTCGCCTCGACGGCGTGGAGCGTGTCGATCATTTTTTGCGCGGACTCCTCCATGTCAATGACTAAAGAGTCGATGGTCGACACGAAATAGTTGTGCGCAATGCTGACGGGAATCGCGATTGCCAAGCCGGCTGCGGTCGTCAACAAGGCGACCTTGATGCCGCCTGCCACCAGGGTGGCCTCGACTTCTCCCGCAACCTCGATCGCCTGGAAGGCGATGATCATCCCGATCACAGTCCCAAGGAATCCAAGCAGGGGAGCGATATTGGTGAGCGTCGCTAGAACAACCAGCCATCTCTCGAGTTTCGAGAGCTCCAAGAGCCCTTGGTTCTCGATTGCCTTCATGACGCGTTCCGTCCCCTCTGATCGCCGCTCGAGGCCGGCGAACAGGATATTGGCAGCGGGGGCATCCGAGCTCCGGCAGACCTCCATCGCCTCATCTATTCGGTGCTCGGCCAGTAGGTCATTGATCGTCGCCAGGATCTTCTTGGTGCTGGTGCTCTTCGAAAGGAGAGAGAAGAACTTGATGATGATGACAACTATGCCGATCACCAAGCAAATACCCAGCGGGTACCGCATAAATCCCGTCTCATCCCACACGAATGCCATATTTTCGCTAAAGGCCAACTCGGGAGTGTCCATCCCCGGAATCTGGAGAAGGGCGCTGTAGATTAGCGTTGAAACGGCCAAGGAAACCTCCTACATATAGATGATGTTCTCGACTCTTTTCACCCGCTCTCGCCACCAGGTACCCTGGGTTCGGAGAGAACCGATAATGAGTTTACCTTGCCGAACTGTCAAGTCCGTAATCCCCGCTCTTGGGCAGCTTGATGCAAGCCGCAGCGTGGTCTTCCCGGTTGAGTTGTTCAAGGGGGGGGATCGCTCCTGTGCAAAGGTGCTCTCTTAGCGGATGCCAGCACCGGGTGTGAAAGGGGCAGCCCGGAGGTGGGGAGACGAAGCGGGAGGATGCGCGCGTCGATTAACGACGCCACGTCCATCCGTCGGATTCATAGTGCGGAAGAAGAGACGCCGCCACCCTGCGCTCTGATGTCCGAAGAGTATCCAGTCGCCAGCGGCCGGGCAGAGATCTCCGCATCGCCTGCTCCACCGCTCGAGCGATCGTCCTAAAACTGACTGTCTTGCAGGCGATCTGTGCGAGCGAGGTGCCTCCGGCGGCCAAGGTAGCGAGCTTACCCGTCGGGGATTCCGGGAGAACGGACCCATGTTGTAGCAGCGCTCCGCTGATTCGGGCTTGTGCGCTGCCTACCACCTTTCGCCCGCTCGCCTCGATCTCATCCATCACAGGGCGTCCGAAGCAAATGCCGTCGTCCGGCTTAGGCGACGCTCCC
>Ga0114996_10005962_pt1 | contig 14163 bp, 12 predicted proteins | sample ArcticOcean_MG_C_4_FD_87039 | JGI IMG/M metagenome (GOLD analysis project Ga0114996, IMG submission 87039) | Marine microbial communities from western Arctic Ocean - ArcticOcean_MG_CB4_134 | ecosystem: Environmental > Aquatic > Marine > Oceanic | place: Arctic Ocean: Canada Basin | collected...
AACCACCTAACCCCTTGAAAAGATTGGTGGGTGCACAAGGACTCGAACCTTGGACCCGCTGCTTAAAAGGCTGTAGATTCACGATTTAAATTAAAATCGACACAACAATTATTCAACGTTCCTTCACCACATGTCCTTCGGCAAACAAACCGTCAATGGACAGATAGCGCTCGCCAGTGTCATAGAAGAACGTGACGATGGTTTTGTCGGCGAACTCCGGCTTGGCCGCCAATTCTCCGGCAGCCCAAGCCAGTGCGCCTGAGGTCACGCCGACAAGTAGCCCCTCCTTTTGGGCAATCAGGCGGGTCCATTTGTAGGCGTCGTCGTCTTCTGCGAGCATAATTTTGTCGGGTCGCTGCGCAGCGTTCTTGAAAATTTCTGTAACGAGACCAGGACCCATACCATAGATCCGATGGGTGCCTTGCGCACCTCCTGAATAGAGTGGGCTCCCGGCTGGTTCGACGCCAATAACATAAATGTGTGGGTTCATGCTCTTGAGATAGCGTGTGACGCCGACAAATGTACCACACGTCCCCAAGGCGACGACGATCGCATCGACCTTTCCTTCCAGTTGCTGCCAAATCTCGGGTCCAGTGGTTAGCTCGTGCATTCTCGGGTTTTCTGCACTTCCATGCTGATTTAAAAAGAAGGTCTTGTCGGGATTGGCTTGGCAATAGGATATGGCCCTATCCCGAGCTCCCCGTGTGTATTCCGCAGCGGGCGTGAGCACGATAGTGGCCCCGAAAGCAGCAATGGCCCGCTGGCGCTCAATGCTAGCGACCTCGCTCATGTAGATTCGGACGCGAAAATTCATTATCGTACCGAGGGTCGCGGCGGCAATTGCGGTGTTTCCACTGCTTGCTTCTACAACTTCGGTGTCCTCATGGATTTCACCCCGGGCCATTGCTTCACGGATCATGTGAAGGACGGGTCTGTCCTTGTTGGACATCGGATTGAACATTTCGAGTTTGGCGTACACTTTCGCCTCCGTCTCCGGATATAGTCTGCCGAGCGCTAACAAGGGGGTCTGTCCAATAAGTTCGGTTAAGTCGTTTGCAACGCGCATGATCGTCTTCTATCCGGTATCAAAAATCTAGCCATTGTGAAGGGGTATGGTTTTCAACAACCGGCCAAGATGGTTTGAAAGCACTTCCTGGAACAAGGCAATATGTTATAGAAATAGGTGATCTACGACAACATCTAGTAATTGACCTCATTAGGCGGTAGAGCGATTGTCATACAACTTCGGGCACCGGCTAGGGTACGATTGGTTGTTAATTGGACCCGATCCCGATGCAAATTAAGGACCCTAAGATCACCCCTCCTGGCGGGTTGATTTCCTTCTTGAAGCCCCACATCATTTTTTAAACTGTGCCATAAGGCTTCTAAGTTATAGCGTATTGGCGGTTTACCTGTAGGATTGAAGGAGGACACCTAAATTTCTCTCATTGCATTTTCGTTCTAGGCGCTCATTACCAGTGAAATTATTTTTATTAGTTTTCCTTTGGGTTGCAGTGAAAGAAAATAAACTTTATTTTGAAGATAATTGTAAAATTCAACGAAAATAATCGTTAAGGGCCTCCGAATTTTTTTCGAGATCCGTAAATATAGGGAGTTAAATACCATGCTTATCAACACCAAATCGAAATCGAACTACTTCGGCTTCAGGCCTGCCCTGTTAGGAGCAAGTGTGGCAGTTATTTCTGCATTAGGGGCGCAAATGCCCGCCGCTGCCGCCGATTCCGTGACACTGCGCATGGATGTTTTCTTTTACGGCTCTCATGTGCCGATCCTTTCAGGTATCGCCAACGGGATCTATAAAAAACACGGACTCAATGTGACGGCAAATCCAGGTCGCGGTTCTGCTACAGTACTGCAGACTGTCGCTAATCGCACTGACGACTTTGGTTTTGCAGACGGCGGCACTCACGTAAAACTTGCGGCTAAGGGACTAAAGGCCAAGCAGATTTTTGGTATTCTGCAAAGGAGCCCGATGGTCATCATGGCCAAGCCGGGTTCAGGCATCAGCAAGCCGTCGGACCTAAACGGTCGAACTGGAGGATTCACGCCCGGTTCGTCTCCGGAGCAAATTTTTCCTGCGTTTGCCAAGATTCACGGCATTAATCTCAGCAGCATCAAAAAAGTTTCAGCCGACATTCCGACCCGCGATAGTATTTTCCTTTTGGATAAGACGCAGTTCAGTTTTGGATATTCCGTCACCCAAATACCTATCCTGGAGGGACGCTGCAAATGTAAATTGGTGGTGATGCGCTATGCCGACCATGGAATCACGGCAATAAGCAATGGCATTGTTGCCAGTGATGCGCTGATTGCTGAAAAGCCCGGGGTTGTCCGCCGGTTTGCCGCGGCCACGTCCGAGTCTTTCACTGCTGCGATCAAGAATCCCGAGGCAGCAGTAGATGGCTTCTTTAAATATGCCAAGAAAGTACGATTTAGCCGGGAGGTGGTGGTCAATCAATGGCAGGAGACGGTCAAGGTTCTCCATACCGATGCTACTAAAGGGAAGGCATACGGCTACACCGCTGCCAGCGATTGGCAGAAAACAATTGATTTGCTTGTCAATTACGCCGATGTACCAAAGGGCGCGGTAACACCAGCGATGGTTCACACCAATGAATTCCTGCCTAAGTGATGGCAACGACATCTTTACACAGGATTTGTTTTCGACGTGGACAGAGTGGATGATGCGCTAATTAAGGTTAGCTCGGTTTCTAAGGTATTCCGGGCGGGTACGGACCTTGTTCCTGCCATTGACGACCTTTCGGTCGACGTGCGCCGGGGCGAATTCGTTACGATGGTGGGCCCCAGCGGCTGCGGCAAGACGACACTGATGATGATCATCGGTGGTTTGATCGACCCTGATCATGGCAACGTCGCAATCCACGGTGAAACGGTTCGCGGTCCCTTCACCAATCTTGGGATTGTGTTCCAAAACCCGGAGCTACTCGATTGGCGTACCAGCCTCAGTAATATTATGTTGCAGATCGAGATCCGTAATCTCTCTCAGCGTGACTACACGCCGGTTGCTCTTGATCTATTGGCCCGTGTCGGCCTCGAAGATTTCGTCGACAAATATCCTCATGAGCTATCGGGGGGTATGAAGCAACGTGTAGCCCTTTGCCGCGCCTTGGTACACGATCCAGAGATACTTCTCCTTGACGAACCATTTGGGGCGCTTGACGCACTTACCCGCGACCAGATGAACTATGACTTGCAACATATATGGCTGGAGAAGCGTAAGACGGCGATCCTGGTCACTCACAGCATCGATGAGGCTGTCTGGTTGTCCGATCGGGTCCTGGTCATGACACCCCGTCCTGCTCGAATTGCAGAGGACATATCCATCGACCTGCCACGGCCGCGGAGCCTGGAGATGAAGAACAGCGCCGAGTTCAACACCTATACCGGCCGGGTACGGGCATTGTTTAAAGATCTCGGCGTGTTTCATGACAGCCAATAACGGACTACCCGAAGAAATGAAACCTGATACCCTTCCCTTGGTCGACCAACAATCGCCGTCAACTAAACCAGGGTCGAATTGGAGAACTGCCTGGATCGTACCGACAGTTACGGTGATATTGTGTCTCGCAGCCTGGGAAGCTGCGGTCCATCTATTTGAGGTTCGCGTCTACCTGCTGCCTCCTCCGAGTACCATCGCTGTCGTAATGTTTGTCGAGTTTGATCTGTTTATGTCCGAAGCCGTATCGACGGTAATCTCCATTACGACGGGCTTCTTGTTGGCCGTCGTCTTTGGCGTGCCGGTGGCAACCTGTATGGTTTATTGGAGTCTATTCCGTAGGGCAATTCAGGCGATATTGGTTACGGCGCAAGTTCTGCCAAAAGTCGCGCTTGCACCGCTGTTTATTGTCTGGTTTGGCTTCGGAATGTTGCCAAAGGTATTAATAACGTTCCTGATTTGCTTTTTCCCCATTGTCATCGATACCGTTATCGGCCTCAACTCTGTGCGCCCGGAAAACCTAATGCTCATCCGATCCATGGGCGGTAATCGCTGGCAATCGTTCTGGAAAATACGCTTGCCGAGTGCCCTACCAAGTATGTTCGGCGGCTTGAAGGTAGCGGTTACCTTTGCGGTTGTTGGCACCTTGGTAGCGGAATTTGTCGGTTCCGACACAGGACTTGGCTATGTCCTAATGCTGGCACGTGGAAACCTCGAATCGCCGACCGTTTTCGCCTGTATTATGTGGCTTGTAATCATTGGTTTCGTCTCCTATTACAGCGTCGAGTTGACCGAGCGGGTCGTCTTACGCAACCGGGGAGCACAGAGGATTCATCAACTTGGTGCCGGACTTTAGGCGCAGACGTATCTCTATCATTTGACCACAGTTAGGAGCGGTACAGCCATGCAAATGATCTCACCAAAGACCCGCACGATGCCACCCGGGCCATTTTCGATGGCCGTACGTCACGACAATTTGGTCTATGTGTCGGGCCAAGTGGCCTACGACGGTGAGAAGGGCGAGCCAGTTCAGGGGGGCATCGAGGTGCAGGCACGACAGACACTTTACAACCTCAAAACAGTGCTCGAGGCCGCCGGAAGCTCCCTTGATAGGGTTATCAAACTCACCTGCATTTTGCCGAACTTCTCCGAGGACTATCTTGGCTTCAACAAGGTTTTCCAAGAGTTCTTTCCGGGGCCCTATTATCCGGCTCGGACATCAATTCAAGCAGGACTGTTGGGTGGTTTCATCGTTGAGATCGAGGCTATCGCAGTCTGTGAAACCTGATATGCCGCAAATAAGAAACCGTCTCCAAGATAAAGTTGCATTCATCACCGGTGGCGGTCAAGGTATCGGACGTGCAACCGCTTTATTATTCGCCCTCGAGGGCGCCAAAATTGGCCTCATAGACAAGTTGGAGGATGCCGTGAGCACCGTGGCAGAAGAGATCAGTGAATCTGGCGGGAACGCGATTGCCTTCACAGGCGACGTTTCCAGAAAGCTTGAACTTACCGACGCGATCGACCAGACCGTCAGCGCATTCGGCGGCCTAGACATCTTGGTGAACAACGCAGGCGTGGCGCTGACTCGCTCGTTTCTCGACACCACCTCGGACGATATTGATGTTTTGGTTGACGTCAACCTCAAGGGTGTAATCTTCGCAAGTCAAGCCGCAATCCCACATATGATGAAATCCGGGGGTGGGGCCATTGTTCATGATGCCTCGAATGCAGGGCTTGTAGGTCGTCCCTGGCAACCGGTTTACGGGGCGACTAAGGCCGGAATAATTTCCCTTACCAAAGCAATGGGAGTGTCTTTGGCAAAGGACAAGATCAGGGTTAATTGCATCTGCCCTGGATCCATTGATACACCGATGCTACGCACAGCTCTGGCAACAAGTGGCAATTTTGAAGAGAACTGGCGGCGTACTGAAATGGTCATTCCTGCGGGTCATGTCGGAAAGCCCGAGGATATTGCCCATGCAACACTATTTCTTGCCAGTGATGAAGCCAGCTATATTACTGGTGTCGCCTTACCAGTGGACGGCGGAAGAACTGCAGGCATCGCTGAGGTCTCCCACCTCGGTATGTCCGTTGACGAGTAAGGAGACTTCCTTGATGAAACTGCATAGCGACTGGTCCTATATCGGACAGGAGTTTGGATGCTCGATTCGAGATAATTTTCTAATGGCGGTAAGGTCCCTTGATAATCCGAAGGCAGTTACACCATTCTTGTTGGAAGCGGGGCATCGCCGATTTGGGCTCTTTCTCCATGTCGAAAAAGGTAATGTCGAAGCTGCGCGTCTGCCACCGGATATCGAGCCGATCTACTACTGTCCCTACTTCACTTTTGAGCCACCAGAACTCTCTCCGCCCGTACATTTAACACTCGGAGACGCGGTCAAGGCCATTGCAACGAACGAGAATTCGATTGTCGTGGATCAAAGACTTCCCGTCTCTGTTGCTGATGAATTAGCCATGCATTTCTCCGTGCGGACCGAAACTAGTCTTGAACCAGGAGTGGTTACGGTGCATGCGGCACCGCATGAAGAGGTGCTGAACCTGGTAGGAAGGCTTAGACCGGCTGCTGCCAATACTGCCAGGCAACTGCTCAGTGGGTCGCCGTCCCAAAAACGTATCGAGCCATATCTAGAGTGCACAACGGATCAGCGGTTTGAAATGCTGGACCGATATCTGAACGAGGCTGGGTTAGCCGCTGTCCTCGTCAGCTCAAAGCTGAACGTTCAGGAAATCGGCGGCGTGCCAGCAGGGGCAAAACAGCGCCCTTTGGCAGTGCTGTACCAACCTGGAGAACCTGCCTGGATCATCGAAGCCGGGCGTGGGGGGGATGGTCTCAAATTCCCTTCTGCCTCTGCGGCCCTCACTGAACTGTGTTCTGCAGGTTCCATTGGCGTTGAATTTGAGGATGTCGATTGCGGGACATCCCAGATTTTTGATCTTAAGAACCGCGATACACAACCGGCAGACCAATTACTGCGACGATGGCGTGATCGCAACACACTGCCCGACCTGCCCTTTTATGTCATAGCTACACGTGCTTCGGCCTATGCCATCGAGGGAGCACTTGAGTTTGCCAGTCATGCCATCGAGGAACAGCAACATGTAACAGAGATGGATGCCTTTGCCGTCTATATGGACAGGCTTCGACGCTTTGTCTCGGATGCCATGCCCGGCCTTCGAGTTGCCCGCACTCTTACGAACTTCCACGTCACTGCGCGAACCATATTTCCCGCAAACCCTGCCCCATTTCCACTGAACAATAACGCCAACGCCTTGAAAGTTGACGCAGGGTGCTGGCTATACGATGAAGATGGCTGCCTTCTCGGATGTTCTGACATCGCTCGAACGCTTCCATTGTCCGGAGACGGCACCGAACTTTACGAGGTTTTCAAGCGTGGTGTCCGATCTGTGTTGATCCCTTCCGCGGCGGCCGGCAAATCGGGTCAGGACATGCATGACATAGGTGTTGGGGCGATCTGGGACGAACCACAACGACTATCTTCAAATTCCCTTTTCGTAGACCTCGACGAACCTGATGTTTCTTACGATCGCGACGTCGGACATCTTCTTGGTAAAAACAATCTTGCCCACCTTCGCTTTGCCCATAGGAACCAGGAAATCCTGCAGGAGGGCATGATTGCCTGCTGTGAATACCAATGGCCGCTCAACGGTCATGCGATCGCCTATGAAGACACCTGTTTAGTGACCCCAAGTGGCGGATTAAACCTGACCAGCGACGAAGAGTAATTGAGGCCCCAATGACGATCTATTGCAGAAACCACTTCAAGCTAAGTAAAACGCAGATAGTGCGATGAGTGATATCGACGTTTTGGTGATTGGCAGTGGTGCCGCGGGGCTAACAGCTGCCGTGGCGGCAGCTGAAATGGGTCAGAAGACTGTTCTCTTGACCAAGGGACAGGTCGCGCGTTCCGGTGCCACTGCAACTATCACAGGAGATATCTGCGTCGATGGTCGGACATGTGTAGATTTGTTGGGCCTGAAAGCGGATCACCAGGACACCGAAGATGAATTTTTCGAGGACACGGTGATGGGGGGAAAGTTTTTGAACGACCAGCGCCTTGTCGAGGTGATGATTTCCGAGATCGGCCCAATTTTGAAGCGGCTTAAAGATAACGGCCTAAGAATGGGTGACCCCATTCGTGGCCCAGGGCATCGGACTGCACGCGGCGTTTGGGTGTCTGGCATGGAACTACTGCAGACCTTACGCAAACTTGTGATTCGTGCCGGCGTGAAAGTGCGTGAGGAGTTCTTTGCTACTGACGTTTTGCTGAATGATGGTGTCGCTGTCGGGGTCGCGGGAATAGACCAGCGGACGGGCGATATTCTTTGCTTTGAGGCGAAGGCAATCGTCATCGCTACTGGCGGCGGGATGATGATCTATCCGATGCAGACCGCGCCGGAGGAATTAACCGGCGACGGCCACAGTCTGGCATCTCGTGCCGGAGCTCAGCTGATAGATATGGAAATGGTACAGTTTCTGCCTTGTGTCCTGACCGACCCGCCCATTTGGCGTGGTATCCAGTTCCCCTGGTTGCTGGGTCCGCAAAGCGGCGTCAGGGCTTGGTTGCTCAACCGTTTTGGCGAGCGTTTCATGGATAAATGGGATCCGGTAAATATGGAATTTGCCACCCGCGATATCATTTCTATCGCTTGCACAAAGGAAGTTATGGAAGGGCGGGGTGGGCCGAATGGTGGAGTGTTTCTGTCTTGGGCACATTTACCCTCTAACATCATCGACTTCTCCGCTGAATGGTACTTCCGCACTCACTTGAGCGGTGATTGGCAATGGGAAGGTTTTGACTTCAGTAATCTAGTCGAAGAAATCAAGAATGGCCGGGCCGTTGAAGTGAATTCCGCGAGCCATTTTTTTATGGGGGGTGTGGCCACTGACCTAGTAGGCGCGACATCGGTGCCGGGCCTGTTCGCCGCTGGCGAGGTTGCAGGTGGCGTCCATGGTGCAAACCGACTATCGGGGAACGCCGGGTCGCAGATTCTCGTTCAGGGTCAGCAGGCGGGTAAGGCAGCGGTTGCATATGTGAAAAAAGTCGACCGACGCCGTGTACTGCCGTCCGATTGGGAACGTGTCCGCGAAGTTCTGGAAACACCTCTGAAGCGGGAGTCCGGCATCATGCCTTTCGAGATCAAGGAAGAACTACAGGCTATTGCCAACCTGAAGGTTGGCATTGTGCGGACCGCTGACTCCCTTGATGAGGCGTTAGCAGGAGTACGTCGGCTGCGGTCCGATGTTCTTTCGCGTCTTTACTGCCGCTCGAGTGAGCGCCGTTACAACAAAGAATGGGCGGATGCTGTTGAGTGTCGCAGCTTGTTGGATACGCTTGAGGCAACGACGTTATGCGCACTGAGGCGTTGCGAGAGTCGCGGTGCACACTATCGAGACGATTTTCCGGGGCAAAATGACAGTGGAAAATTGTGGAATGGGCTCGTATCATTTTCCGAAGGAGAGATCAACTACACTACTCGATCAGTTCGCAGCCACCGCTTATCGCCTCCGGGCAGTGCAAACCAAATTAGTATTAAAAAGGGTTAGCTATGCGTGCAACTCTCATGCGGGGCCCGGACCGCAACGGCCAGTTCTACCGGCAGACCTTTGAACTGCCGGATCTAGTCGGTCTCAGCGTTAGCAACTTGCTGCAACATATCAGCCGACATATTGACGGTACTGTAGCCTACTATCTGTCCTGCCGCCGCGGTCTTTGCGCCGCGTGCGTCGTAAGGGTCGATGGTCGCAATCAGAAGGCCTGCGTAATACCGGCCTTTGACGGCATTGTTATCGAGCAGGCAAACACCAAGCTTATCATCAAAGATACCGTCATCCACCTCGGGATGCCACGCAAGTCTGAGTTAAACCCTCGCAACTGTGCCTTTCGGGCGGCTGCATCGGACGATAATGACTAGCCTGAAGCCAGATTTAAAGATTGATATTTATGTTATGAACACAACCCGGTCACAAGGTTACCACAGTCCCGCCTACTCCTCAGATTCATTACCATCAGAGTCTTGCCTGGATAGTACAGAGGTGACGTGCTTATAGGCTTAAGCCAAATGTGCCCCCGCCGACCAACCCGTATGTCTGCTCCTATCAGGAACTGCCTGATTTTTGTAAGGCTAAACCTGCCCAAAAGTATCCGATAACTGAAGCCCCAACCAACGCCGTAAATCTAGAGATGTCACGCTTTGCGTTGACCTCGTTTAAAGCGAATAGACGCACCTTCGGTACTTCGCCCAGTAACCGGACGGCAACATAGGCGTCGCGGCCCCGCATTCCCCCAGGATTCCTCATAACCTTGCCGGGTGCGTAGTGCTGGTCGAGAACGTCCACATCAAAATTAACGTACACAGCGTCGGTGTTATCGGTGGCCTTAGCTATGGCTTCTTGCATCACGTCCTCTATGCCGCGCGCGTAAACTTGATCGCCGGTTATGACGGTAACACCCTTCTCCCTGGCATAGCGGGCATATTCCTTGGACGCAAACCAACCATTGATCCCGATGATCACCATATTTTCTGGTCGAACTCGGCCTTTCAGTTCGTCGAAAATGCGGCGGTACGACGAGCCACTGCTCGTTTCTTCATTATACAGCACACGCATATCCAAATGGGCGTCGAACCCTATGACTCCCACTTGGCCCTCTGTTGCGTGGCACAGTCCACGTGTAGCGGCGAAACATAAGGAATCGTCGCCACCAATTGTGACGGTTGTCGAACTTTTTTTGATAACTGGGGTTAACATTTCGCTAACTCGATGGTGAACTTTGCCTACCGTATCGTCATCGGCGATCGGCACGTTACCGAGGTCGCGCCCTGATATAAGCTCGGAGAAATCAATATCTAGGGACATATTGTAGCAGTTCAAGTCTCCCAGCGCCTCTCGAACCTCTGCGGGGCCGCCGGCTGCACCCTTGCGGGAAGGGACGACGGTGGCACCGTCGAAAGGAATGCCAACCAGTGCCATATCCGGTTCCGCGGGACCGGATTCCAGCCACCTCCCTACCGGGTTATCAAGAGGATCCCCTGAGACGATTGGCACTGCATTGGCAGCAACAAAATTTGAATTTGTTGGCTCATCAGTCATTTTTCTCTCTCCCAAAATTCTTAATAATCGATAAAAAAACGCTGCCAGATGGTTAGGTAAAAACTAATCTCTCTTAAGTCCGAACCAAGAAGCCGGCAACCCCACAACTGAAACGGATGGCTTTGTCTATATTTTACCCCTTAATTATATGACGTCGATAAATTGTCACGTCGTAAATTTTTCAAACTGTAGATAGCGATCTCGACTGTCCGGCAAAACTGTTACAATGCGCTTGCCAGCCCCAAGCTCATCTGCCAGACAACACGTTGCGAAGACACTGGCGCCAGAAGAAATTCCACAAAATATGCCCTCACTCTCGGCTAAGCTGTGTGCCATGTCGATTGCTTGTTCGTCGGTAACGGGCAGCACGTGGTCAACCAACCCACTCTCTTGGATGTCCAGAATGATCCCGTCGGAAACTCCAGGAATAATAGGGTAGGCTTCCGGCTCACCGACCATTGGTGCGCCCGCCGGCTCGACCCCCCAAATCACGATATCGGGGTTGTGCTCTTTAAGCACCTGTGACACTCCAAAGAGAGTGCCGCCGGTTCCCACTGAGGCGACGAAAGCGTCAAGTTCCCCGTCTGTCTTTTCCAAAATATCCTGCGCCGTTCCCTCACGGTGGGCCTCGACGTTTTTAGAATTAGAAAACTGGCGGGGCCACCATACGTTTTTCTGCTCCTGCACTAGATCGAGACAGGCTTGACGCCCACTAAGTTCAAGGTAACCACCATGCGCACCGCGTTTCTCACTACCTGGGTCCATGGCTGAGTGTTTGGCTTCGTAGGCGCTGGTCTCTATGGGTACGGCTTCGGCTCCATATGCAAGCATGATAGCAAGTCGATTTGGGTCTGCAATCTGGTCTGGTACGTAGGCGACAAAGTCGTAACCCTTAACGGCAGAAACGAATGCCAGTGCAGTCCCGGTGTTACCTCCAGTAGCTTCAATGATCTTGCTACCTGTTTCCAGAATTCCCTGACGCTCGGCATCCTCCACCATCTTTACAGCAATGAGGTCCTTAATACTTCCACTGGGATTCAGGTATTCTGGTTTAACGAGAATTTCCACTCCTGTCTCGCGGCCCAGGCGATTGAGACGAACTAAAGGTATGCCACCGATCAAATCGAGCATTGTGTCTGCAATCTTTATGCCTGAGATCATGGTTTATACCCCTCTAGTTCTTGCCATTCAATTACAGAACATACAGCGCAGTAAAGACTCGTTAGGGTGTGGATCTTTTTAAAATCGTTGGCATTATCCACTCCCTTAATATTTTGACGTTTTATGCTGTGATGATGGCAGAAAGTGGGGAAGAATTAAAGTAAGTTCGTAGGCTAGAAGTCTTTAACAACTATGAGAATTCACAACATCTGGGCAACTGAAAAGCGGTAAAAGTGCCAAACCGAGTGCCAAACTCTTAAAAACACCCTTCTAAAAAACTACCTAACCCCTTGAAAAGGTTGGTGGGTGCACAAGGGCTCGAACCTTGGATCCGCTACTTAAAAGGTAGATGTGTTTCTAATGAAATCAAGCACTAATAATTTAAAAGTGCAACACAATAGGGTTTTAGCCCAACGGGGCGGGCAAAAAGTGCAGAACTTTTTAGGCTAAAAACAGGGCCCTCTCCGGTGCCCTACGTCTAACCAACCCAGCCAATATTCGGCCTCCTGCTATACGCCACTTCGGGAACTCATCAGCTGCACCTTGATACTCTTCCCTGTTAAGGTTCATCCTTAGGGTGCTGCGTTTAAGTGCGCGCCAGTGATTATTGCAACGCGCTCTTGCCTATCATTAACCTAACTGTTCAATTTTAACTAAAATCTAAATTTCACACCTATACCACCGCCCAAAGTTCCGCGACTCTGATCAGAAATTCGATGTTGTAATTGAAAGTATGCCAGCCCGTAAGGGGTTTTATAGTTGAAATCCAGATTTCCGGAAATCGAGTTCTCAAAATTTCTACCTTCAGAGGATACTACCCGCGTCTCCTTAACTTTGTATTCCTGTTCCTTACCGTTAAGCACTTTTCGATGTTCAATTTCAACTCCCAACTTGATGCCCGTCCGTTCATCTAGTTCATAGGAAAATTGTTCCTGCAGATATAAACTTCCCTGAAGCAAACTCCGATCTTCCCAAAAAAATAGAGTACCTTCGTTGTAATCGCCCGTGTGAGAACCGCCTAAAGTAAACCCAAGTTCGGTATCTAGTTTATTCTGAAGTGAATTCTTTGCGGAAGCGCGTTTTGGTAACTTAAAATTGTAGCCTATATTGCCACCCGTGATTAATTCAAAACTTTTAAAGTTTGCGTTCAGATCCAGAAGACCAGAGGTCGTTGTATTTGTGAGAACCTGACGACGGCTGTCGTACCATCCAACACCCCCTAAAGCAAAACCACCTGCGGTGAATTTATTACGGCCGAAAACAGGATACTCAGAAACACTTAGTCCGGAGAAAAAACCTTTCCTCGTAACGTCATGATCCTCTTGCAAAGATAGCTTGTTAGTTTCTAATGAGAGCACCAAATCCAAATTTGTAGTTATTGGCTGGATAAAGTTCAGGCCCCAGGCATTAGTTTCGTATTTAAGCAGGTTAGATGTCCCCTGTCTTTTCGACCTATACCCAAATGTTTCTCCCCAAATAATACCGGTTCCACTTAATTTAGGGCTTGCAGCATACCTTTTAAACGCTGCGCGGAGGTTTGAAGTCCTAAGCCCCAAAAGCTCATCAACGGTCTCTTGTGCACCTAGGGCTACTGAACCTGCCGATCCTTTTACAACAACATTCCCGCTCAGGTCCTCGAGAGTAAGTACCCCGGACGTCTCGTAAAAGTACGCACGACCAAAACCGTGCTGTAACTGGAGTTTATTTCCCGTACCGCCTGACACTATTTTGCCGACAACTATTCCCTTATCTCTCAGAATAAGCGTGTTGTTATCGCCTTTTAAGTTAATTGCTGAATTCGAAGGGCTGGTATCATTACGTATCTGACCGCTATTGGTTATTGTTCCTGAATCTCCCAGTTCGAGAACCTCTCCATCATTATCTGCCGTGGAAGTTTTAACAATAACGCCCGTACTGTTGTTATTGATCACAGTACCCGTATCCCTGCCGGCACCTGGACCAATGGCTCGCCCAGTACCTGTTACAGAAATAAGTCCTGAGTTATTAATTGTCGTATTGGTGGTTCGGAGATTTGTCTTTATGGTGTTTGTTGCACCAGTAATCGTTCCACCCAGGTTATTGTTCACCGTGGCGCCCGATGTTACATTTCCAGCTGTTGCTTCAAACTCAATTGTTTTTGCTGCAGCAGCACTTATGGTTCCGGAGTTCGTAATTGTGGCATTTGTTGAGTCAGTCGCATCTATGGCCTGATTATTTGTTACAGATACCGTCACACCACTCCCGATAATGACGGTTGCACCAGTGATACCGTCGAGTTGAACACCATTATTAGTTCTTCCCGTTGTATCTGCTTACTGTTGCCTTCTCATATTTAGCATGCTTGACTACAAACATAGTTACTGACTAGTGATTTCCGCAACAGGAGGAG
>Ga0114996_10005963_pt1 | contig 14162 bp, 15 predicted proteins | sample ArcticOcean_MG_C_4_FD_87039 | JGI IMG/M metagenome (GOLD analysis project Ga0114996, IMG submission 87039) | Marine microbial communities from western Arctic Ocean - ArcticOcean_MG_CB4_134 | ecosystem: Environmental > Aquatic > Marine > Oceanic | place: Arctic Ocean: Canada Basin | collected...
ATTTTGAGTGCCTTAAATTTTCCATGATCAACGTCAGTATTTGCGCAACTTTCCAAGGATGTATACGCCGAATATTTCTTGGAAACATCCAAACACGGCGGGTGCTTTCATCACAACTAACCAGACAGGATCTGTTCGTCATCTAAATTAATTGGGGCTGATTTTCAATACAGTCATATTTTATATCAGCAATTGTCTTTAATATTGCTTCGAATATTTTTCTTGCCGCCAAAGGCGGAACAGCCATGCCAATCTGTTTGCGAACTTGCTCTTTAGGCCCCTCAAATATGAATTCATCAGGAAAAGTTTGTAAGCGCGCCCGTTCCCTATTAGTCAGCGCACGCGGCTCAGACCAGTGATAAACATGCGTCCCTCCGCCACCGCTGCCTGTAATAGTATAGGATGGTAAATTAGGATCCAATCTTTTGTAAATATGGCTCAGTCTGGCTTTTTTCACGTTCAACTGCAGATGCTTTGGCAGATTAGAATTCCAAGCATTTTCACCAGGCTGAATAAATTTCAAACGTTCAACTACCTTTTCAGATTGCTTGGTTAGTTCATTGTTAGGCAGCCCAATAATGCTTGGCATTTCTATTGCTTCGCGGCATGTCTGCCAATTGCCAATGTGTGTGGGAGCAGGGAATTTAAATTTTTTCTCTAAATTGTTATTAATGCCAACTATAATTACGCGGTGGCGACGCTGTGGAATACCATAATCCTCAAATTTAATAAGGCCTGATGATAGAGTGTATCCCGGTCCTGCTGACTTCAGCTTCTTTAAAATAAGCGCAAAAGTTTTTCCCTCATTTGCACTGCGAATTCCTCCAACGTTTTCTGCAAGAAACCAATCTGGCTGAAAATAGTCCAATGCCTTGCACCCGTAGCTGTAGAGTGAGCCGTATTCGCCATCCAGTCCCTTTTTTTTCCCTACTATACTGAAATCATTGCATGGAAAACCAAAAGTAAGACAGGATATTTTCTTAAGTGTTTTAAATCTCTTAGCAAAATCATATACATCTTCACAATAAACGTGGTTCTTTTTTATGGGAAGATTCTTTGCATAGGTTTCACATGCCCATGGGTCATTATCATTTGCCCATGCATGTTCAATTCTGTAGTGCCTTCCATTACTCTTGATATTTAATCCGCAGGCACCGAGCCCCAGGCCCCCAGGCCCGCAATATAGTTCGCCCAATTGAAATACTTTTTCTTTTTTCAATTTATCTATCTTACAATACTCTGTTGTTTGGACGATCGTAAATTATCCCTTAAAGAACGCTTAAATTTATTTAAGGCAACCACCCTTTTGCAATACCGTCTAAAAATAACCTTTCTGCATAATCTTCTGGAGTAATGTTACGAGCATTGCTTTTCCTCGAAACAATTCCATTTTTTTCAGCTTCAGCGTATTCTTTAACAATCATTTCTTTGTTACCCTGGTATTTCGCATATAGCTATTTCATGTAATTTCTTTGATTCATTTTCTTTAAAAACGATATTTTAAACTCCTACAATTTACTTAGTTTATGACGTTATATATAGTGCTATAATGATTAATAAAAATGTGCAATTGATAATAAAAGAGCGATGTAATCCATTTGTATGTCTGTGACCAAGCATAATATTAGAAATTTGGTCAAATGACGATTAACGTAGTTTAATGATAATTATACCTGTGCTAATTATCGAATTGTGCTATAGTAAACTTGTATTGAATTACCCCCATGACGATTGCAACTAACTCTGGTCCAGTAACCTGTGAAAGCGACTTCAGCTGGTATGACCACTCAGCATATGAAGAAGCCATACAGGGGTTACCAATAAGGGGGGAGCGTGGTCGAATTAAGGTCTTGCGTGTGCAAGAGAAGTGCTTTCCCGAGAGGCTAATAAAGGAGGTTAACTTTTTGTGGGATAATGGCTTGGACCCTAAAGAACTGGTGGAAAAACATTGTGACCCAACAAAGCTTAATAAAACTCGCGCTGACGACAAAAAATGGCCGGGTATTTCAGCAATTGTCATTAATGACGACCCACTGAATAATTGGGTATTTGTCATTGAATTTCCTGATGGAAGCCCCATCCTCTCATCTTTGAAACCGCAGTCGCGAAACTCGGAATCGAGAGCTCAACGACTTGGTTTGTCGGCGACAATTTGGAGATTGATATCGCCGGAGCGAACAAGGCAGGCCTATTCTCCGTGTGGTACAATCCCGATAAGAACGAGAGTGGGCGCATAGAGCCAAATGCCACAATTGGAAGCTGGGAGGAGTTTGAGGAACTAATCGAAACGGTGGTATAGAAACTGTGTCTCTTTAATGGCACATCGTGGGATCGAATGCGAGTAGTCACTTTGAAGAGTACGAAATAAAGGCTAAAAATTGCAAAAGGGGTCAGGCCTCGCATCTTAGAATTTTTATTACTTTTGCTAGATTGCGAAGCCTAACCCCTTTTGGTTTCTGTGGAGGTGCGAATTGATCGTGCCGTAATTCCAACCATCCATACATCCAACATTTTCCGCTTTAGCGCTCCTCCGGTTTTCAGGCCTTCCGGCTATTCGGCTATCCGGATTGGAAGATGTCGTTCCGCGATTGTGGAACTCGAAACTGGTAATACGGCGCTGGGTCAAATCCGGGATATCTCTTTGCCATTCCCTCGACAAATTGCTTGGTCCACAACGGGTCACCCGGCGGCGGGAACCCCAACAGTTCTCGTTGGCGCGGTGTAGCCTCAACCATAAAGCGGCACATCGCTTCGTTGCTGGCGCCACTTTTATAAGTGAAGGTGCGACCCCCGTCCCAGGGCCGGTCTTTGCGGGAATAGCAAACATGCATGGCTGGTCGATGTCCTCGAAGTGCGGTGAATTCGGAAGCAGCGTGCCGAGTGAATATACTGTAGAGACAGACTGAGCCGCCAGGTACGATCATCGGTACCGCTTCCTCGTCGGGTCGGCCATTGGGCACCATACGGATCGGTGCCAAATCCTGCTCCACATCATCGAAGCAATAGAAAAAGTCCAGGTGCATATAGTCATCGGGCTCGATGATTGGTCCCAGTGTATTATTAATGTAGTCGATATGAAATTTCGTGTTGTATTCATCGCCAGCGTATTTCATTCCCAGATGTCCTTCGCAGAGTCGGATTTCGCGGGTGCCGAGAACGCGCTCGGCCGCATCGACCAGATCCGGATGGACGGTGACGTGATTGAGACCGGAGTGGTCCCAGGGGAAGAGTCGATGTTTCGGCGTGTTGTTCTGTTGTTTTTGAGATTCGTATTCGTCGAAGGGCGGGGCGAATAAAGTAAAGAATCCATGGAGCGCAGCTTCCCGCTCATCTTCAGTCAGGAAGTTTTCGATGATGACGAAACCCTGCTTTTTGTAAGTGGCGAGTTGCGCGTCAGTGATGTGCATAGTCTACTCCTTTAAAGTAATATCAAATTAGGTATAATGTTCATTAATCATCGTTTTAAAAATTATCAAACGATCTTTACTCGTGTCACAAGACAAGAGTTTTTAAAATGTCAAAATTGAAGCTCGCCCCCTATTCAGCCGTCGCCCCGCTGGGGCCCCGCTGGGGCTTTTCTTACTTTTATAATTATCCCATAGCTTGCGCTATGGGCTACGTACATCACACCCCTCCGGGGTTAACTATCCTAAACTCACCAACTGATAGCTTCTCACGGGGTAGACACTCTTCTAATCAAATAACTAGCGATTGTTTATTAAGTAAGGGAAAGTTGACAACATTTTCCCCTTACTCGTATATACAGAATTATAGAATCATTGTAGGGTCTAGATTATGAATGCAAAACTAAATTCAATGCTAACCATTGTCATTAAAACATTTGAAAGACCCTATTGTATAAATCGAATTATTGATTCTATCTTTCATTATTATCCCAAGATGATGATTATTGTCGCGGATGATAGCCGTAATCCAGGTGAAATTGATTCCGTTGATTATCATAAACTCCCTTTTAATTCGGGCATAAGTTACGGTCGAAACTTTCTAATAGATAAAGTTAAAACAAAATATTTTCTACTCTTAGATGACGACTTCATTTTTACGGAAAAGACAGATCTCAACACGCTGTTAAACATTTTAGAGCATAATGATATCGATTTGTTGGCTGGGAATATTATGGAGAACCTGAAATTACGGGGATTATCGGGTATCGGCGTTATGAGACAAGAGGGAGGGACCTTGTATATAACGAGAAAAGAATATATAGATAAGCTTCCGAATTATTACACCTGTGATTTTGTCCCCAATTTTTTTATGGCGGACACCGAGCGGATTAAACAAGCAGGAGCTTGGGATAATGAATTGAAGGTTCAAGAGCACTGGGCATTTTTTTACAAACTTAGAGGTAAAGTAAAAACGGCGTTTTGTCCTGAAGTTGAAATTGAACACAAAAGAGAAACGAACGAAAGATATGAGAGCTTAAATGGTAATATTGTTGATTTGACAGATCAACAGGCATTGGGAAAACAATTGTATAAGCTCGATAAAGTGATTTTTTTGCAAAACGGAAAAATGGGACAAAACTTCTAAATATTTCTTATAAGATGGATGCTCATTGACTGGCCTTACCACGGTAGCGGCGCGAACTGCTCCACCCGGAGTGACTACGAGTCGGTGGTTGATTACTACCGTAACCTGTCATTCTGCAGAGAGGAAGATCGGGATAACATCATGGGAGAAGCGTCTTATGAGTTTGTCACTGGCCACAAGAGACATAAAGTAGACTTTTAAATTATAATAAAATTATGAAAATTGTAGACGTAAAAGCTTACCCTATCCGAATAGAAAATAATCCGAGCGAATCATCTTCTTCCGATAAAGGAAAAGAGCAGGATTCTGATCAAAGCTTCGGTGGTGAATCAGATCGCCCGCCAATAAAAGATTTAGGTGATCATTACATAGACAAAACTAACTATACATCTATCTATTCTAAATTTCATCAGACCACGGTGGTAAAGGTTGAAACTTCAGACGGAATTATTGGTTGGGGAGAATCTCAATCGCCAGTATCTCCAAATACAACCGCGACAATTATAAAAGATCTCGTAAATCCACTGACCATTAATGCTGACATCTTCGATGTAGAAGCAATTTGGAATAAAAATTTTACGGCGATGAAAGAGCGAGGTCATTATACAGGATTCTATATTGATGCCATCTCCGGGGTAGATATAGCTATTTGGGACGCCATTGGAAAGACCCTCAAATTGCCCACCCATAAATTATTGGGAGGCAGACACCGGGATTCGATTAAACTTTACAACGGAATTGGAGGGAGAGACCCAAAGAAGGTTGCAGATATGGCACTGTCTTCAATCGCCAAGGGTTACAAAGCTGTAAAACTTCATCTGAGGGAAAACATGGAAGGTACCATTGAAATTGTTTCCGAAGTAAGAAAAGCAATCGGGGATGATATCGATTTGATGCTTGATGTACATATGATGTTTAACACGCACGAGGCAATCAGGTTGGGCAGACAACTTGAGAAATTTAATGTTTATTGGTTGGAAGCCCCTTCAGATCCCAATGACATACCGGGACAAATAAAAATTTGTCAGGCTTTAGATATTCCTATCGCGAACGGGGAATGGACGAGAACAAAATTTGAGATGCGCGAAATTTTTGAGAAGAGGGCCTATGATATCTCTATGCCTGACATAGCCCGAACAGGTTTAACGGGAGCAAAACAAATCGCTTCGATAGCTGACTTGTATAATATTCCTGTTGCTCCCCATGTTGGAGGGGGAGGAATATTATCAGTCGCTGCTACAGTACAATTTTCAATAGCGACTCCAAATTTCCTTATCATGGAACACTCTGAGCAGGGCAATAAAATGAAGTCTCAATACTTGTCCCACCCTTTTGAAGCGGAAAATGGAGAATTTACCGCAACCGACAAACCTGGTTTAGGAATAGAGATAGATGAAAACGCTCTACAATCATTCATTGCGAAACCGTCATTATGATCATTCGCTAGTCATTTCTTCACAATACCTAATTAAAATATTCTAATCGGTGTCAGAATCCTTTAACTCTTTCACAATTAATGAGGCGATCGCTCCAGGTGATGCTGTAATATCAACCACCAATGCATTTTGAGGTTCCTCAAGGGCATCAAACTGACTTTCTAATAATGTTTGTTTCATATAGTGCCCCTTTCTTTTTTCCATGCGTTTCTTTATTAATGACTGTGCCCCTTTAAGGTAAACCAATTTTATTCGTGGGTCATCACACCGTAATAAATTACGGTAATTGGTTTTTAAGGCTGAACAGGCTAACACGCTATATCCCGGTTGCTCCAGCTGCTTGTCGATAAGTTTCCTCAAGGTCTTAAGCCACACTTCTCTATCGATATCATTGAGAGGAATACTCTGACTCATTTTTTGTATATTGGAAGGCGAGTGAAATTCGTCGCCTTCAATAAATGTCCCACCAATATTTTTAGCTAAAAATTTTCCAACTTCAGTTTTACCGCAACCACAGACCCCCATTAAAATAACAATTTTTACCTCTTTTGGCATATTTTTTTAATATAATAAATAAAGGATAATACATACTCTATTTCCTGTTCCGTGGAATCTTAAACATTCCAAGAACAACAAAAAATGTATCGGTCATATAAATTTTAAAAAGATTCTGATCAAACAACCTTATAATTCCAAATTGAGAGTTATCAATAGTTGGTTTACAGAAACAACTCTTGATAGATGATCATAAATGTCAGCATGCAGGGACTGACCCTTTCAACTAGTCCATGCGTTCTCGATATTAAACCCCATCTGTACATTGGCAGTAATCTATACCTGGTGGATTTATCAGTTTCTTATTCACTATTATCATTCCCACGATTCCACCGCATAGTAATCCTATCAACATGCTTATCCATGTGGCATTTTCACTCTCTTTAAGTAGGTGTGAAATTGCTCCCATTACTCCTGTGCCTATAAGACCACAGCCAAAGAAAATGATTGTTCCGAAAAGAGCCTTGTACAATGGCAAATAAGGCAACCCACAATTGGGACATGTTTTTTTTACTTTAAACACCAGTTTATCTTCGATAAATCGGCACGGTTATTTATGGGACTGAGGGACCCAGTTGGGCGCTTACCCCCAGTAATCATTTAATACTTCCAATTGCTTGATTCAGTTTAGTTTCGATGCTGAACGGAGAGTCAATAGCTATCGAGGCAAGACGCCCGTCCCGAAGTTCGGCTACCAGGATATCATAGGTATGACCAGGATCATCGGCGGAGCCGACCGAAATGACTTCGCGCCGCAATAGGTTTTTAATATCATCGAGACGGATACGTCGATGCGGGTGAAACGAAAACCAGAACCGATAGAAGGACAGCTCTCGTGAATTCAGGTTGAGCACTAACCTGCCTCGAGTCAGCGAGAATAACCCGAGAAACACGGACACGCAGAAGAACAAAGCACCGACCAGTCCGAGGACGAGCTTCGCTACGAATGAGGACTGCTGTTCAAAGGGCTCGTATTGATAAGCGATCCAAATTCCGCATCCAATTGCAATCGCGAGGCCACCCATGAAGAAGTTCACCCATAAGGAAGTCTTCCATGTCGAGTATACTTCGCCCAGCTTCTCACGATGAAGTCCATGATAGGCATAGGGAAGATCGAAATCCATGACAGACCGAAGCTCGTCTTTTGTTTTTCCATTGCTTAGCTGAATCGGAATCATGGTGAATGCTTACTCTCTAAAAGATGCTAATTGGCGGCAATCGGATTGCTGCTGCTTGTCAGCCGATTTACACCCAGATGTCATTTTCTGCTGTAAGGTCACCGCCGGCACTACCTGTATTTGTAACGCCCTTGGGTTCGACTACTAAAACCTGGCATAGCCCTTTCGCGAAAGGCTTGTGCTCAACACCTTTAGGAACAACGAACATCTCACCTTCATTTAGCGTGACCTTACCATCTCTAAACTCAATTTCGAATACACCCTCAATGACTATGAATACTTCATCAGTATCTGGATGGTCATGCCAAATAAACTCACCTTCTCCTTTGGCTAGTTTGAACTGATAGTCGTTCATCTCCGCAATAACTCGAGGAGACCAATGCTCATCAAATTTCGAGAGCTTGTTTATTAAATTTATTGCTTCGTATTTCATAAATTCTCAATGGAAGCCAAAAGGGGTTGGGATTCGCAATTTCTATCTTTTGCAATTTCGTTTGCTTCATCGGCTTGTTGAAGCATCTATTGATCAAAAAGGTCACTGTGCGTTCCGGTTCGCTCTAAGCGTAAAAGATCTTCTTCCAAAGTGTATATTAAAAGCCAATCAGGCTCAATATGACATTCTCTTGAACCCTTCCAATGTCCAATCAAAGCATGATCACGATGCTTCTCATTTAACCTCTTATCCGCAATCAAACTAGAGACTATTGCCTTCAACCTCTCTAAATCTTTGCCTCTCTTCTTAGCCTTCTTAACTTCATTGGAGAATTGCTTTGTCTGCTGCAATCGCCTCATTTATCCCAACTAGCGTACATATCATCTAGAGAATCAAATTCCTCTATATTCTTACCTGCTTGACTCTCCTTCAAAACCTTTTGGGTCTTCGCATTCGGAATCTTAACAGAAAAAGGAAGCCCCTTATGCAAAGAAACCTGGGCATAAAACAAACGAATCGCTTCTGTTGAAGACAGACCCAACTTAGCAAATATTCCTTCCGCACGCTTCTTAATCTGTGGCTCCAAACGAGCATGTACAACTGCTGATTTATTCATGAATCACTTGTATCACATATGCAACACAAGTCAAGTTTCTATGCACCGGCTTGTTGGAAGCCAGCAGTGCTATACCGCTTCTTTAATTTTTTTGATTTCACTATATATTTTATTTCCAAATTCTTTTTCTGCTTTCTCCAAGTCGTAGCGTGCTTGTAACCTTAGCCAGATTTGGGCAGTAGTACCAAAATAACGACTAAGGCGTAGCGCTGTATCTGCAGTAATAGATCGCTTTCCTTTTACAATCTCATTTATGCGAATGGGAGTTACTCCAATGTCCTTTGCTAAACGATACTGAGAGAGATCATGGGGCTTCATGAAGTCCTCGAGAAGGATTTCACCTGGATGTATGCATAATAAACTTTTCATATTTTTCTCTCCTTAATGATAATCTACGATTTCCACATTTGATGCATTTATGCCCTTCCAATTAAAACATATCCTCCATTTATCATTTATTCTTATGCTCCACTGTCCTTTTCTATCTCTTTTTAGCTTTTCCAGATAATTAGCAGGTGGCACCCTCAAATCTTCAATATTGTCAGCTTCGTCTAGATAGATTAGTTTTCGTCTGGCAACCCTTTGTATATCGTTTGGTAGTTTCCTCGAATGCGTTCCATTATATATCTTTTCGGTTTCCTTACATGCAAAACCTTGAATCATTATAAAACAATACCGCGTTACGATAATACTGTCAATCGATAATACTATTTAAATCTTCCAACGTTATAGGGAAACCAAAAGGGATCAGGCTGTGTATATATAGATTTTAACTTAGATTACGTCTCAATCATGTATGTGAATACTCATAATATAAATATCATTTTCATCTACCTTCCTTCTCTTATACGAATCCTGACAAACTATAAATACACAGCCTGACCCCTTTAAGTTAATCCGCTGCAACAGGTCTAAACTGTCAGGACATCGCGCTGACGTGCCAGACGGTCGTCGCGATCTTTGGCGAAAAGTTTAATCCCGGCAAAGATCGAATCGGCATCCAGATGGGCCTCGGCGATCACGTCTGCTTCGGTGCCACCAGTAAGCCACTGGTCGTCCCAGTCCGAGGTCAGCGAATATTCGTCCGTTAACGGACCGACGTTACGCACCGGCCACATTCGTCGCGTTCCTGTGCTCACCACCATCATGTCGTATCGCGCTTCAAGCGGAAACACTGCGTTGCGGTAGTCACTGGATTGCAAGTCGAAAAGATCCTCACTTATTGCAGCAATGATTTTCACGTTGATCCCATCGTTCTCCAGGCGTTGCAAAACGCTAACAAGGTTAACTGTGGAGTTTGACCCCTGCACGACCACATAGCCGTGTTTGGGTTTGCCCGGTTCGAAATCACGAATGACATATAACCCTTTGGCTGCGGCTTTGAGATCAGGATCGGCAAATGTGCTGCGATCCGCCACCGGAAAATCAGGACGTGCCACTTCGATAATAATAATGTTAACCTTGGGATCTCTTGCAGCGACTTCTGCAGCAGCGAAATAGCCGGGCGCAACATCGTTGTAATCCCAGAAACTGAGATGAATCGCTTGACCGCGCGGAAATAGTTTCCATACCTGGGGTGCAAAGATACCAAAGTGAGTACGGGCATCGGCCGCGGTTTCCGGCCCCGAATGGCCAGCCAGAATATGCAGGACGCCCATCCGGAAACAACTGTCCTGACTCTGCTGCGCCCAAACCCGGGCAGGCGTGTACATTAGTGGGGTAAAAGCGCCATAAGTACCACTCATAGCCCAAACCCCGGCGAATTTTTCTGGATCTAACGACGCGCTCTGACTTATTAGCCCAATGGCGCTCGATGCGTTTCCCGCTTCTTGGATAGCCGCTTTGACCCGCGTACCGGCCGGATTGTCAATCGGATTATAATGGCCCCACAAGCTGCCTTTTTCAACGTTAATGGAACCCGAAAGATCAGCCGCATAGGTAAAAAACCTGTTATCAGTCACATAATTCATCCATTTGATAATTTCTGAAATACACTGGCGTGTCCCGGCCATTTCTCCCGCCTTCTTGAAAAGAGTGATGTTAACTTCCTTTTCTTCGCCAGATACCGGATTCTTAATAGTAGGCGTTTGCGGTTCGATCGGGAGATTCTTCACCAGAAGGCGGTCATCCAGGAAGGGATCGCGCGTTACGTCCATCTTCAACGGTGGATCGTCCTGGAGAGAATCGCCGATTTCCAAAAGACGGCCGGCCAGCCAATCCCCAAGTCCGTTTCGTTCGAGAAGCGACATGACGATGTCGATGTTCGTTTTAAACTGTATTAGACATTCACGTGTATCAGTCACCGCTCCCTGACGAATACCTTCGAATTCTATGCCATAATGCTTCTCAAATGTCTCTGCGAGGGCGACAAAATACTCCGAGTTCATTTTTAATGCATAGGGATGACTTGGGTAGCTGATCACCTGATCACCGTAACCAGGAATTTTTCCATCGACAGCGGTGGGCCAATAGCCCTTTACCGTGTTACCGATCACGATCATCGGGCGGCGGTCGTTTGGATCCCAGTCCTCCATTGTTTTGAGGACGGCAATAACCTGATCATAATCATTGCCATTCTCCAGAGCAAAGACATTCCATCCATAGGAAGACCATTGATCCTCAATCTTGTAACGGTCATACTTTGTATCAACCACGCCACCAATCAGTGTATCATCGATGCCTGCATTATTATAGGAAAGCAGAAGACGCAGGCGTTTGCCTACCTGGGTCGCCAAAGCCTGGGTTTTTAACTCCTGGGCATGTCCCTCGGTCATAGCAAATTCACCTTCAAAAGCGATCACTTTAAGTGAATCGGGGGCACCAAAAATATCCCAGAATGTCGCTTTTCCCGCGGAGGAAGCAATACCAAGGCCCGATGGCCCGCCGTTGACATCGTTAGTCATATCCGTTGATTCAGCATGACCTGCTAAAGAACGGATACCGCGCAATTTTGCTTGTGCAAAGAGTGGATGGTCTTCAAGGCCCTGCTCTTTCAACAAGGTCTTTAGAGGACCTGCGCCGCGTCGAAAGCCCAACGCGTCGATAGGTAAAAAGGCAACTTCCGGTGCAACATGGTAACGCGAATCACCTGTAGCCAATTGCTTGCGCGCCAGGGTCTCGCCCATAATCATCCACAGAGCATAAGCGGTAGGAATGTTGTGCCCACCGGCAAGCATGAATTTGTCGCAGAACGGATGCTTTGGCCTGCGGTAGTCGTAACGTAGACCTCCGAGCTCGGGACCGGCTAAATGGATCGCAACATTGTAAGGCGTGTATGCTAACGGCCCGCCAAAATGGCCCGTCTGAGAATAATTACCCATCAGCACCATCGTCATACAAGTCAAGTAACCGATGTCCTCTAATCGTTCACGATCATAAGCAACCGTTAGAGGCTCAACAGCTGATAATAAAGTTTCCGTATTCATGGTCATTGCAATTCTTTCTCAGTTTGGTTTTGGTAATTTTTAAGTTTCTGAATTATTTCATTAAAGAGTGTCTCTATCAAAATCGTTGTATCCGCACTTATTGTGATACCATTTTGGTAAGGTCAATCTGCACATATTTGAGCATTAATCTGGGTCCCGCTAAAAAGTGATTCTAAAGTTCTGTATATTCTCGTATCGTTAAAAAGGGAAGTTAATAGAGGTCTGGCTGTGTATGTCTACACCTCATTTCAGCGTTTGGAACGGCTTCCAATTTTCACCGGCGGCCGCGGCCTGTCGCTCCAACTCACTACACCACCCCACTACCTCACCGGCTTTGATGCGCTCGATATCATACTCCGCATAGCGGTCCTCGAGCGTATTCCCCAACTTCCATGTCTCGGCCCAGCGGTCCCACGCGGTCTGCATCCACACGTGGGGCAGCGCTTCCCGCACCGCAGGATCCAGCTGCCATGCCTTGCGCGCATCGATCACAGGTGGCTTATCATTCGTCGGGCCCGACCACTTGTTCCAGCCGATTAACAAGCTGTTGCGCTCGCGATCGGGCACGGTGTGCCCGGTGTGGATCGTCGACCCAATACGAATGAGCGCCTCCCCGGCCTTGAGCCGGATTGCCACCTGCTTGGGCAGTGGTGAGACTCCGTCCCAGCTGGGCGTGTGCGGTACACCCTGATCCTTCATCGTTTTTGGCAGAAGCACATCGTGCTCAAATGGGGTGCGCCAGCGATTGTGGCTGCCTGGTATGAGTTCGTGGCACTCGTCGTCGACCAGTGCTAGGAATATGAACACGTTGTTGCGCTCTGCAATTGATTCTTTATTTTTGGCGCGGATTTCTTCCCAGCGGTCTTTTTCGATCTCCTCCCCGTAATCCTCGGGGGTATATCTCCCTTCTGCCTCCTGCGAAAAGTAGGGCTTCCCGTCGCCCCACCAAGTCGCGTCCCGGTGCCAGCTGGGACCATTCTCGTGCTGCAGCGGATTGCACCAGAGCAACATGTCACCCAACACCATATCTTCAGGTCTGAGCCCTTGACACCAGGAATGGATGAAGTCCAGATAATCTTTAGAACCTTGGAAATCAGCAAAGCATGGTTCCCCGAAAGCGGGATGGATGATGCCGCGGATTGCCCACGGCTCTTTGTGTTCCGTCCTGTGCACATAACCCTTTGAACAGTTGATCTTGCTGTACACCTGTTCGGGCTGGCAGGCCACGGTAACTCGGCGCCCTGCCTCGCGGAGAATGGGGATCCACGGGTTGTTGACAAAGTCGGTGATGATGACGAAGCCATGCTCCTCCAGATGGGCCAGCCGCTCCGGCGTGGCGCCGGGCGCCGCAAGCTCAGGCTTGGAGTCGGCAAAGTCAGGAGCGCGGTAAGACTGGGTCGATGACTGATCAGTGCTCATTTTTATTCACAATCATGATAGTAACTGAAAGGAAATTACAAAGCACAATAAGATTAGCAATTCAAACGAAAATATGAATAACCTATCATTGGACTCAAAATGGAACTCTATGGCTCCAGCCCATGAGCAGCATGTCTAAATAGCCAAGCTGATCCGATCCAGAGCGCGGTGAAGAACCCGGTCGCAAGCATGATATCCCGCGGCCAGATCGGCCCCGAGGTGCCCAAATCGGCAATCAGTGCAATCACCGCGACCAATACTTGAGCGGCCGCTGTCGCGAACAGCGCAATTGCCATCCCGCGGGGTTGAAAACGCGGGATAAAGCCGCCAATAATTCCGACGACGAGCACCCCCAAATACAGCATGTTGGCGTCGTTGCGTGCATCCCCGATGATCCCAACGGCACCGTTCACCCAGAAGAGGAGGAGTGCGGCCATTAAAGCAACGCCTATGGCGGCTCGATACGCGATATTGCCAGCCTTTCTTGCTGCCAGCTCGTAAGTGAGACCCGCGCCAATCAGGAGAGCGCCGGCTACGGCGAAATCGGCC
>Ga0114996_10005972_pt1 | contig 14151 bp, 11 predicted proteins | sample ArcticOcean_MG_C_4_FD_87039 | JGI IMG/M metagenome (GOLD analysis project Ga0114996, IMG submission 87039) | Marine microbial communities from western Arctic Ocean - ArcticOcean_MG_CB4_134 | ecosystem: Environmental > Aquatic > Marine > Oceanic | place: Arctic Ocean: Canada Basin | collected...
GCGCAGGCGTACTCTCACAGTCCGTTGAGCACGGCGAGCAAGCGCAACGAAGTAATGACGGGCCTCTCATGTGCTTGGCCCGTCAGCCGATGAGAAATGCGGGCTAGGCGCGGGGTGAGCAATTCTCCCCGAAGTGCTACGACCTAGTTTCAATGGAGGATTTGAATGGCCGGACCGAATACGCTGACCTTTAGCGACGATTCTTTTGATGCCGATGTATTAAAGTCGGATGTTCCCGTGCTAGTCGATTTCTGGGCGGCTTGGTGCGGTCCGTGCCGCCAGATGGGACCGGTGGTCGACGAGGTCGCCACCGACTACGACGGCCGGGCGAAGGTCGGCAAGCTCGACGTGGACAGTAATCCTGCAACCGCCACCCGCTATCAAGTGCGCGGTATTCCCACCCTGCTGCTATTCAAAGACGGAAACGTCATCGAACAGGTGGTTGGCGCCGTGGGCAAAGAAAAGATCGCCGGTATTCTCGACAGCCATCTGTAGGGCGGCCAAGAGCGTGGTGGCAGAGCGTGGAGTTCCTGCTACAGCAAACACAGGCAAGATAAAGTGACCTTGCACCCTGCCTTTCTCGGCGCGTGGCTGTTTATGTTGGGCTGGGCCTCCGCGGCGTCCGCCCAGGAAAGCTGCCGGAACCTCTCGGCTGAGCAGTTCCGAGGAGTTATCGGTCATACCGCGGCTGATTCTACGCGAGATTCGCTGCGGGCGGTGAAGGCCAAGTCGGGCAGTCCCAACATCGTCTACATCGTCCTGGACGACACCGGCTTCGGTGACCTCGGTTGTTACGGATCCGCTGTCGCCACGCCGAATATCGATGCGCTGTCAGGTGGCGGACTCCTCTACAACAACTTTCATTCGAAGGCGGTTTGCTCCCCGACCAGGGCCTCGTTGTTGACCGGGCGCAATGCTCATTCGGTCGGCATGAAAGAGCTGCCGGGCCAGGACCAGGGCTATCCGCATAGTCGCGGCCGGGTGTCGGCGGCGGCCGCCAATATCGCGCAGGTTCTTGGCAAGAACGGCTACCGCACGTTCGCTGCCGGCAAATGGCACCTGGTCCCGCGCGAGGACATGACCGCGGCGGGCGACCGCACCCACTGGCCTCTCCAGAAAGGCTTTGACCGCTTCCACGGATTCTTGTCCGGCTGGAGTGACCAGTATCGTCCCGACCTGGTGGTAGACAATCATTCTGTCAAGCCGCCGGACCGTCCGAACTACCACTTCTCGGAAGACATCGTCGAGCAGTCGGTCGAGATGCTCGGCGCCACCCTCGATGCCGATTCGGAACGGCCTTTTTTTCTCTACCTCGCCTTCGGCGCTCTGCATGCGCCGATCCAAGTCCCGAAGAGATACATCGAGAAATATGTCGGCGCATTCGACGACGGCTGGGACATCATTCGCGAGCGGCGCTTCCGCCGGCAACTCAAACTGGGCGTTATACCCGCCGGCACCGAGCTGCCCCCCCGCAACCCCGGCGACCCTGCCTGGGACGATCTGAGCGCCGAAGAGAAAACCGTATTTGCGCGCTTCATGGCGGCCTACGCCGGGTTCCTCGAGCACACCGACGAACAGATTGGCCGCTTGATCGACTTCTTGAAGAAGCGCGGCCAGTTCGACAACACGGTGATATTCCTGCTCTCCGATAACGGCGGCGCGCCCGAGGCAGGCCCCGAAGGCAACTTCGCGCATCCCTACAGAGATACGATGACCGTTCACGAGATGTACGAGCGCCTCGACGATCTCGGTTCACCAACTACGCAACCGCTCTACCAGCGCGCCTGGGCGATGGCTTCGAGCGCGCCGTTCAAGTACTACAAACTGTGGCCCTTCAACGGCGGCGTGAGAACTCCTTTGATTGTTTCGTGGCCAAAAGAGATTCGCCGAATGGGGTTGCGCGAGCAGTTCGTGGACGTGATTGACCTAACGCCGACAGTCCTGGATATCACGGGAATCGCCGCCCCGGCGGTCTTCGACGGCATCTGTCAGATGCCGATTCAAGGCGAGACCATTCGAACCACGTTTCACGATCCAAGCAGCCCGGCGCCGCGAGACACGCAGTTCTTCGAGCTTTGGGGCAGCCGTTCGATTTACCACGACGGCTGGAAAGCAGTTGCGTTCCACACGCCGGGAACCGATTTCGACGACGACCGCTGGGAGTTATACGATCTGAACAGTGACTTCTCCGAGACTGCCAACCTAGCGTCGCAACACCCCGAAAAGCTGGAAGATCTGAAGGCGTTGTGGTGGACCGAAGCGGCCAAGAACGGCGCACTGCCGCTGCTCGAGGCGCGCGGCGGAAGACAACGGACCTACAACCAAATCCTGACTCAACCCGCACAATAGGCGGTCGCGGCGACGGCTGCCGCCATGGCTTAACCGCCGCTGCGGGGCGATAATTTCGCACGGCCGGCTTCGCGAGGGTCGACTTCGCCGCAGTCTGGCGTCACTGGATCTCTTCCATCTTCGCCAGCAGCTTTGCCTCCAACTGTTTCCGCGCCGCAACAACCTCTGGGTCCCGTGAGTCGATAAGATTTTTTTGCTCGCCCGGGTCGTTCGCGAGGTGGTACAGCTCGTCTTTCCCCGGATTGGTGAAGTCCCGGATCAGTTTCCACTCGGGCGTGCGATAGGTGCGCTGGTCGGCGACGGAAAAGTGGTACTGGTCGTATTCGGCGTAGAGGTCGTTGTCCCACGGAGGACTCTCCCCTTTCAGCAACGGCAGGATATTGCGGCCCCGAACCAGCTCTCCTTGAGGAAGCGCGGCTCCGGCCGCCGCCAGGACCGTCGGATACCAATCGAGGTTCGTAGTCGTCTGCTCGACGACCGTACCCGGCTTGATCACGCCCGGCCAGCGCACTGCCGCCGGCACGCGCAGCGAACGATCAAACATGTTGGGGCGCGGTCCCTGGTTGTTAGTGAGAATCCAGCGTCCGTTGCCCTTGTGCCAGATGCCGTGATGTCCCATGTTGTAGCCATGGTCACTGCTGAAGATCACGATCGTCTTTGACGCCAAACCCAGCTCGTCGAGGGTGTCGAGCAGCCGCCCGACATTTCGGTCGACGCTCGCGATGCTCCCCAAGTACTCACGCATCATTCGCTTCACGCGCGGGATGTCGAGATTCGGATAGTCCGGGTCCGGCACGATCGGGTCGAGGGCTTGAAATCTCGTCCAGTCCGCGTCACTGAGCGGCAGCCAGGTGCGGTCGTCATCAGGCGTGCGATTCGCCGTGTTGGCGTGCGGGGCCCAGTAGTGAACGTTGGCCAAGAACGGCTGATCCTTATGACGGCGTACAAAATCAATCGCAAGGTCCGTCAAGATGTCGGGCGTATAACCTTCGACCTGGCGCACCTCGCCGTCGATCTCGACCTCGGGATCCTTGGAAATCTGCCCGCCGGTTCGGAAACCCGAAAACTCATCGAAGCCAGATGCCGTCGGGTGGTAGCGGTCGAGCTGGCCCAGATGCCATTTACCGAAAAGTCCGGTCGTGTAGCCGGACGCCTGGAGCACTTCGGGCCACGTCACCGTGGCTGGGTCGAGTCCCAGATCAGGCTCTTGCGAGTGGTTCAGGTAGTCGGTAATTTCCAGTTCTGTCCCATAACGGCTGACCATCAGGGAAGCACGGGACGGGCTGCATACAGGAGTCGTTGTGAAGCTATTCTTCAGGTGCGCGCCTTCGCGAAAGATCCGATCCAAGTTGGGGGTGTGGGCGTCGGTGTTGCCGGAATGGCCGGTGGTCCAGGCGCCCTGGTCGTCGGTATAGAGGAAAATGATATTGGGGCGGGTGGTTTCCTCGAGAACGGCGTCCGCAGCCTCGGGCTGGCTCGTGCCACAGTGGACAAGAAACGCGATCGAGAGCGCGGCAAGAGCGAATCCCGCTACAGGCTTTGCAATTTTTATTGATTCCATCTGGCGACACCCAAAGTGACGAAACATAATTTTGGCGCGGCCTGCTGAAAAATATCCCAGGCGCTAGTCCACTATATCGATGCTATCCGAGCTCAAGCAACCGGACTCGAGGAGCCGCGACTGAAAACAAGTCGCGGCCGAAAAGGCGTAGCTTTACCGGAAAAGGCGTTCGTCCCAAATGACAGGGCGAGGCGAGCTTGCTTTGATCTCGGGAAACGCAGGGTGATTCTCATTGATGACCACGTTTCGTTCGACCCGAGTGATCATCGACGGCACGAGCAGAACAGCGCTTCGCCGTTCGTCGTACCAGGTGTCGCCGTACATCCGGCTGGCTTGCTGATCCGCCCGATCCCAACCGGGCAGGCCGGCGGAGTCGAGAATTTCGATCGGCACGACCGCCGGAATTTCGATTTCCACGTAAACTTGATTTTTGGGAACGCGGCCTACGTTCGTGTGAGCCAGTTTCTCAAGCAGCGCGCCAGCATAGGTCTCGGAGGCATAAATAACTCGCCGCCCAGGAGAGTTCCAACGGCCACCGAGAGTCGCGGCTCCCGTGCCGTCAAAAATTGGGTGGCGGGAGTCCGCGATGCGATACACTCGCAGCGGCTCGTCAAACCGGGAGGCCATGGAAGATCTTTTCGAGAAGCTCTTCGACTTGGCGAGCACCAAGCTCCGAGAGTGACGCTTCGAGCGGAGTCTTTCCGCCCAGCGCGGGGTGCGCCGATTCGAGGAAACACCGCGAGTCCGCCACGTCGCTCCAAACGTAGTGGCAGGCGGCGATGACTCGGGCGAGCCGTTCCGTGCGTTCGCTCTCGGCAGCGCTGAGGCGATCACGCCGTCTCTTGTAGGTCGCTTCCGGCACGATTTGATAAATCAGTTGCCGTTGGCCGGCCGGGTCTGGACGGACATGGCTGGCGCTATTTCGCAATGAACTTTTAGGCAACCCTTGCTCAACCGCCTCCCCAAGATCGAGAATGGAGTTGACGGTGCGACCCAGCACTTGAGCCCCGCCAAGAATTTCAGCGACCAAGTGTGCCTCGACCAGCATTGGTATCATCATATCATCATCAAATGGATCAAATGATACTCAGCTATGGAATCAAAAGGTGGGCCCAGTCCGAGTGGCACACGGTGCGATCGGTATGTTTGCTGCTCTGTGGGCTCTTCGCGCCCCTCATCAGCCCCTGGGCCGTTTATGGGCAAGAGAACTCCTCCGAGGTGCTGACCACCCCTGAACTGCGCGCCGGGACCGTTCGCGTCAACCCGATCAACAATCAGGAGTACGCCTGGATCCCGCCCGGAACGTTTCAGATGGGATGCGTCTCCGGCGATGAGGACTGCGACGAGGATGAGCTTCCCCGTCACGAAGTTACCCTCACGAAGGGATTCTGGATCGGCCGGACCCAAGTTACGACCGAGGCCTACCTCCTCTTCTCGGCGGCAACCGAGCATGCCTTGCCCCTCGCGCCGGAGTTCAATCTTGAATGGAGCAAGAAAGACCATCCGATCGTGCGCGTTAAATGGGCGGACGCGGCGGGATTTTGCGAGTGGGCCGGCGGCCGTCTGCCCACCGAAGCCGAATGGGAATACAGCGCACGGGGTGGCCGCGAAGGGCTGAAGTATCCCTGGGGCAACACGCTCAGCCACGAGAACGCCAACTACCGCGGAACGGGCTGGCAAGATGCTTGGGAGTACACTTCGCCGGCCGGCAGTTTCCGCAAGAACGGCTATGGCCTTCGCGACATGGCGGGCAATGTATGGGAGTGGTTGGCCGACTGGTATTCTCCAAATTACTATTCGCTCTCGCCTCAGAGCGATCCCACGGGCGCGCCTAGCGGTCAGGAAAGGGTGCTCGCGGGCGGGTCTTTTTTCAACCCATATCGGGTGTTGCGTGTCTCGGACCGATTCAAACTCGTGCCGCATAGCTACAGCTATGACATTGGTTTCCGGTGCGTTTCCCGTGAACTTTTGGAGCCAGATTCAGAGCCGCGGCCGTGAGGGGCGCGTCAGTACCAGGCACGCGCTGCTTGACGAGCGCAGGCGTACTCTCACAGTCCGTTGAGCGCGGCGAGCCAGCGCAACGAAGTATTGGCAGGCATCTCATGTGCTTGGCCCGTCAGCCAATGAGAAATGCGGGTTAGCCGCTAGGGTGCGTCTGATCCGCCCGCGACCATCAAATTCATTTGGATTCTGTCTGCTCATCACTTGTGCTTGAACCCCACCCAATAACCCCGTGTCCAGCGCCATAGCCCTTTTGCGAAAGCCCCCATCCCGGGCGCTGTCAAGACACGTTTACAGCCACACCTAACGGCCAACCAATCCGCGGCGCTGCACTTCGCGTTCGTTCAAGATACCTGGGCAATCGTAAGCTCGATCGAAGGTGCTTCCGTCCACCTCTACTCGGACCAAGAATGGCCGGCATTTCGTGAACTGGCTGGTTCCCACGTTGGTCTGCAGCGCCGCTTGGACCTCGGCGAGAAGATGCTCCATTGCTTCGAAGACCTGAGCCAGCAGGGACACCAGCGCAAGCTCATCGTCGGCAGCGACAGTCCAACCCTGCCGCCGGATAATCTTCGCGCCGGGCTCGAGCTATTGCGCGATGTCGATACGGTCCTCGGGCCTTGCGAGGACGGCGGATACTACGCGGTCGGCTGTCGCTCACCCCACGAGGGAATGTTTGACGAAGTGAGCTGGTCTACCGCGCGGACGCTCGCGGAAACCGAGCACGCATTTGAACGCGCCGGCCTGACGTCCGGGCGATTGCCCACCTGGTATGACATTGACACCATCGAGAACCTGCGTCGGCTCGTTGCCGAGGGCAATTTACCCGACCACACCAGACGCTGGCTCGACCAAAACCCCGGTCTTTGAATCTCTAGCCCGCATTTCTCACCACCTGGTGAGAAATGCGGGCTACCCGTAATCGGCGCCGGTGAGGCTGTTGAGCACCGATTGCTGCCAATCTCGAAGTTCCCGTTGCATGTCCTCTGCAATCTTGTTGGCTGTCTCGGGCTGGCTATCGATGAGGTTGTTTTCCTCGGCCTGGTCGTTGCGCAAGTCAAACAATTCTCTTACCGGCTCACTGGCGTTGCCCGCGGCTAATCGTTCGCCGTCGACGACGAGCTTGTAGCGGTTATCGAGAATCGCTTTTGAGCCCGCGAAGTCCTCCTCGCTGATGCGCGGGTGATGGAAGTTCGTGAAGTTGCGCGTCAGTTTGCCTGCCATCAGCTTGACCAGCGGCGTTGTCCCCTGCTGGAGGTCTGCGTCAATGTAGGGCTCGGGGTGATTCTCCGCCTCGTGACTCGTGTCGTAGCTCCAGAAGCAGATCGGCTCGAGCCTCTCAGCCATGCCGCCGTCAAGCAGCGATTTCAAGCTGATGCCGTCCAGCGGGCGCTCGGGAAACGGCTCGCCCACCAGATCGCAAATCGTTGGAAATATGTCGCTGGTGACGGCGTTCACATCGCTCACGCGAGGTTGGGGAATCCGCTCCGGCCATTCGATGACGCCGGGAACACGCACGCCACCTTCGTAGACATCGCCCTTCTGACCCCGGAACGGCGTGGTCACGACTGCCTCGCTGGGAACTCCGTTGTCACCGCAATACCAGACCAGTGTATTTTGCCGCAGGCCCTGGTCTTTGAGGTAGTCCCGCAACTCTCCGATGGCGCGGTCCATCGCCGTGATTTCGGCGTAGCGCTCTTGCAGCACCTGATCGAGGGGCCGCTCCACGGGAAGCCCGGTTTCCATTCCGGTCAGGCGGACAACCCGCTCTTTGTAGTCCTCGGGCAGGTCGCCGTAGAGCGCCAGGTCCTCGGCTAGCCCGCTATAGGGTTCGTGGGGCGATCCGAACCAGACCACGGTGAAGAAAGGCCGCTGACTTTGGGTCGCTTGGCCGATGAAGCGAATCGTCTCATCAATCACGACTTCCGAGCCCTCGCCTTTGAACTGCTCGGGAGGCCCGCCGTTGCGCGAAAAATGCGGGTCCATCTCGAAGAAGTTGTCGTGCGAGAGCCACTCTTCGAAACCCATCGCGCCTGGATTTGTCGGCGAGCCGGCCTTGACCGGACCCAGATGCCATTTGCCGAAATGACCGCAAGCATAGCCAGCGTTGCTCAGAATGTGGGCGATGCTGATTTCCTCGGGACGGGTAGACCAGTTCGGCATGAACGTTCCGCAGCGATTCGGGTGGCGGCCGGTGATCACACTCGCGCGAGTCGGGGAGCAGACGGGCGCCGCTGAGTAAAAGCGGTCCATGCGCAGCCCAGCCGCAGCCATCTCGTCGAGCACGGGCGTCTGGAGATGCGGGTGACCGTTGTAGGCAGTCTCGTCCCAGCCGTGGTCGTCGCCCATCAAGAGGATGATATTCGGCCGGGCATTGCCAGTAGCAGGGCCAGCAGCAGGGCCAGAGGCAGGGTCAGGGGCCGGGGCGCACGCTGCCGTCAGGGCCCCGGCGATCCCGGTGGCTCGCTCGACGAAATGCCGGCGCGTTATCGAATGGCTCATGGAAAAACTCCTTCGGCGAATTGACTCCTTCAAGCTATAACAGGAAATCGCGGGGTGTGGGGGAGTTTTTGGGTCTTCGCACAGCCTGGCTCGAGATCACGAGCGGTCTCGAAACCGTTTGCTCTTCGCCGCGGTATAGCGGCTTGACGGCTCTTTCGGTGACAATCTTGGGGCCGGGAGCGGCGGAATGCTTGGGGGCAGTGACCGCTCCCTCACGGTCGCGGCTCAAGGGCTCTCGGCTCAAGGGCATAGCGGCTTGACGGCTCTCTTGGTGACAATCTTGGGCCCGAGGGCGGCGGAATGCTTGGGGGCAGTGACCGCTCCCTCACGGTCGCGGCTCAAGGGCTCTCGGCTCAAGGGCTGGCGGCTTGACGGCTCTCTTGGTGACAACCTAGGGGCCAGGGGCGGCGGAACGCTTGGGGGCAGTGACCGCTCCCTCACGGTCGCGGCTCAAGGGCTCTCGGCTCAAGGGCTGGCGGCTTGACGGCTCTCAGTGAACAGTATTGGGGTTAGAAGTCATCCGCGATGGATGACGACAAATATGGATGACGACAAATTCGGAGGTCAAATCAAAAGCGTGATGGCTAACTGACGGACGATTCGGGCAACTGCGGGGCGCTTTTGACATTCCGGTTGATCACGGTCAGTAACTCGTTGACCTTTAAGGGCTTGGCCACATAATCATCCATCCCGGCCTCAAGGCATTTTTCGCGGTCGCCCCGCATGGCGTTGGCCGTCGCCGCGATGATTGGAATCTTTGGATCCAATACGCCTGACCCGCTTTCCCGAATTATACGCGTCGCCTCAAAACCGTCCATTTCGGGCATTTGGCAGTCCATCAACACAACGTCATAGCTCTGTCGTTTTAGAGCCTCAACCGCCTCCGCCCCATTTTCGACGACATCCACATGAAAACCAAATTTCTTAGCCAACAGGAAAGTCGCGACTTTTCGATTGACCGGGTTATCTTCGGCTACCAGTACGCGAAGGCTCCGAGCGGCTCCCGCGGCCGGTGCGGGCTCCGCCGGGGCGATCGAACAGTAACTACCCTGCTTATCGCGAAGACAGTCGAGCAGACTCTTTTCGCGAATCGGCTTCGTGAGCCGCCGAAAGTGGCAACCCTCGCTCGAATCGGCCCTTGGCTCCACAGTCCCCAGCGGCGTCATCACAACCAGAGTCGTGTCCGTCGCCGCCACTTTCGCCCCTTGCGCTTTTCCGGCGGCTTCCGCCCCGTCTTCGAGCAATTGAGCGTCAATCAGCGCTACGTCAAAAGATTGTCCCGATCTCGCCGCCTCCTCCAGCTTCTCGTTCGCGCCCGCCAAATCGATTGCCTCGGAATGCAGAACGCCCCAAAAGTCCAGGCTGTGCGCCAAGCTCTGAAGGCTATTGGTACTGGGGCCGGCAAGCAAGACCCGCATCCCTTTCGTTGAGTCGGAGACGCCCGCGGACCGGCTTGCGGCTTGCAACTCGAACACAGCGGTAAACCAAAATGTAGACCCTTCTCTTTCGATGCTTTCGACTCCGATCCTGCCGCCCATGATCTCCGTGAGTTGTTTGGAGATCGACAGCCCCAGCCCGGTCCCCCCGTAGCGCCGCGTCGTGGAGGCGTCCACCTGCTGAAAGCTTCCGAAGACTTGACCCACTCGGTCCGGAGCGATGCCGATGCCGGTGTCCTTCACGGCAAAGCGCAGCACAACGCCATCGGAAGTTTCATCCTCGAGGCTGGCCGAAATGTCTATCTCCCCGGTGTCGGTGAACTTGGCCGCGTTGCCGGCCAGGTTGATCAGCACTTGGCGCAGCCTCGCCGGGTCTCCCCGCAGCGCCCGCGGAACCGACGGCGGAAGACGCATCGACAGGTCCAGGCCCTTGCTCTGGACGCGAACAGCCACGACCTCGACCGCTTCTTCCAGTACCGTTCGCAGATCGAAGTCCTGTATATCGAGTTCCAGCTTCCCGGATTCGATCTTGGAGAAATCGAGGATATCATCGATGACCGCCAGCAACGCGTCGCCGCTGGACTGGATCGTCTGCACGTAATCGCGTTGCGCCTCGTCCAGCTTCGTATCCCGAAGCAACTCCACCATCGAGATCACGCCGTTCATCGGGGTGCGGATCTCGTGACTCATGTTGGCCAAGAAAAACCCTTTCGCGACATTAGCCTGTTCCGCCTTGGCCGCCTGAATGGTCGATTCCTCGGCGTGTTTCACCGCCAAGCTATTGGCGGCCGACAGCTCGCGCGTGCGCTCCCGCACCTGCTCGGCGACCCGGATTTCGCGATTGTGACTCAGCCCCACATAACCCGAAGCCGACGCGCTGAACAGCAGCGCGGCCCCTAGAAAGAACCAGCTTTGCATGAAGCCGTAACCGTCGGCGAACTCCGGCGTGATGCCAAACGAGACAGTCCAGCTTCGGTCGGCTACCAGGATCTCCCGACGGTTGCCGAAAGCGGGCTCATCCGCTGCGTGCTGGTCATGCGCGGCCCCCTCGCGGGTGTCGTAGAGAATGTGATTATCCGAGCTGGCTCCGGCATCCTCGACACGAATCGATAAAGCACTGTCCGCCAGGTAGCTGAGCGACTTTTCAATCATGTCCCCAGCTCGGAAGACGCCCAGCACAAAACCCTTGAGCGGGGGCGGCTCGCCCGGCACACCCAATGCAGCCTCGTCGTAAACAGGCGAGAAGACCAAGAAACCAAATTGCCTGGCGTCTTCTTGCACCAGAGTAATCGGCGCCGTCGCGATGCTTCGCCTAGCGGCGCGTGCCGCGTCGAGAGCTTTCTTGCGAGTCGGATTGGAGGCTAAATCGAAGCCAAGAGCTTTTTCGTTCCCCTGGTAAGGCGCCACGTAGTAAACCGGAAAGTACTCGCTCCGCTCGCCGGCGGGGATCATGACTCCTTGCGCTTGTCTTTCCGTGATGTCGAACGCCGGGTACTTGTCTCGGGCCCGGGAGATGTAGCGGTCTTTTTCCTCGTAGGCGACTCGTGGAATCCACTCGAGTGCCTGGATTGTGCTGTGATGCCTCAGAAGGGGCGCGGTGAAAGACTCGAACTGCTCGGGCTCAACCAGCGGAACCGCCTTATAGAAGGCTCGCAAGGACTCGAGTACCTCCAGATTCGCCAACACTTCCCGTTCGATCGCGGATACCTGGTCCCCGGCCATGGCCCGAAAGTCGGCCGACAACACGCGCTGCTCGCGGCTTTGCAGGAAGAGAAATCCCCACAGCGAGAGCACGACCCCAGCGGTAACCGTGCCGGCGACCGGAAGCAGGTTCTTCCAGCTCAGAAAGAAACCTCCAGCCCAATAGCGGCCCCGGTTTCGTGCGATTCGCCATCGAAGCGCCACGCACCTGACCTGTATGACCCCGCAGCCCTACAGTCCGGCCAAACTAACCTATTTCTCATAACACCCCACAACTACTTTTCGTCCCATTCTCGGGCTAATTTACAAACGGGGAACCGGGACAGGGGAACCGGGACAGCCTCAAACGCTGAACCCGTGGCCGGCTCCTGACCGCGAGATTCCGCGGCTCATACGCCCGACCCTCTTACCGGTTGATTCGGTTTACGGAAAAGATGATTGGACTTGCGTCGGCTAACAGCCCGTGGCAAAAATGTGCGTGGGCGAAAAAGTGAACTACCAATTTCCGCTCTTCCTAACCCATTTAGCACCAGCACTTCATCGAAAGGAAATTGGCTGGCTGTCTCCTTTTTCGCGTCCTCGGACTTGCACCACGTGTGGCTGGCTCGACCGCAATGGAGCAGATGCTTGTGTCATCGCGGCAGCAACGCTTAAGAACAACTTCACCGCATCCAAGGCATCATGTAAGACGCGTACGGAAGACGCGCACGGAAGACACGCACGGAAGACACGCACGCCCGAATATTCAAGCCGTTTATGTGAGCGGGGCCGCCCGAGTCCAAGCGAAAGCACTCCTGAGGAAGCTCACCCTCGCCGGTTCACCCTCAGAACGAAACATCCCATTGCAGCCGCACCTGTGTGTCGTTCAGGTCCGGTTCGCTGATTTGTCCCAGTGAATAGCGCGACGTGTCAAAGGTGAGCTTGTTCCCGTGGCCGTAGAAGAACCAGTTGACCACCAGAGCCGCTTCTTTTTGCAGGTCGTTGCCGCGGTCGCGGTTTGGATCGACGAATCCCCAGCGCCCGCCGATCTCGAGCTGTTTCGGGATGCGCGGAAACAAGTAATGGAAAAAATAGCCCGCCTGCACGAAACTGCCGCGCATGTAGGTTGTGCTGATATTGACGTTGTCCTTGATGCGCTTCCAGTGGAGTTCGTGCTGAAGAGAAAATCCGCGGTATTTCAGCGTCGATTCCTCCATGAACTGCCGCAGCGAATACTGTCCGGGCTCCCCTAATTCGAATCCGTCGACTTGTCCGCCGCCGCCCGATGAAAAGCGCGTGTAGCGGCTGCGGTTGCTGGCCGTGCCGCCGGCCAGCGCGGCCGCCGGTTTCTCGTGATATTCCAGATCGCTTTGGGAGTGACCGACGTCCTGGCCCAGGAAATTCCACTGGTAGCGGGCCATCAGCATCGGCGCGCCGTCGTCGTGGTTGAGTCTCGGCCCGGTCGTGGGCTGACGAAAGCCGCGTCCGTTTCCGGCGAAAGCGCCCACGTAATAGCGGGAGTCGCCGAGAGTGCCCTTCATCAGATGGCCCAGGATGGTGACTCCCTTTTGGCGGTCCACCGTAAATGCGCGGTTGACAATCGAGCGGTCGGCGAACTGCTGCTTGCCCGAGGAGTCCATCCGCTCACGGCTGTAGTCGGCTTTCCACTGACCAAAGCGAAATTGCAGCCACTCCCACTTCTTGATCGTCATGCGGGCATCGAGGATGCGGTTGTCGACCAGGTCGTCCTCAAACTTAAACGCGATCCAAGGTTTGAAAACGTGGCCTTCGATCTTGAAACGGGCTCGCCGAAAGCGCAGATCGTTTTCGTCGGCTTGCGAAAAATGACTCGGTTTGCGGGGGGCGCTCCGGAGGGGCGACGAGAAGCGGATTTGCGAACGGATGTTGACCTTGCCGAAGAACCTGCCCTTTCCCTTTTCGCCAATGTGGAGGCCAGACCGCTTGTATTGGAACCGGGGCTTGCCCTTCTCATCCGATTCAAGAGCCTTGTCTTCTGGACTATCGGCAACCGGCTTGTCTGCCGCGGACGTTGCGGAAACGGGTGTCGCCGCCGCGGCCGGCAGCTCGTCCGCGGACTCGGCGGAAGCGATGCTGAGCGCAACAGCGGAGCTGACAGCAATCGCGGCTAGACTTCGAGTGAAGCTCATACCCTTACGCTAATCTTTGGTCACCTCGGATGGGCTGCTCAATCGATGAATATATGGTTAAAAGCCGATTAAGGGCAGGTTAAGATTCGCTCCCGGCCAGACGGACGGGCCTCCAGCGGGGGGCGGGGGGACATGCGGGCTGGGTGCTGTCGTCTGGGTGCTTTGTGGAGCTTGCCCTCATTTCTCACCACCTGACGGTGGAAGCACGCAACTGACCCGCCATGACTTCCTGGCGCTTGCGAACTTGATCTCCACGCGACCGCGGGTTCACACCCGCGGCTCTGAGCGACGAATTGAACTTTTGTGCTCGGGCGGGAGAGACGCTGAAGACTAGCCCGCATTTCTCATCGGGTGGCGAGGCAAAGTGCATGAGAGGTCTGTCAGTACGAGGCGCGCGCCGCTTGACGAGCGCAGGCGTACTCTCACAGTCCGTTGAGCACGGCGAGCAAGCGCA
>Ga0114996_10005973_pt1 | contig 14150 bp, 13 predicted proteins | sample ArcticOcean_MG_C_4_FD_87039 | JGI IMG/M metagenome (GOLD analysis project Ga0114996, IMG submission 87039) | Marine microbial communities from western Arctic Ocean - ArcticOcean_MG_CB4_134 | ecosystem: Environmental > Aquatic > Marine > Oceanic | place: Arctic Ocean: Canada Basin | collected...
AATTTCCCGTGACCGAGGATCTCGTGCCGTGGAATGGCAGTCAGGAGAACTTCGCAATCCAGTTCACCATGGTAATCAAGGCTGTTCAAGGCACCCTCTTTGGGGTAGGTAGCGAGGATGCCATGTTCGGCATGTACTTCGCCCACCCGGACAATGCTGAGGGCTACAACGCCAGCGTGACCTTCCCGATTCTCAATGAGTCGGCTACAGCCGATCTCGACCCTGAGGTCGATGATGAAGGCGGCGACACGCCCGGCTTCACGGCGATGATCGGTGTCGGCGGCTTGGCGGCTGCAGCATTGCTGCGCCCGAAGAAGTCCGAAGAGGACGAGTGAATCATCCGCGCAGGGTTTCCAGCGCCGCGCTGATCGCGCTCGCATCCAGAGCGCACTGGGTCTGCTCGCCGTCGGATAGCCGCTTGATCGTGGCTTCACCAGCCTCGAGGTCACGCGGTCCGACGATCAGGGCGAAGGCCGCGCCTGAACTGTCCGCCCAACCCATGGATCGACCGAGATTGCGGCTGCGGAGTTCGAGCAGCACGCGCTCACCGGCCCCACGAAGTCCCGCGACGAGCGGGAGAACGGCATTGGCATCGATCTTGAACGGAATCACGGCAAGGCTGCCTGGACCGGCCGATTCGCCTGGCACGACCTCGTCACGGCCGAGGCGTTCCGCCTGGCGTTCCAATGCGATGAGCACACGATCGAATCCAAGACCGAACCCACAGCAGGGGTCGAGTTCCTCAAGCCCGAACAGATGCATCAGGCGATAGGATCCACCTCCGAGCACCTGACGCTCGCCCTTCAATTCGTCAACCTCGAATTCGAATACCATCCCGGTGTAGTAATCCAAGCCTCGCGCCACGGTCAGGTCGATCGCCATCGGTGGCATGTCCGGAACCAGACCCGTCAGGCAGGTCAGCATGTCACTGAGGGACTGCAGGCTCTCGGTTGGCACATCCATGCTCTCGAGCATGGCTTGGGCCTCTGGCAGCATCTCCACACCCCCCGAAAGGGAGGCGAAGGCTTCCAATTGGGCGGCAGCATCGACACCGATCCCTTTGGTCGCAAGACCTGCGAAGTCGCCCTTGTCGAGCAGACGCATGACATCTCGGCGGTCCTCATCCGGGATCGACATCCCCGCGAGCAAATCGTTGAGAATGCCGACGTGACCGATTCTTACCGACCAATCCGTCACACCTGCGGCGCGCATCAGGGCGATGCCGAAGGCGACGACCTCGGCCTCGACCAGCGGGCCCGTGGCGCCGACGATCTCGGCTCCATACTGCCAGAATTCACGATAGCGCGCCGTCTTGAATTCCTCGTAGCGGAAGCAGGAACCATGGTAGCACAGGCGCATCGGTTTGGGCAGTTGGCGCATCTCATTGGCGACCATTCGCATCACGGGCGCGGTCAGTTCGGGTCGCAGTGTGAGCGGTCGGCCACCCTTGTCCTCGAAGGCATACAATTCGTCCACCACCGAATCTCCGGACTTGGCCGTGAACAGATCCAGACTCTCAAAGGTCGGTGTCGCGACCCGCTGGAAGCCGTGTCGTGCGGCCTGCTCATCACACAGGTGCTCCAGCGCTGAGCGCCGCGCCATCTCGGCCGGACCGAAGTCGCGGGTGCCGCGCGGTCGCTGGAACATCGCTCAGCCACGCGCGCCCACGTCACTTCAAACCGATGGAAGCAACTCATTCCTCGGCGTCGAGTTCGGGGGCGAATGCGAGCAGTCGCAGGCCGAGGAAGTTTATCGGACCGAACACGCTCATGTTGATCGCCCACGACAGATAGTGGTTCAGTTCGAGATATTCGATCAGGATGTATTCCGATACAGTCGACATCAACAGAACAGGGATGTAGACGGCGAGAGACCACATCAGACTCTCCTTGTAATCGGTATCCCCAGCGCGGAAGGTGATTCCACGATGCAGGGCATGGGCTTCGACCGAGCCGATGATCCAAGCACAGACCCAGGCCACACCCCAGGTCGGCAGGGCACCACCGAGTGGGTCGAGCCAGTAGATGATCGAATACAGGCTGAAGAAGAAGGTCACGTTGATCGTGCCGATCACCAGGAAGCGGCCGTATTCTCCACCCAATCGACGGATGTTGTAATCCTCCGACTTGAGGCTCGCACGCGCGCGCAGCGCTCGATCCTTGGGATTCTCCGCCACGCTCACCACCCGATTCCTGGCCAGTCATCCTTCGGATTCGGTGTCAGCCATTCGACATCCTCTTCGATGCCGTTTTCGTCCCCGCCCTTTTCAGGTTCGTCTTCACCATCGAGCCCGTCGACCAGGCTGGTGACATCCTCGGTTGAGAACGCGGGGGTATCACGACGGATCTCCTCACTCTCCTCAAGGACCTCTGTACCGGTGGAATCGGTGGATTCGGTGCTGTCGAGGCTGCCGAATGCGGAGGTGAGCACACCCTTCTCCAGCGTCGGCGGAGGTTGACCCCTTCGTCGTGCCAGTTCGCGCTCGGCCTGCAGTCGCTCATGCTCGCGGGCCTTCGCATCCTCGAGCATGAAGGTGTCGCGCATGTCTCGTTCGCGCTTTCGGCGCGCCATCTCGGTCTTGGCCGCGCGGGAGGGGCGGTCCCAACCTTTCCAGAACTTCCAGCAGATCGGGATCAGCACGAAGGCCACGATGGCCACGATCACAATCCACTCCCGAATGCTCGGCACGGTTGCGGCAAGCCGTTCGGGTTCTCAAGTGTCGCGGTCCATCGAGCGGGCGAGGATTCTCGCGATATGGGGTGGGACGTCACTCGCGGACAGACCCGGACCGAACTCCAATGCGGCTGATTTTCCTGCGCTGCGAAGCAGCGCACAACCAAGTCGGGACGCGCTCCACGGACTCATTCCCTGTGCGATCAGACCGGCGATGCAGCCCGAAAGCAGGTCGCCCGTACCACCTACAGCCATCCGCGCATGACCGCCGGAGGCGAAGCAATGGCGTCCACCCGGACCCCACAATTCGTCCTCTGGACCGGTGCGCAGGATGACGCAGGATTCGTCCTCCACCACCTGGGCGATGCCATCCCTGCGCGCTCGGATCGACAGGATCTCGACGGGGTCGGACGCACCGAGCCAGCGCGCCATCTCACCGCTGTGAGGCGTGACCACACCGACCATGCCTGCGGGCCATTCGTGGGTTGGCAAGGCATGGATCGCGTCAGCATCGATCACCAGTGGAATCTGTTGTTCAGAGAGGAGGGGGATCAAGGCGCGGACCGCATCGAGGGTCGCGGGATCGCGGCCTAGACCCGGTCCAATCAACACCGCCTGACAGCCACGTCCCGCCAATGCACGATTGAGAAGGATATCGACGGAGTTCGATGTGAGATTGCTGGCGTCTGGAATCGGTTCTGGAATCAGGGATAGCGGCCACTCTGAGCGCTCTCTAGCCTCACTGGGCATCGCGACGTGAACCAGATCGCAACCGCTGCGTTCCGCGGCGAGCCCTGCGAGCAGCGGGGCCCCGTGGTAGGGACCGCCTCCGACGATTAGCAGCCGACCGCGATCGCCCTTGCGCGCCTCAGGCTCGATCGGTGGGTGACGCTGGACCTCGCCCGGACCGCAGTCCTCGATCTCGGCCGGCCATGGCAGAGCGGCGAGGTGGATCACGCCGACCTCGGGTCGAACTTCTCCTTCGCCGTCTCGCAGCGACCACTTCTCAGCGTGGAAGGTGACGGTCGCTTGTGCGCACAGCACATCGGGCCCGCCGAGCCCGGTCGGCATGTCGCAAGCGAGTACATCGGACTTCTTGCCCCGGCTCTCTGCAAGCCATGCGCGCACCGCGGCCACATCGCCACGCAATGGACCTCCTGAACCCGCGCCGAGCAGGCAATCGATGATCAGCGCGGGATGGCCGGACCCTGCCAAGGCATCGGTTTCCGGCCATATCGATTCCTTCACGCCCGCCTCCCGACAGGCATCGCGACAGCCCTCGGCTTGTTCGCCGTGTTGCATCAGGTTGGTGGCGAGCAATCGTACGTCGACTCCCTCTTCGGCAAGGCCCAGTGCCGCAGCGAAGCCGTCGCCTCCATTGTTGCCAGGTCCGCACAGGACCCAGACCGGTCCTTTCGGACGTCCCATCTCTGCGAGCATCCGCAGGCCTTGGCCTGCAAGGCCCTGACCCGCGGCCTCCATCAGATCGGTGATATCGATGCCGAGCGCAGCCGCATTCGCGTCGAACACACCGACCTCAGCCCAATGCATGCACCAGCAAGCGGCCTCGCGACCGCGTCCCTCACCACCCACATCAGGAGGTGGAGAGTTCCGCGTCCATCACATCTTCGGGCGCGCTGAGGTGTTCCCAGCCTTCCACGACATCACCGCGGTTGACGATGAGCTCATCATCGCCACCGGGCAGCATCGAGATGTCCGCGCTCGCACCCGCGCCCTCGGGCACGTTGCGATAGACCGGGCGGGCCACCAACAGATGATTGAATCCGATGAACAGACTTCCTACGACTCCCCAGAACAGCAGGATGATCGTGATGCCGTGAGGGTTGCTTGGGTCCCAGACGTTGGGTGTGTTGGCAATCATGTCTCCAAAGTAGGAGACAATCAGCACGGTGAATAGCACGGGGAAAGCGATGAACATGATGAAATCCCACCAGCGACCAATCCAGACATCGTTATCTCCGGTATTGATGAATTCATCACGGAAAGCGGGCACGCCATGACGGATGTAGCCCATGATACCGCCTTCGGCCTCACCCAGCTCGACCTTCTCGCGCCAAATCTTCCAACCGAACTTCCAGATCGTGAAGGCGATGAACAGCCCACTGAACATCAGGCCATAGCCCCAGATGTGGTCCTGCACCTCGAGGAACTCAGGGAAGGCCACCCCATCCGCATCCATCTTGATCCACAGGAATGTCGAGGGCAGTCCGAACATGAAGATCGCCGAGCCGGTCACGGCGACCGCCTTGTTGCGCTCATAGCCGTGGTCGACGAAGTTGCGCACGCACAGTTCGACCGTGGAGATCATGCTGGTCAGTGCTGCGAAAGTCAGGGCGAGGAAGAAGGTCCACATCATCAGCCACTGGCTGATCTTGCCGCCGGGTGCCTGAGCGAAAACTTCGGGCAGGGCGAGGAAGGTAATCGCACTGGAACCGCCGGTGACCGTGGCCAACGGGTCATCCTGCACGGCGAAGATCGCGGACAGCACGGTCAGGCCGGCGATGATCGAGATGCTGTTGTTGGCCAGACCCATGGTGAAGGCGTTGAGGGTGGTATCCTCATCCTTGCGCATGTAGACCGCATAGGTGATCGCCATGCCCATGCCCGCGGAACAGGACCAGGCGGATTGAGATAAGCCATTGATCCAGGTCTCGGGTTGGGCGAGAATCTCGAAATCGACGCTGAACATGAACAGCGCACCGTCGAGGCTGCCGTCGGACATGTCCATCCAGACGGCGAGGAACAGTGCGAGGAAGAGCAGGGCGAACAGACTCAGCATCATGAACGTGTTCGCCTTCTCGATCATCTTCGCGCCGCCCCAGATCGCTGCCAGTGTGATCAGGATGACCAACGCCTGGAACATAATCACCAGTTCGGTGGTCTGCAGGAAATTGTTCCACACCTCGACCGTGTCGACGCCTCCCGAAAGGCCCCCGGAGAAGCCGAGGCGGAAGTAATTCATGCACCAGCCCGCGACCACGGCATAATAGAAACCAATCGCGGTCGAGATCCATGCGGTCCACAAGCCCATCCACGCGAGTTTCTTACCGCCGAACATGCGGAAGGTACCCACCGTTCCCGTGCGACTGCGCTTGCCCATCGCGAACTCTGCGATGACCAGCGGAATCGACCAGGCGAACAGGAAGAAAAGCCAGGGGATCAGGAATGTGCCGCCGCCATTGGCACCGACCATGCGCGGGAATCGCCAGATGTTGCCGGTCCCGATCGCAGCACCAATCGTTGCGAAAATCAGACCCCAACGGGAGGAGAACTCGTCACTCTCAGCCATGTGAAACAGCCCCTCGAATCAGTCGAGCACTCCAACGATGGAGGACTCTTCCGATTCGGACTCATTCATCTTCTTGATCGCGATGCCAAGGCTGCCCCACACGGTGCCGGCGACGATGATGAAGAGCAGGACGGCGAGCACGGTGTTGCCGTACGGCGCGCGATAGGCCACAGCGACCTCCTCGTACATGCCATTGCCCGGATAGGCGAAGGGGAAGGTTCCGGAACGGGTGCCCAACATGGCCTTGTAGTGTAATTTACCACTGAAATCTTCTGGAACTGGGAGATTTGAGACGATGAGAGTACCCGTTTCGTTATTGGTGAGGGTGCAATTGTCTCCAGTCTCCTGAAATCCAGTCATTTGCCATTCTTCTTCGACCCATTCCTTGGGACCGTAATCACTCTGCTGGCGGGTCGGTTTGACGGTTCTCCACATCACGTGGCTGTAGTTGATATCATTGGTGTAAGGAAAGGATTCATCGATACACATGGTGATGGGGATCGGTCCAGAATCGGGGATGGTCAGATTCTCAGCACCGATAATCCACTGACTCCTTTCCACTTCTTGAATCCCTATATTGGCGCGCTCTCTCGGATTGTCTGCAATTTCAATCATGTAGAATGGGATACCCAGATTGCGAACCGCGATGTGATTGATATCATCTGGATGTTGGTGGAATGCAGTACCAATTTCAATCGTGTAACAGTATGAATCATGAACTCCATAATGCCAATCGCAGTAGTCACCGGTTGTTGGATACAGGTCACTGCTCTGCATATTTTCGTATGTGGTCATCTCAGCCATCATGTTGCCATGATAGATGAGTTGGTTATGATCTGGAGTTTCACAACCCGTACAGTGTCCCCACGGGTACAGAACCAGTTCAGAGTAGGAATGCCATGTCAGGGTGGCCGCGTAATCGGATGCGCCATCGCCATCATCGTCGTTCATCTCGGTCAAATCTTGGATGAAACGAGTTTCTGGTTCTGAATTGCCGCCAGCCCAATCTTCGTCGACCTGACCGTCATTATCATCGTCTTCACCGTCAACGTTGTCTTCATTTACGAGACCGTCACCATCGTTATCTGCTGTATCAAAAGGTCCAGTGTAAACATCATTATTCGAAACACCAGCTCGTTCATCTTCAGCGGGTGTGCAAGTACCAGGAATAAGTGGAATTGTAGCTCCCAAAGGCCAACCCCACTCAAACTGATAATTTCGATTCAAATCGACTCCATCACAATCCTCGTCTACTTCTTGAGTCAAATCAGGAAAGGGTTCTGGCCCATTGTTTCGTAGATTCTTTCTCCATCCACCACTGGGACAGTTTTCCCAAGCATTCTCTCCACAGAAGACTTCACGATCGTAGCGATTACCATCAACATTGAGCATGGGTATGAGATATATTTCTCTAGTATTTACGAGATCAGTAATTCGCTGCTCCGAAAAGTCTTCGTCGACACCTAAATCACCGGGTCCACAAGCTTCACCATCGCCATTTGAATCTTGGAAACTCGCGGCGAGAGAAAGACAGTCGCCATCATCGTCGAGTTGGCCATCGCCATCTACGTCCCCCCACGGGTCTTCATCGATCAGGCCATCGCCATCATTGTCAACGCCAGCAGTTCCGTAATAGTGAGCAACAGTTTCAAGGAAAAACATTGGTACTTCGTATGACATCCACTCTCGAGCATGGTGGTTACCGACCAATTGGATATCGGGTATGTCGGCATAATTTCCGCAATCCCCGACGAAGTTGTTACACTCTCCGCCATATACACCTTCAAGATCTTCACCGCCACCTGTAATCTTCATCCATGGTGATGAATGAGAATAGTACCAACCCTTGTATGTATCAGCCGTAGTTTCTTCTCCACGAGCATTCAGGCCGCCGTTTAATCCTTCATGGAATGACATAATGTCGCTATTTTCTTCAGCCAGTTCCATCATGCGATCACGCATCGTGAAATAGTCATGATATTCTTTGAATTGGATTCGATCATTGCCACCCCACGGGTGGATATTATTCACGTAATCCGCGCTCCAGAGATCTTCGGGGGTCTCTCCTTCCTCGAGGTCCTGAGCCGCGCTGCCAAGACTGCCGGTGAGCAACGGCACGAGCATGCACAACATCCCGAGAAGTGCGGGAATCCGGCGCGACGTCATGAGAACCGGCCCGTCGACCCCCGTCGTCCCTTTCAAGGGACCGCCTCGGCGGCCCCAACAGCGGAAACGTCCCCATAGGGACGGTCGTACGTGCCATCGTCAGCGAAACGATGAACTCCAATGTCTGATTGGACCCCCTCATGGACAACATCATCGAGCGGGTTCCGGACTGGGAAATCGAGATTCTGGGTTTCAATCAAGGCACGTTGGTCGTGCTGGTCGGCCTGATTATTCTGGTCGGCCTCACCCGTCAGATGGCCTTGTTCCTGATTCCGCGCGTATTCGGTGCGCTGTGCGAGAGAAGTCCGGTCGCTGACCTCGCGATCCGCGGCTCCTCCAAAGCGCTCGGCGTGGCCGTGGGTGCTGGGCTGATGTGGCAGGTATCGATCTCCTTGATTGGCGGCGAGTCCGACCAGATGCCAGGGTTCGTCGAGACCTGGCTGCCCGCGATCGCCCATGTGGTGATGCTCATCTCCATGATGGTCTGGGCACTTCGCCTCACCGCGATCGTCCAGAGTGTGGTCGAATACTGGGATGATGATGAGGAACTCGATGGCAGCGAGCGCACGCTCATCTCCGCAGTCGAAAGCGTGCTGCGCTTCCTCATCATCATCTTCGGCTCAATCTTCATCGCCGCTGCACTCAATTTCGACCTGACGACGATGGTCGCAGGCCTCGGCATCACTGGCCTTGCGCTCGCGCTTGCAGCCAAGGACAGCATCGCCAACGTGTTCGGTGCCGTCACCGTTCTGCTCGACCGACCCTTCCGGGTCGGCGACTGGGTCGTGGTCGGCAAGGTCGAGGGCGAGGTCATGTCGATCAGCCTGCGCACCACCCTGCTGCGAACCGGCGTCGACACCGTCGTCACGCTGCCCAATGCCACCCTCACGAGCAAGCCGATTGACAACTTCGGCAAGCGCCGATGGCGCCGCTACAAGCCGACCCTCTCGCTCGACCTCGACAGCGATCCCGACTCGGTCGAGTCCTTCACCGCCGATGTGCAGCAACTCATTCGCGACCATGAACATACGATGAAGGAGGACTCGTCCTTCGCCATGGTGTCCGCGATCGCCAAGGACAGCATCGAGATCGGCTGCAACATCTACTGGGATGTCGGCGGCGGCATGGCCGAGCGCGAGGCGCGCCAGTCCTGGCTACTCGACGTCACCCGCGCCGCCAAGAAGCACGGCATCGAATTCTACGAGCCCCGTGTACGCCGCAACTGAGGCGGTTCATTGGCGACGATGATTCTCCTACGACACGGTCAGTCGCTGTGGAATGCATCGAACAAGTTCACCGGTTGGACCGATATCGATCTCTCCGAGATCGGGGTTGAAGAAGCGCGACTCGCGGGTCAACAACTCTCCGAGTTGAAGATTGATGTCGTCCACACATCTGAGTTGATCCGAGCGCAGCGAACCGCGCAGATTGTCATGTCACTCAATACGGCTTCCATTGATGTCCCGACGCATCGAGACAAGCGCTTGAACGAGCGCCATTACGGTGCGCTGCAAGGCCTTGACAAGGACGAGACTCGGGCCAAGTACGGCGCGGAACAAGTCCACATCTGGCGCCGTTCATTCGATGTACCGCCACCCGAGGGCGAGTCCCTCAAGATGTGCGCAGAACGCACCCTCCCGTACCTCGCTGAAGAAATCCTGCCCGACCTTGAGGCGGGAAAGACGGTCCTCGTCGCTGCCCACGGCAACAGCCTGCGCAGCATCGTCATGGAGATCGAGGGACTGACGAAGGAAGAGGTCCTCTCGCTGGAGATCGCGACAGGTGTACCTCGAAGTTACTCATTCGAGAATGGATCCTTCACCAAGGCTTAGGCGCCGCGGCGCGATACATTCGGCGCAACGCGAATCCGATCGCTGCCAAGGCTGCAACCCCACCGACATCATTCCATGAAGGCGTGACTGCGCCGGGATAGAACAGCCAGTAGAAGGCGGCACAGGGTGGAATCACGAGCAGGATGAGTCCCGCAGCGGCCAGCGTTCGCGCCTGATACATGCCATTCTGAACACCTGAGACTCGCGCGAGGAAGTGTGTGACGTTGGAGGGTTCCTCACGCCCCCAGGCCTGATGGAAGAGCCGATGTTCAAGCATCTGCTCGTATTCCCAGATCAGAAGGCCACCCTTGTGGCTGTCCAGGGCTTTGGAGGAAGACCAGTGCGCGGGGGCGGTTGACGCCCAGCCCTCACAGAATGATTGTCGATCATCACTTGACAATTCGAGAATCGCAGCCGCAACATCCCGGATCGCAGGTGAAGGTGTTTCTGAGGGAACAAGTGCATTGTAGATGCCTCCCGCACATCCTGTGATGATGACCTTTCCATCTTTCAATCGGCAGTTGTCCAATCCGAAGTTCCGGTGGGTGATTGTGCCTTGGGTATCGGCTGAGTGAGGGGCTCGCCACTTGGTCGCGGAACGCGTGCGAGGTTCGAGGATGTCCAAGCGCTTGTTCCAAGCGCGCTCATCATTCGGAGTGCTCAGAGCCTTTCCACACTGAGAGTGAAATATTCCGAGGGCTTCACCCGCCATTCGGAGGTGCTTCTCATCCATGGGAATCTCATCAGCATCAAGTCGGTTGAAGATGAGAATCACGTCTCGACCTTCGTGTTGTAATCCACCGATCGCAGTGTGCAATCCAGCGTGGTTGAGTTCCGAGAGTCTTCGGCCGTGTCCATCCTCGTCCATCGGCAATACAAGTGCTTCATGCTCAGCGAACTGGACCTTCCAACCGATGGGACTCGGCGAGACTTCCATCGGGAGAAGAGAAGGAAAGTCACCCCATGTGTTCTCGTGTTCCCACCAATCCTTCGACTCCAATCCGGATGCTGGCAGCAGCATGGGGATGCTGTCCCAACGCACGTGCAGGGTCTTGGATTCGAATCCGGCGAGCTCTTCGTCACCGTCGGTGACCGAACTGGCCGCCACCTTGGGGAACCAGGGCTCTGCTTCAAGGTCCACGCGTGCGCCACCGGTCTCATCCAAATCAATCCTCTTCTGGACCGAGGACAGGTTGAAGGCACGTCCTCCGGCCACAGGGCTTGATGGGCGAGACGACAGACCTGCCACTGGCGGTCGACCTCGATGGCACGCTGATCCTCACCGACATGTCCCGGGTGACGATTCGGCGCGTGGTTCTGCCTCGCCCATGGTTGATTCCCGGTCTGATCTGGTGGGAGTTGACCGGAAAGCGCGCGAAGTGGAAGCGGTCGCTCGGCAAGCGGTTGAAGTTCGAGCCGGCCGAACTGGTCTACCACGAGGAATTCCTCGCATGGCTCAAGGAACAGAAGGCGACCGGACGCGAGATTATCCTGTGCACCGCTTCGGAGCGTTGCGTGGCTGAGAAGATCTCGGAATACATTGGACTGTTCGAGGATGTGATGGCCAGTGATGGCATCACCAATCTGCGTCGCGACACCAAAGGTGAGGCGCTTGCAGCGCGCTATGGCAAGGGCGGCTTCGCCTATGCGGGCAATTCCTACCATGACCTTGGAACCTGGCCCTTCGCGGGTGAAATCATCGTCGTCAATGCCTCGAAACGCACGCTGAAGGCATTGGGAGACCAGCCTTCATTGGTCTTTGATTGAGACCCGATTCCATCAAGTGATGCGACGTCGTCGACCAAGCCATGGGATGGCTGGGTCGCACGCTCGATCGCACCGCCCACTGGCTGCTGAAATGGCGCATCATTCGTGCACCTGCGCGCTGGATCGCGAATTCTGGCTATGCCTGGAGCATCATCAGTCGAACAGACCGCGTCCGTGCCAATCGCATGGAGACAAGGGTGCGATCAGGAAAACTTCCGCAGCACATCTCGATCATCATGGACGGCAACCGCCGCTTCGCCGCCGGAAGGGGTGAAGCGACCTCGTTCGGACATCGCCTGGGCAAGGAGAAGGTGATGGAGGTCATGGACTGGGTGCTTGAGCTCGGTATCCCCTACCTCACCGTCTATGCCCTCAGCACGGAGAACATCCTCGGTCGTGATGAGGATGAACTCAAGGAGTTGTTCGACTTGTACGTGGAGGGATTGAACGACATCTCCGTGGATCCGCGCATCCACAACAATGGCGTCAAGGTACAGGTCGTCGGACGCAGAGAATTGCTGCCAGAACGTGTTCTCGAAGCCATCAGAATCGCGGAGGAGAAGACCGCGGCATACGATCGATTCGTCTTCACCGTTTGCCTCGCCTATGGCAGCCGCGAGGAGATCCTCGAAGCGGTCAGAAGCATCGCTGAGGACCATGCCAAGGGCGAGATCGACATCGACGCGATTGACGAGGCCGAGATCAGTCGCAGACTCTACACCTCCAACCTCCCCGACCCCGACCTCGTAATCCGCACCAGCGGAGAGGAGAGGATTAGCAATTTCCTGTTGTGGCAATCCGCCTACTCTGAACTGTATTTCACCGACGTGTTCTGGCCGTCCTTCTCCCGAAATGACCTGCTTGAAGCGGTGGAATCCTACCAGATGCGCAAACGGCGCTACGGAGAGTGAGCCCGTGGAATACCGGAATCCCGCACTCGCCGTCGATGCCGCGGTTCGCAGAGGGGATTCCGTTCTACTGATTCAGCGAGGAAATGAGCCTTGGAAAGGCGCTTGGGCATTACCGGGTGGATTCGTTGACTATGGCGAGGATCCCTTCGATGCGGTGCTGAGGGAACTCGAGGAGGAGACTGGGCTCATCGGTCAAGTGACAGGATTGCTCGCGGTTCGAGGCGACCCGAATCGTGACCCGCGCAAGCATATCGTCAGCATCGTCTACACGGTGGATGCGGACGGTGAACCGGTCGGCGGCGATGACGCCGCGGATGCCCGATTCTTCCCGACCTCACAAGTCTTGAATGGCGAGTTGGAGATCGCCGGAGACCACGCTGAGATCCTACGCGAATGGCTCGCCCCACAGGGCGATTAGAGCCTCTCGGGTCTCACTCTGCACTGCACTTCTCTGTGTTCGACCTGCGTGCATCGCGAGTTTCCATTCAGCAGCCATCTTGGCGAAGCGGCCATCGAACAGATCGGCTTCCTTCCAATGGAAGAAGTGTGGTTGTTCACTGAGATACGTGAGGAATCCTCTGGAAGCCTTCGAGATGAGCAATGTCGGTACGCCTTGGACGACCGCTTCGGCGGCGAGTGTCGTGCTGCCTGTGAGCACGCCATCGAACAGAGATGCACGCATCGGCAGGTCCCAGGCCGAGCCATCGGCGAGGGCTGCGGATTCCTTGTTCTCGACGAAATGCACATTCATTTTCCGAGTCGCCTGCTCATAATCGATGATTTCAGGCTCATCATGGATTCCACCACCGATGAGTTGTCGATGAAAAACGACCAATTGGCTCTCGTCAATCATCAACTCTTGATGAACTTGATTTCGGGCGCTTTCCCAGGCCTTGCAGTTCAGCGGCACGTAGGCCTGTGGAAGGATGCCCGGATAGGTATGGGTCGACTTGAGTGAACCCTCCCACGATTCAGGCAGCAGGATGTGTGTTGCAGACTTCAATCGATGGGCCGCTGTGTTCACTTCAGTGTCCGTGAGGTACCATCGTTCCACAACGAGTCCTTTGGCGGCTCGGAGTTCGAAGGGCGCGCCCTTCGAGATGATTCGATCCACCTGATGTTGCTTGAGGAATCGCTTGGCTGCTGACTGTCTCCTTCTTCCCAGTGTCACTTTCTGCAAGAATGAACCCATGACCCGTGGCACCCGCAACGTGGGTTGAGAGAAGCCATCTTCGAGCATGACTGAGAGCTCTTGTCGCTCGGTGACGATCAGGATGTCGGAAGGCTGGAACCACTGTCGGAACAGCTGGAAATGCGCTGGGTGGTCGATGACCCAGCAGGTGCGCATGAAGGGTCCAATCGAATCAGACGAATGAACCGAACGCTCATGACTCTCCACACCCAGCGCGTGTCATGAAGGAGCGCATCGACACGGGTGGAGAGACATTCGGGCCGTACAGCCCGGGGGTCAAAGCCAATGGCATCATCTGG
>Ga0114996_10005978_pt1 | contig 14141 bp, 16 predicted proteins | sample ArcticOcean_MG_C_4_FD_87039 | JGI IMG/M metagenome (GOLD analysis project Ga0114996, IMG submission 87039) | Marine microbial communities from western Arctic Ocean - ArcticOcean_MG_CB4_134 | ecosystem: Environmental > Aquatic > Marine > Oceanic | place: Arctic Ocean: Canada Basin | collected...
ATATTCGGCATTCCGTTGGAAGATTATGGTTTTAGCGATAACGCACGCGGCTTTTTTAGCGCCCCTGACTTCGACGATTCGAAGTTTCGGGTCCGTGGGAAAACGACCGTTATTTCGATAGAGCTTGGCAGATAGTGGAAACCGTGGCGCTTGCGCGGTCGACAGGTGGGGAGTCGGAGATGGAATCATTGTTAAGGGCGATGCAGGAACTGGTCGTTGCCAATCGCATTCTTGCCACCGAAGGTGTCTGTGATGCCTTTGGCCATGCCAGCATCCGCCATCCTGAAAATCCCGACCGGTATGTCATGGCACGGTCACGCAGTCCCGGGGTCATAACGATCGATGATCTGATGGAATACGCCCTGGATGGCGATCCTATTAATCAGCGTGACCGGGCGATGTATGCCGAACGTCATATTCACGGTGGTGTCTACGAAGGACGGCCCGATGTCCATGCGGTGATCCATAATCATTCGCATGCGGTGATCCCGTTCGGTGTTACGGGCGTGCAGCTTCAACCGGTCCTTCACATGGGATCGCTGGCCGGCAAGGATGTGCCGGTCTGGGATATTCGCGACCATTTTGGCGATACCCATATGCTGGTGACAAACATGGACCAGGGACGGGATCTGGCGCGCGGTCTGGGCGACGGGCGCGTCGCGTTGATGCGGGGTCACGGCTGCGTGGTGGCCGGAAAATCGATCAAAGAAGCCGTCATGATCGCGGTCTATCTTGAAATTAACGCGCGGCTGCAGCTGCAATCGTTGCAATTGGGCACACCGACCTACCTATCGCCGGGTGAAATCGCATGCGGGATGCAACAGTTTGTCGGTGAGCTGGCCATCGACAGGGCGTGGGAATATTGGGCCATTCGGGCGGGATGTGAGTAAGCAATGGATCAATCCTTGAAAAACAATTGATTGTCGATTAATGGGAGTTTTACGTCATTTTGTTATCTTGTTCTGGCCTCTCGTCCCTGTCACAGCCCGTTAAGTCGCCTTTATGAGTATAGATGATCCGATAAACGCGTATAATGCCCGTGTGGTCGCCGGCGCGATCCACGCCGATCCCGCCCAGGTCCACGTGGTCGACAGGCTGCAATCCCTTCATTCGGCGCTGCTGGAGATTCGGGAACCCGTCCCGGTCTTGCAACGCCTTTGCCGTCTTCTGGCGACGGATCGTCAGACATCCAATGGACCAAAGGGGCTGTATATTCACGGTCCGCCGGGACGCGGAAAATCCATGTTGATGGATTTGTTTTTTGAAACCGCGCCGATCGAAACCCGCCGCCGTGTCCACGTCCATCCCTTTATGCAGGAGATCCATGCCCGGCTCCACGAATGGCGGCAGGAAGGGGCGGGCAGTCAAAATCAGGATCCCCTAGCCCGCCTGGCCGGAGAGATAGCACAGGCCAGCCCGTTGCTCTGTTTTGACGAATTCCAGGTGGAGGCGGTGGCCGATGCGATGATCGTGCGTCGGTTATTTGAAGCGGTCCTGGATCTCGGTGTCACCATCGTCGCGACGTCGAACACGGCGCCGGATGATCTTTATGCCGGCGGTTTGCAGCGCGAGCGGTTTTTGCCCTTTATCGATCTCCTCCAGCAACGCATGGATGTCATCGAGCTCAGAGGTGAAACGGATTACCGACGGGACCGGCTTAAATCCGTCGGTGTTTACCACGCGCCGCTGGGACCGGCAGCCACGGCCGCGCTCGACGATGTTTTCGAGCGATTGACCGATGGCGCGGTCGGAGAACCCGACATGATCTCGGTGCAGGGGCGCGTCATACCCGTTCCGTGCCAGGCGCGCGGCGTCGCGCGATTTGGCTTCGCGGATCTTTGTGAGCAACCGCTGGGACCTGCCGATTACTGGTCTATCGCCTGTCAGTACCAGACCGTCATCCTTTCCGATATTCCGCAATTGTCGCCGCGCGAGAGAAATGCCGCCAAACGGTTCACCACCCTTATCGAGACCCTGTACGAGCAGCGTACCAAGCTGGTTTGTTCCGCCGCGGCGCCGCCAGACCAGCTTTATGTCGAAGGCGACGGAGAGGCGATTTTTACCCGCGTTGCCTCCCGCCTTGAGGAAATGCAATCGGAAGATTATCTCTCTGAACCGCACCGGCCGTTGACCGGGCGGGTTGCGGCGTAATTCATGTGGTGGGTACCTCCCACGGCATGGTAAGCACGCTGTCCCGTTTAGGTGGCAGGAAGATGGCGGGTTCGCGGGCTGCTTCGGCGGCGGCGTCGGGCGGTAAATCGTCCTGCCATTTACTGCCAACATAACGGCAACCCGTAAAATAATTCGATTGTTCGGAGGCGAGCCAGATTGCGGCTGGAACAATGACTTCTGCTGGAAAGTATTTTCCCGGTTTCGGCGGCGCGGGCACGAACCGCCGGCAAGACTAAGTCGGTATCGACCGAACCGCCCGGCGACAGGCTATTAACCGTTACGCCTGTATCGGGCAGATCCTGTGCCCAGGCCAATGTCATGGTTTCCAGTGCAGCTTTGGTTGGACCATAGAGCGAATTCAACGGGCGGTGCATGGAATCGCGGGATTTGCTCACGTTGATAATTCTGCCCCAGCCCTGCTGCCTTAGATGAGGCACGACGGAAAAGGCCGTCAGGAAGGGCCCGTTAGTGTTGGTATCGACAATGGCGGACTAGCCATCGGTGTCCGCCTGCCAAAACGGAATCCTGTCATCGCCGATGAAGTTCTGTCCTTTGCCGGCATTGTTGACAAGGACGTGAACGGCGCCAAATTTGTCCACTGTTTCCTTGACGGCCCGCTCGCAATCGGCGCGGCTGGTGACATCCGCGACCATCAGCAGCGCACAGCCTGCGCCGGCGATGTGGTCGATCTCGTTTGCGATCGTTTGAACCTGGTCGGGCGATTTTGCCGCGGTTATGGTAATGCCTGCCGCACCCGCGAGGGCAAAACCCAACGCCATTGCCCGGCCCAATCCGCGACCCCCCCGCCGGTGACAATTATGACTTTATCTTCTAATTCTGCTGTCATTTCCGGTATTCCTCGTGTCCTGATGGCGAGTTTCCAATCATAGCCCGCCGGTCGGCCTGCGCCATTGGGCGACTTGGCGGCACTTGCTATATATAAAGTGATGGTTGAGAACTAAGAAAATTGCGAGAGGCGTAGTTGATCCGATGGCTATGGTATTTGAGTCACATCCGTTCTGGGATTATTCGCTGGATGTCTATCGCCGCGACGGCGTTTCCCCGGCCCTGATAACTTTCCAGGATCGTCATAATCTCGACGTCAATATACTGCTGCTGTGTCTATGGGCGGGGCAAAGCGGGCGCGGTGAATTGGACGATTCCGATTTTGGGCACGCGCTCGCGGTTTCCGCTAATTGGAATCCGGAAATTGTCTGCGCCATCAGGGATGTTCGCGTCCGACTACGCCAGGAAATCCCGTTGGTGCCAAAGGCGTTGAGTGATGCGGTTCGAAAAAAATTACTGGAACTCGAGATCGAATGTGAACACGTTGAACAATTGTCGCTGGTTGCAGGGATAAGCCACCAAGAAATCCGGGCGGGCACATCGGGGAAAAATCTGAAGGATTGCGGCCAAAATCTCAAATCTTATTTTGCCCGCAGGGGATGCAATCCTGATGCGGACGATCGGCGAGAATTGATTGTTATATTATCAGCGACCTTTGGTGATATCAGCTCGGATAAGATCCTATCTTTCTGTGAGGAAATGTTTGCCTGATTTTGAGAGGAAGCGGAATTAAAAATGCGTCATATGTAATTCGTTGGCAAAATCGCCGCCGGCATATCGATTTCAGTCCATTTTACTGGCTGTGCCGAGGTGGTCTCCGGTGATGCGCGGACTGTCCGTGTCGATACTGGCGATCTCGGCGATATTGCGCCCGGGACGCGCGAATGGTTGTCGTGGTCGCGGGCCCGGTAATGACGAATGAGAGGAGTTCCGCGGACCAGTTTAGGCCAATCGCTATATTCCCAGCGAACCCCGCCCCGGGTCAGGCCGCCACCGATCGACGCCTCACGTTCCTGTTTGAACCATGGCTTGATGACCTGATAGGATGGTAGCTCTATATAATTCGCGTGCACCGCCGATCAAATCGGCGATATAAGCCACCTCCATTGCCCGAGCCAGCCAGGTATTGATGACAGGAGACAAGAAAAAAGCCGCTGCCGACCCGGTTGCAGCTCTCCTCGACGTGGATCGCGCGGCCTACGAGCTGCGCCGCGGCCGATTGGTTCTGATCGGTGATGAGGCGGGCCAATCCGTGCTGGCGGTCTCCGCCGAAGCCGCAACCGCTGTATCCATAGAGCGTCTATCCGCTCTTGCCGGTGTCGAGCCGGATCTGGCCATCACGCACAATCGGGCCAAAACCTTGAAAGTGCCGCTTTATACCGATGACATTGTTCTAGTGCCGTTTCCCTCACGGTTAACGGCTGACATGGCGCGAAGCATTGTCGATCCGACTTCCGATCTTGCCCACCCGCTACGCGGGCCGTTCAAGGCCAAACGCGATCCTGTATCGACGGCCAGCGTTGCCGCAGTCCAGCTTGCTAAAATTGCCCGATTATTGCCGTCTGTGGTGCTCGCGACTGTTCCGCCCAAGAAGCTGAAAAATCTGGGCGACAAGACAATCGCGACCGTCGGCGCCGAAGACATCCTTGCTTACGAGCTCGGAACCGCCGGCGAATTGCGGCAAGTCACCGCTGCCCGCGTGCCGCTGGAAGATACGGAGGATGCGCGCATCCTCGCCTTTCGCTCTCCCGAGGGCGGCCGCGAACATCTTGCCATCGTGGTTGGGCAACCGGCAACGGATGCACCGGTTCTGACGCGGCTGCATTCGGAATGCTTTACCGGCGATCTGGTGGGATCGCTTAAATGCGATTGCGGCCAGCAGCTCCGTGGTGCGATTGCTGAAATCGGAAAAGAAGGGGCGGGTGTCCTGCTTTATCTGCGCCAGGAGGGCAGGGGGATAGGGCTGATCAACAAGCTGCGCGCCTACGCGCTGCAGGATCAGGGTTACGACACGGTCGAAGCCAACGAGCGGCTCGGGTTTGAATCCGATGAGCGCGTTTTCCTGCCGGCTGCCCGCATCCTGCAGCAATTGGGGTACACGAATGTGCGCCTGATGACCAATAACCCGGACAAGGTGGCGGCGCTTGAAGAATATGGCATCGAAGTCTCTGAACGGGTGCAGCATGCGTTCCCGTCAAACGACCATAATGAATTCTATCTATCGGTGAAAAAGGACAAAAGCGGCCATCTGCTTTGACCGAGCGCTGCCGGCCGTAAAAAAAGCCCGCCCGGTTTGTGCCGGACGGGGCTTTCCTTGAGGTATTCAGCCTTGTTTACTATTTGACCGAGATTTCCCAGCCGTAAAGCCGTTTGTCGGGGCGGATAGCAATTTTCACATTATTGGCGACGCCGTAGTGGATTTTTTGGTGCCACAGGAAGTGGGCCGGCACTTCCTCCATCATTACGTTGATCGCCTGGTTCATGATTTTCTTGCGCTTTTCCACATCGAAAGTCGCGCGTGACGCTTGTAGAAGAGCGTCGACCTTTGGATGGGAGAACGCGGTCCTTGGCGCGACCCCGGTCTCAAAATACTGCGACAGCGCCGCGCCCGGATCAACCATTCCTCCGCGGCCCATCATGAAGAACCCGACCTTGCCCTTGCGCACATTGGACCACAGGGTCGACCATTCCGGGGTTTTCAGCTTGGCCTTGATACCGACCGCGTTGAGCATTGGAATCATGGCTTCCGCGACCTGTTTGTCGTTCACGTAGCGGTTGACCGGGGTGTGGAATTCGACCTCGACCCCATTTGGGTAACCAGCCTGCTTAACCAACGCACGTGCCTTGTCGGGGTTGTACTCATAGGTCGGTTTGACGTTCTTGCTATAGCCGAACTGCAATGGCCCGATAGGACCTGTGAGCTTGGTCGCCTGGCCCTTCAGGACATTCTTGATAATCGAATCGCGATCGATCGCATATGCGACCGCCTTGCGAAGCAGCAAGTTGTCCCATGGCTTGAAGGCGGGGTTCATGATCAGCATCATCAATTCCACCGAGTCCTGGGCTACGATCCGTGCGTTCTTGGATTTTCTCACCTTATCCAGGAGATGCGGCGGGACGAACTGGGCAATCTGAATCTCGCCATTGAGCAAAGCGGTGACACGCTGTTCGGGCTCTCGCATGATCCGGAAGATCAACTCGTCCGGCCATTCTTTCTTCACGCCCGGCCACAATTTGTTTTTTTCGAGATAGACCGCTTGACCGGTGCGCAGTTTCTTGAGCTTGAAGGGACCATATCCGTGATGGTAGTTGCGGTCCGCCTTTCGCGCACCGTGCTTGTCGAACAGCGCCTTACTGGTGATCATCACGCGATCGAAGACATACATCAGCAACGGCGCGGTCGGTGTTTTGGTGATGATCTTGACGGTATATTTGTCGAGGGCCACCGCCGATTTGATCTTCTTGACGTTCTGCGTCTGGGAGCTGCGTGTGTCGGTGCGGATACGATTGATCGAATGCACCACGTCGGCGGCGGTCAACTCGGCCTTGTTATCGTGACGCCTGATGCCCTTCCGGATCTTGAAAATCCATGTATTTGGATCCTTGACTTCCCACGACTCCGCAAGCATCCCCACATTATCGGCTTTCTGGAAATTCCAGTTTCCGAGGCAGCCATAGACTTGGCACCACACAGCATACATCAACGCAACACTATCTGAATGCGGATTATACGCACCGACTGTTTCTGTCACGCCAACCGTGACGCGTGTTTGATTCTGGGCTTGTATTGGAAACGCGATCGCGGTCGCTAGGAGAGCCGCTCCGGCGACAGAAATGCTGGTATGAAGTAACGATGGTCCTCTTTTCATCCTCAGTCTCCTCTGTTAATGACCCAATTAATTGTTTGGAATTGTGGATTGACGCACAATTAAAACACAAGATGGGAAGATGGACCACCTCACTGTCAGCGCCAGCGGACCAATACATCATTATTGGGGTGGGCCGGCTGGTTGGCGGCGGGATTATTAAGCGCGATTACGTCCAATATTCCGGATCGCCAGCGGTCATGTATTCCCACAGGCGTTCATAAATTCTGCCTGTGCCGGTTGCCCGAACGGCCGCCTGTTCGTCGGTAAAGCAAACGGAGTCAACTGTGTCACCGGCGGCCATCACGTCGAGTTCCGTGCCGGCGGATTCTTCCAGATAGAATGCTATGACGACACATTCCTCGACGGAAGGTCCCACGCACACGGCCCCATTTCCACGCATGACAATGGCACGGGCGTCACCCAATTGATCCGCGAAGGCAATTGCCTGTTCATCGGACCTGATGAGCAAAGGATCGTCCCATAAGGGCGGCTGGGGGTGGAAATACGCCCCAAATCCTATTCTGGCTTTTGGTGTTCTTTGAAACGTGGACAGGGTCAGTATTTTGCGCGGAAATACGCGGCAAACGCCGTTTACATCCGGTCTTGCCGTGTAAATGCGTTGATGGCAGCGCACTTCACCCAGGACATTCTCCGGCAATGGGCCTTCGATCGGCACAATATCGCCGTCTTCGCCTTCTTTAATAAGCCCCATGGGTTTGGCGGCGCAGACGAGAAAGGTTTCATCATCCAACCTTGCGCTCACATGGCCATAGGCATGAACGAGATTATGTCTGGCGAGCGCTCGTGCCGCCAATCGCACCCGGCGTTGAGTGTCCCCGACCGGTTCGCCGAGGACGCCAAATTCGGATTTTGGCCCAGCCACCATGACGACTAGTCCTTGAATTCCGGAACGTCGGGTTTCGCACCCCATACGCAGAATGCTTCCGTCGTAAAGGGAAACTGCCGGGGACGATAATTCGGATCATCGATAATCCGGACCCCGTTGGAATATTCGTAGACCATTCCGTCCGGTCCCTCGAAATACAAAAATGTGGCGCCGGAGGTGGCATGTCGTCCCGGGCCAAAAACAATTTTGACCTGTTGCTCTGTCATAAAATAAAATGACCGCATAACGTCATCCAGCGCTTCGACCTGAAAATTGATGTGCTGTATGCCGGGCCGGTCCGCCGGGAACAAAGCTATCCGGTGATGGACGGCGTCAAAAGAAAGCAACCCGGCATCGCCAATCCAGTCATTTGGCCGAATATTGAAATATGTCGTCCAAAAGGCTTCGTCGCGTTTTGCATCCGTCGTTCTAAGACCGACATGGCTAAATTCTGTGATGCCTGCATCGCGGGATGGAAAATAGCGCCGCGTCGCTTTGTGAGGCCGGACCACCAAATCGAATGAATTGCCAGTGGGGTCCTGGAACGAGACAAACGCCAGAACGCGTCGATCAGCGCATTCTTCGTTGGTGCCATGGCGCACAACGAGGCCCGCGGCGGACAATTCTGAAAAAGCCGCTTCCAAAGCGGGCTCGTCGGTGACCTCGAAACCCAATACATGGTCTTTGGGATCTCCTGATATATAGCAAATGTCATGATCTCGAACGCCGCAACGCATATAAACACGATCGCCTTCGCGCCGCACGGGTTGTAAGCCGAGTTTTTCAGTGGCGAACCGGAGTGTCGCTTCCAGATCTTCGGTACCAACACGGACGTAACAGAGATCGACTATATGTATCATCGCCGGACATGATACGTGTCATTGGGTTCCATTCAAGTCCCATGACAAAACCATATAAATAATTCACGCACCAATCCCAAACGATGGTGATGCCAAAGAGGGATGGGTCGCGCGCATCCGGCACAGTTATATTATTGAGCCTGATCCCGATAATTAAATTTTTCAACAATCGCCAGGAATTTGTCGGGATCGACGATCTATTAACCGTAATTGGTTAACAATTTTTGGCGGGTCTCGGGTGAAGAGGAATTGAAATTCGTGGCAGATGGCCAAGATTAGAGAAACAATAAATTGCACAAACGGCCGAAATTTCACCTCTGCATAGTCAAAGGTCAGAGCCTTCGAACATGTACACGTTTGTACCTGAAAACGCGGACCTGTCGTCGTTCGATGTTTGCAGTCTTCTCTGGCGCAGAAAATCATTACTTTTATACACCGTATTCTTGGTGACCCTGTTTGCGGTTCTTGCAGCCTATCAGATTACACCACGATTTGAGGCGACCGTGCGGATTTTGGTCGGTGGCGAAACAGCACCATCCGTCGGTGCGTTGCGCCAGGTGCTGATGGGCGGGAGTGGCACCCGGTCGAATATTCTTGCCGAATTGGAATTCATACAATCGGACCGATTGCTTGAGACCGCTATTGAACGGCTTGGTTTGACCAACGAATCACAATTTAACAAATCGTTGCTCGGTTCGCTGGACTGACAAATTGACGTCGTGGACGGTTTTCCGGTCTATTTCTAATTTAGGCCGTTCGTCGGCCCCGGAAAGCGACAGGCAAAGCAATTCTCGCATCGGCGACCTTCATATGGTGGCTGACATGCTCAAGGCTAGCCTGGATATTGAGCCGCCGCGGGTTTCAAATGTAGTGTCGGTGACAGCGCATTCCATTGATCCGCAAAAAGCCGCTCATATCGCGAATGCTTTCGTCGATCTGTATATTGCGGATAAAATTGAGAGACGCGTTCGGGCGAGTGCCGAAACGCGGGTTTGGTTAGACAACCGTATCAGCGCTTTGCGGAAGGACGTGGTAAATTCGGAACGGGCCGTGGCCGAGTTCCTTATCTCAAGGCGCCTTGTAGCTGGCGGCCTCAATGCGATAAGTGAGCGCCAATTCGCTGAAATCAGTACGCAATTAATGACTGCTAAATCCGGTCATGCTGAAAAACAAGCACGCTTATCTCAAGTTTTCAAATTGCGTGACCCTGACCAAGGCGTTGCGGCCGCGAAAGAAGTGCGTGCATCACCCGTAATTCAGCGCTTGCAGGATCAGGAGGCTGTATTACAACGGCGTATTGCCGAACTTGAACCGAATTTCGGTGAACGTCATCCGAAGATGGTAATTTTGCGCGCTGATTTGTCCGCCGCCCGTGAACGCAAACGCGAAGAGCAGGTCCGGATCGTTCAGGAACTTGAGAATGAAGTGCGCGTTGCCAGCGCGAAAGTCGATGTTCTTACCAGAGAATTGGAATAGCTTGACTCTGGCAGGCTTGCTGGCGGTCAAGACATCGTTCGGCTTCTCCAACTGCAGCGGGAAGCTGAGGCTAACCAGCGCCTTTATGAAACCTATTTAGTCAGGTTAAAGCAATCTGGGCTGTCTTGAGCCGTACATCAATGACCTCGACTCTTTATCTTTAGTCCGTCCATTTTGGCCATCACTAATGGTCCCCCGTTTGGAATATTCTATCCCACAAGCTATCTTCCAAGCGGTTTAGAGTTTGTTAATGCTACCGAGCTGCGGGCGAATTTTCCCACTTTACTTTGTCTATTAGTGGATAGAATCTAACATATGGCACCCATAGGATCCCGTATCCTGGCTTCCCGCCAGGAGAGGGCCCGAAAGCAATGCCTGCGCGTCGGTGAGGGTCTTCGACGCACCGGGAAGCCGTCCTATGGGTACCATATGTTAAATTCTATTCACTAGGATATTTTTCCGCCGGATCATGGCAGCACACTCAAGTTTCCAGCTTTTCATACTATCGATTTGCCTGGTGTCATTGGCAGGTGGTTTGACCTGTCTTATGAAATGGCTCCGCATAATAGATCAGCCAAATCCGCGGTCTTCACATGTGGATCCCGTACCAAGGGCGGGCGGTGTTGCCATCGTCATTACGACCTATGCCGGGGTTGGGATTTTCTTTTGGTTGCAGGGCGAATTGCCGACGGCTTTCTTCCAAATCTCTGGGATAGCGATAGCCGCGACCATTCTCGGCTTTGCAGGGTTGCTCGACGATTTGGGCCGGCTCAAATCCTTCAAGTACAAACTCGCGCTGCAGGCTCTGGGGTGCTGTGCGCTATTTCCCTTTGGCCTGGTCATGGAGACGCTGCCGGTGCCGGTATTGGGGGAAATTTCGCTTGGCTGGCTGGGATATCCAATCACAATCTTATGGATATTGGGCCTGACAAATATTTTTAATTTCATGGATGGTCTGGACGGCCTCGCAGCGGGCACAGCCTTGGTCGTCGCGGCACTGATGGTAATGCTCACAGAAGGTGGGGTTCCGGGACCATCGGGGACAATCTACTTTGTTCTGTCCGTATCGACGCTTGGTTTTCTGATATTTAATTTCCCGCGGGCACAAATATTTCTGGGCGATGTGGGAAGTCAATTTCTCGGCTTTGTCTTTGCCGCCGTGGCCGTCCTGGCGGCGGATTACGATCCTGCCAGAGTGCCCATATTGGTGATGCCTCTGCTCTTTTTTCACTTTATTTTCGACACCTTTTTTACCTTCTGCCGGCGTTTTCTGGCGCGTGAAAACGTTACACAGGCTCACAAATCCCATCTGTATCAATTGCTGAATCAGGCCGGTCAATCCCACGCCCGCGTAAGCACAATCCATTTTGCCATTGCCCTTGCACAAGGTGGCGGTGCCTATTTCATGCTCCAGCTTCCGGCAATCCATCAGTGGGGCGTGTTTTTGCCGTATTTGGTATTCGAAGTTTTTTACGCATTATTCGTTCTGCGAACCGCGCGTCGGTGCGGGGTGCTCGACCGAACCGGTACGGAGTCGTTATAATCTGTGTATCGGATGACAATGGAGGAGGCGAGAATGGCGCGGGAATTTGAAGATCATTGTTGGAAAGACGTGATAGATGACGAAACAATGGAAATTTATGAAGCCTATGAACGCGAGGTGTTTGTCGGGCCGCGGCCGGCGGTTCTCATGGTCGACGTCTATAAGGAAAGTTACGAAGGCGGGGCTGCGCCGGTATCAAAGGTAATCAAGGAATTTCCCAGCTCGTGCGGTGAGCGCGCCTGGGCGATGGTCGAGCCGGCTCAAAAATTGCTCAGGGCGGCCCGCGCGGCAGGGCTCCCCATTATCTACAGTACAGGCGATACGCGGAGCCAGGCTCAGCGGGGCAAGCCAACCAATCGGCAGCGCCATCGTGACGCGGACGATGCCTATGAGATATTGGAAGAATTGGCCCCTGGGCCAGACGATCTGGTTGTTTACAAGCAACGCGCCAGCTGTTTTTACGGAACGCCGCTGGTTTCCCACCTCACGTCCTTGGGTGTCACCAGCCTGATCATAGGTGGCGGCACCACAAGCGGTTGTCTAAGGGCCGGCGTTCAGGATGCAAAGGCGAACGGGTTTCATGTGACTCTGGTGGAAGAATGCTGTTACGACCGCACCGCGATCAATCACAAAGTCAATTTGTTCGATATGCATCATAAATACGCCGATGTGATGCATCTGGAGGATGTTCTGGAGCATTTGCACGGCAATAACGAACTCCGCGCCGCGGTATAAACCGCACAATACTGTAATTTAATGGGCCGTTTAAGCGGCTTTTTGCCTATTTTTGGTCCGGATCGTCATTTCCGGTGGGCGCAAAATACCCGGCATCGGCCAGATTTCCGAGCCGTGTCAATAATTCCCGGACGCCGATGGGACTTTTTTTGGGAAGGTCGGTCATCGCCCTTGCTTCCGCGAAACGTTCAAACCGTCCCAGCAATTTTTCGATGCCGATCGCGCCGCTGGGCTGTGGATCAATGGCTACAGCCTGCTGACGAAGGGATTGACCGTCCATATCATCCTCAAAACTCGGCTGAGGCGCATCGGGTAATTTTTCTGGAAAAACCATATTGATCTCTGGTCTTGTGGCGCGGGCAGTCGCTCCTGCCCTCAAGGATATGGCAAACTCCGTTAAGAATTAATTGATGAATGACCCAATTTATCGGGCAGGGAGGACCCCTCTCTATGGGAGAAATCAACCGTGAATTGTCAATTGGGGAAACCGGGCGTCGCTAAACCCGCTCGGTCGGCGCCAGCATATCGGCCCAATCCTGAGGGATCGAGCCGCTGTCGAGCCCGCGGCTCAGGAAATAGCGCCATAGCTTCACGGCATGTTTGTCCCGCTTGAAATTAGCCGCGAATTCAGCGGTTTCTTCCGTCGATAGCGGTATGGGTTTGCCGACTTGCGCGGAATCATACATTGCTTTCGCATTTTCATCGAAATGTACCGCATCAACCATAAGGGCGGGGATATCTTCCGACACGATGACGGCGCCATGCGACCGGAGCATCACGGCATTATGCTCGGCCAGTGTCCGGGTCATCGCCTCGCCGCGCTTCTTGGTGTCAATATGCCACGATTCCGGGTGTGTCGGGATGCCGCTTGCCCACCGATAGGCATGATTTTTCATCGGTTTTAGCTCGATGCCTTCGGTCATCGTAAACAGCGTCGCTATTTCCGGGTGATAGTGCAGGACGGCATTAACATCGTCGCGCGCGCGCAGGATTTCCGAATGGATTTCAACCTCGTTGACCGGCCGTCCTTCCGACGGGCCGTCGAGAACATTACCGTCGAGGTCGACGATGAATAGTTCTTCTGGTGTTAGGTCGTTTCGGCTGGAGTCAAAGGATTGGATCAGGAGGCTCTCTCCATCAGGCAGTCGAACGCTGACATGGCCGCTATACCCCAGAATTCCCTCGTTGTTCAGTAGCCGCGTGCAGGCAGCCACTTCGATTTTTAGATGTTCGACGGTTGAATTCGAAAGTGTATCGGGCATCATGAGGTCCTTCTGTTCAAAATCTATTTGTGGATATCCCATACCTGTACGGCATATACCAGCTTTCCTGAAGTGTCGTGAACACCCCCGCCCTCTGTCAAGACGACCCCCGTCCCGATCCATTAGAGCAAATAAAACCATAGGACACCGATTTGTCAGCAGCGCAACCTGTTCCTATCCGCGTTCAGGCCTGTGTTTACGGCGCAGCCGCGTTCAGCAATACGATGCCCAATATGGCCTGGGTGGTCATGCCCATATGGCTATATTCCTTGAACATGCCGAGTTGGCTGATCGGCATTGCCATCGGCTGCCGGCACGCCGGGCCTGTCATGCTGGCAATTCATGGCGGGGCGATGATGGATCGGTTCGGCGCGCGCCGGGTAATGATCGCGCTCGCTCTGGTCGGCGCCTTCGTACCCCTCCTGTATCCGCTCGCCCCCTATATCGGCGCGATCATCCTGTTCCAGATGCTGACAGGGTTGGCGGATTCGC
>Ga0114996_10005981_pt1 | contig 14139 bp, 14 predicted proteins | sample ArcticOcean_MG_C_4_FD_87039 | JGI IMG/M metagenome (GOLD analysis project Ga0114996, IMG submission 87039) | Marine microbial communities from western Arctic Ocean - ArcticOcean_MG_CB4_134 | ecosystem: Environmental > Aquatic > Marine > Oceanic | place: Arctic Ocean: Canada Basin | collected...
GGTTATTCTATTGACCGGCTATGCCTCTCTGATTCCTCCGGACGAGGCAAAGGCTTCGGGTATTGATTTGGTAGTGAGCAAGCCCGTATCTCCCAGCGACTTGAGAAGGGCCCTGGCCAGCGTGCTTTAGCCCATCTCGATGTGTGTTTGGCTGCTCGTTCGCTACCGTGTTGTTACCTTCCCCTTCCAAGCAGAGCAGACCGCCAACAACTAGAAAACTAAACATCCCTCCCAAGGGAAACGAAAGGCCCGCCATTCGGCGGGCCTTTTCGCATTTCGGAAGGTAGGGTCTGGCGGCACGGAGGACTAAGCGGGGTTCGCCGCTTTCTCCTGGGGCGTCGTAGGGGGTGGCATGGCCACCTTGAACAGGGCGCGCTGTACCTCCTGACCCTCCACCAGCCAAGCGACGGCGTAGTCGCCGTACGTTGGGAATTGGATATTGCGAAGGGCCAAAGCAAGCCGCTGTGTGCGGTAAGAATACCCGGAGGGCGGCGCCTCCACATTGACCGTGCCGTCGATGGGGGGTACGACGCTTCTACCGTCGGCGTCGATAACTCGGAGGCCTATCTTTTTCTGGCCAGGTTCCACGCTGCTGAACCGCAGGCCGATGACCGCGTAAAGAAGGGGATGATTGGCGGGAAGTTGGGCTGCGTAGATTGTGTCCAGCCCTATGCCCACAGCGGTGAGTTTCCCGCCGCTGGTGTCGGCGTAGTCACAAAGGAAAGCGAAGCTAATCTCCAACAGGAACCCCCCAGCATTGCAGGTGCATAACGCCCAGGTGAATCGCTCGGATTCTATGCAGGGGAGAGAGGGTTGTCCATAGCGGACGGGAGAGGGCCGCTCTCCTAAAGAAGACTTTTTTCCCGCTATATACACCAGCGCGGCGCATAGGGCGGCCCATGGCCCACCCCGTTCGACTACGGGAATGACCAAATCCCGCTTGCGCCGTCGACCGTTATCGCCGTGGGCGCGATCGGTTTCCAGGGGCAGCCAACGGATGGAGGCCGCCCGTAGGAATCCCATATCCCAGGCGTTCTTCACCCGCTCTGCAAAGGGGTCCCCAGGTAGGAATTCAAACGTGGCGACGATTCTGCCTGCGGCATCCTGGCCTATTTCCACGGTACGGCCCACGGGGACCTGGCCGTCGTCGTGGTTGTAAAGGACGACAGGGTTACGGCGGTAGTTGGTGAAGTCGATGCCCCGTAGGTCGAGGTCCCACACTGGGTTACGGCGGCGCTCATTGGCGGCAACTACCACCCGGTAACGCCCTTCCGCCACCCTGCGGCTCTCGGCAACCCACAACATGCTGCGTTGGGGCGTAGGTTCTGGGACTGAACGATCCAATTGGGCAACTGCTGCATGGGGATTGCTGCTCACATGTCCTCCGTCTTCTGCAAATGACGTTCGGTAGGGGCGGGTCCCAGACCCGCCCGCCTGCGGCCAAGTCCCAGACCCAATAAAAAAAGCCCGCCTCGGCGAGACGGGCTCGCAGAGACGGGCTGATGGGCAACCAAGCTGGGCCGGTGGGCCCTGTGCTAGGGAAGGGTGAGTGCGCTTGTTATGTTGCCTATGATACGAACATATGTACTAAATAACAAGAGGCAGTTGGCAGCTTTCTAACCGCCGATGCCAACTCGCTTCAACATGGCGGGGAACTCTTCGGCGGTCACTACGGGTGAGATCTCCGGGTAACTTCTGGTCAAAACCCAGGTGGCGTGAAGCGCCTCGAAAAGAGGGTCTTCGTTCGGGGCTTCGACGATGATGGTGATGGCCCGGCGGCTGGAGTGAAAGTACATGCCTATGGGCTTCAGGGCCTGCCACATCTGGGTGACTTTCATGATCTCTTGAGGATTTTCCTCGATGTCTGCTCCCGTCTCCGGGTCTATCTCGATCTGAACCATGTACTTCATTTTGCTCCTCTGTCCTTGGGTGTGTACGCACATGAGCCATGCGCCTTGGAATTGTACACAGGTTAACGGGAAAGGGGAGAAGGTTGGGAGATGTGTCAGGAGCGAGTGTGACGTAGGTCCCGTGTGGCCTCGGTTCGCCGAGGAGGTCAAGGGCCCCGTTGATTGGGCGCCGACTAATCGATGCGTAGCTGCTTTTCATTGCCCCTGGAACCGCTACGCTTGGGTGGGCATTTTCGTATTGAGACAGTTCGCCGGCCCCGGTTGCGGCGTCTTGCTGGACATGCAGTCCCGGCGCAAGAACGATGTCACGCTTTACGACAACATCAGCGTTCCCACCCGTTAGGGGCGGGTCCCAGGCCCGCCCGATTTTCCTGCCTCACGTGGACTGATTCGCCAACCTTGGTGAGTTAATTGGCGTGGCGGACGCTGCATTCCCGCCCACCCATCCTTGAACGTTTGGCTCCCCCACGCCCCCGGCGGGCTTCGCCCTGCACCCTTCTTGTAGGGGCGGTGTCGGTGACCCGCCCGAAGGTTTGCCCTCACCGTGGCGGATTTGGCGAACAGGGTGGTTCAATGGAGGCTGTCTCAAGAGTCGATCGGTCAATCTAAGGGTGCCGAAAGTCGTTAATGACAGGCGTAGGGGCGTTTAATTAAACGCCCCTACGCTACGGTGCTACGGTGCTCTAGCAACGACAATCGCTGTCCTTTATGACGCCCGCTAATTCTGGGACGGCCCAATTGAACGCCGCTGCGTTAGAACAAGAAATCACCTAGGAATCCACCCTCTGCAGGTATGGGCGGCATGAAATAGTAGCCGCCAGCGACGGGGTGGGAGGTGTCTTCCAAGCGGTCATGGCCGCCGTCATCCTCGCTGACCATGTTGCCTTTGATCGTCTCGTATTGGGCCAGGTCCCGCTGAAAGCAGACGAACAACAGGCCCCTTTCCCCATTGGCCCAGAAGGGTATGGAGCGGCGTAGAATTTGTACCTCTTCACCATCGCGAACCACATTGCTCTTCTTCTGGTGTGACGTACCGGGCGCGTTGAATTCCTCACTGTCTCGCTTGCGTCTGCCGATAGCGTCTTCCTGATCGGAGAGGCTCAGCGCATCCCAACGCGACACGTCCTCAACGATCTTGCGAAAGGTCATGTAGCTGCCGCCCTGAAAGGCAGGGTCCTCAGCGCCGATAAGAGCCACGTGCGGTTTTTCTTCGGCCCCGGGATTACCGGTGCCATCGATGAACCCCAGGGCGCCGCGGCTACCCGGAAAGCCGAATCCTTGGTGGTGCGCTGCCAGCGAGAAGGCTGGAGCCAGCGCCTTGAGGAGCGAATCTGCGCAAGCGTAATTCGCATACTTCACGTTGCTGCAAATCTGAATGACGACATCCGTCTGAGTTTCAGCCGGGTTGAATTCATCGCCGTGGAAGTGAGGCATGGGGTGCAGTGCATTGGGCGTCTGCCCCGGCGCCATCCCGGTCACGAACGTTGGCCCGAACCCGACAGTAATTGTTAGGTCGGCGGCAACGTGCTGAGCGTGGGCGTTGTCGATGGCTGCCTGAAGCCGCTGCAGGGCCCCTTTTCGGGTGTCTGCGGCAGCACTTGAGGCATTGAGCAGCAAGATGTCGCTGTGCTCTTGCAGATTCTCGAAGATTCCTGGCTGAGCGTGCATGCGGCCTCCTGGTGATAATGGGCTGTCTGGCACCGGGCTTTCAAGGGTGGCCTTGCCCGTTCGCAGGGCTACCCCATAGTGTATCCTGGGCGACACAACTCGGCGGAGGCTTCAAATGATAACCGGAATCGGCATCATAGCCCTTAAGTGCAAGGACTGGGAGGGCATGATCATCTTCTACCGCGACACTCTTGGGCTTCCCGTCCGCTTGGTGGATGAGGCCCACAAGTACGCCATGTTCTTCACCGGCGACGTCCGGTTCGCTATCGAAGACATAGGCATAGCCCCAGCCAATCCGCCCGAGCCTGATCAGAGCGTTGTGGTTGTTAACTTCCGCGTTGAGGGTCTGGAAGGGACGGTCGCAGAACTCTCCGCGAAGGGAGTGGCCTTCTCGTCGGACATCCGGCAAGGCCCAGGGTACCGCTACGCCAAGTTCGCGGACCCCGAAGGCAACCAGCACGTCCTCTTCGAGCGGCAGGCCAGCTAGCTGGAACTAGGGCTTGGGATACATCTCATAGAATTCGATGGAACTTTCTTCCACGAGTTCGCGGATCTGGGCCCCTACATCTGAAGCACCGCTAGGTATCTTGTTGCCCTCTCTGTAGGGTGACTCGATCTTCTCGGCTACCCACTGAAGGTATACCAGGTTGGCTGGCCCCGGCACTGTCCCGCCGCTGGTGTAGACCTGCGTCTGGGCGCGTTGGCCTGCCTCTTCGTATGCCTTCGATGCCTGCGCTACCAGTTCGGCGACCTTCCTCTGCTGTCCTGCCTTGGCCTTGTAGATGCGACGTAGTATGTACACGGATACTCCTCTTCAAAAATTCTCGAACAGATTATGGGTCCACAGACTAAGCCTCGTTGAAGACTTCTCGCGCCACCATGACTGCATTGGCTGCCGTGGGCCACCCTGAATAGAAGGCGAGGTGTGTGATGATCTCGCCAATCTCTTCCTTGGTTACCCCGTTTTGCAGCGCCCGGCGAAGATGCAGCCTGATCTGGTCCGTGCGATACGTTGCGATCAGCGCGGCAACCGTGATCATGCTCCGGTCTCGCTTGGAGAGTTGGGGCCGTTCCCATACGTCCCCAAAGAGCGTTTCGTCGGTGATCTCCGCCAGCTTGGGCGCCAACTCCCGCATTACAACGCGGCTGCTCGTCGGTTGGTTGGTCATGAGGTCTCCCCGCTGATCTGGTTTGAGGTCTGTGCTCGAGGCCTTGGTCATTATCCACTTGCTGAAGCCCTGAAACAACTGTCGTGGCTCCAATCAGGATTATCCGAGCTCGGATAATCCTCCTCCAGAAGGGGCGGCGTTTGAGTGGCCATTGAGGCAGGTGCTAGTATTGGGAGGCCCCGAACCCTGAGAACCTGCCTAGCCGAGGATCTATCCGCTGATGCCCTTCGCCTGGTTTCACAACAATGAGTCAGCCGCGCCCGAGTTCTCTGCCCACTACGTTGCTTACCTAGGGAGGGTCTTGGGCCACGCCGGGGCCACGATCACGATCGTGGCTTCCTTGGCCCAGCTTCTCGCGGTGTACGTGCTCGCTGAACTAGGCAGAAGTTTGGGTGGCTCGGTCTCTATCAGCTTGGCGCTTCCCCTGATTGTGACGGTAGGTTCCGGAGTCGTTGCTTTGGCAGGAGCCCGTAGGGCTATAGCCCACCCGCTGCCCGCCGCGGCTACCATGACCGGCGCTGCAGCGGCTGGCCTGCTGGCCCTGTGGATTTGGGACGGCGACATTGCAGCCTTGATACTCTCCGCCCTGTTCTTGGGGGTACCTGCGGTTCTTTTGTTCCTGGGGTCGGCTCTTATCGTGACGACATTCCTATGGGGGATGCGACGCCAGCCCGGCAGTTTGCCAGGGCCCGTGCTCCTATCCCTGGCGCTCTTAGCTCTCATTGGACTAGCAACCTTCCTCCCTGTCAGCCTCGTTAAAGCGGACCCCGAGGGCCGAGGCACCTTGGCGTATCTCAAGGCGCGGCAACACCAACGGGTGCAGGTTTATCAACCAGACGCCGTCTGGTTGAGGAGTTGGGGCAGCTTCGGCTCCGGGCCCGGTCATTTTAAGAACCCCTCCGGCGTGGCTATTCTCGGCGGGGGAAGTGCTTTCGTTGTTGACCGGGACAACAACCGCATTCAGCAGTTCGATGGCGACGGGCAGCTCGTGCGGGGTTGGGGAGCTAAGGGGTCGGGTGATGGCCAATTCCTCGCGCCAACCAACATGACCGCTGGCCCGTTGGAGAGGCTGTACATCTCAGATACTGGCAATCAGCGGGTTCAGGTGTTCGATCCTGACGGCTCATTCGCAGGCATTATCGGAGAAGGCCATCTCACAGAGCCCCTGGGCATAGCCGTGGACGGTAACGGAACCCTCTACGTCGCTGACTCAAGGGCTGAAAAAATACAGAAGTTCGAAGCGGACGGAGGGGTTAGCAGCTGGTTCTTGGAGGAAATCGATGAGCCGCCGCGTCCGGTGGGGCTTGCGCTAGACTCCGCCGGAGCCTTATATGCCGCCGATTACGCCAACAAACGCATCGTCGTCTACGACAGTTCCGGGAACGAGCTACGCTCGTGGACCACTATTACCGGGGAGGAGGACAAATACCTGCGGCCTACCTGGCTAGCGGTCCACGACGACCGCGTCTACGTGGTCATGGTGGCCAGGGTCTATGTTTTCGACACGGAAGGCCGCTTCCTGCAACGCTGGGGCTCCTCAGGTGCGGGAGACGGCCGCTTCTGGGACCCCCAAGGCATTGCAGTCGACGAGCAGGGCAGAGTCTACGTGAGCCAGTAGCCTACGGGTGGAAGTCCTCCAGGAACAGTTCCGTAGGGATTTCGTAGCCAATGCCCTGTTCCTTGGCGCGGCGGTAGGCAGTAACGCCAGCGGCGTACTGGATGCCTAGTCCGTGACTAGGGCCTCCCCCAAAGAACGTGATGTCCTCTTCTGAGTCCCTGCCTTTTTCAATCCCAGCCACCATCTTGCCCAGCGTTCGTAGTTTGTGGTTCCACTCTGGCTGCCAGATCTGGCCCCATCCCTTCTCCAGTGGCGCGGACTCCGGCGGGTGCCAGAAGGTGGCCAAGTCTGTTGCCTGAGCGCCAACGACCGCGGACCTCTCATAGGTCGCGACGTCACACTCGCTCTTGGCTCCCGCCATCGCCACGTGATGCCCAGGCTTCAAGAGGTTCCCATCGAAAACAGGGTCGTAAGAGTTGGTTGCGGTGGCTAGGATGTCGTAGTCTTCCATCGCCTCTTCCCGGGTGTCGACGGGAATGAGCTTAGCGTCGACTTGTCCTTGCAAGTTTGAGCACAGAGCCTCCCGGTTTTCTTTGTGGGGGCTGTAGACTTTGATGGTCTCAATTGGGAGGATGGCGCAGTGAGCTGTTACCTGCGTGTGGGCCAGCCACCCGGACCCCAGAAGGCCCATCTTGGTACTGCCTGCCCTCGCCATGTATTTCGTTCCCAGAGCGGTAGTGGCGCCGACCATCAGCCGATTTAACAGGGCATCCTGGAAGATGGCCAATGGCTCCAGGGTCTCAAGGCTAAACATCAAGATGAGGCCGCAGAACTTTCCGCCAGGGGCCTTACCGAGCTTATCCCGCCGGGGTATTCCTTCATGGGAGGTCTGCAACACATGGTCCGATGTCATGCGGATCATATGGACTCCCTGCCCTGGCAGAGAGCTGTCCATGCAGGAGAAGAGGTAGTAATCGTCCGGGCCTAGCGGGCTGTAGGAAAGAGTACGGGGACGGCTGGTGGCCTCCCCTCGGCCCAACTCGCCGAAGGCTCCTTCCAGCGCTTCGATGGTATCGCCAATGTCTATGAGCGAATCGATGTCCTTGTTGGTGAGCATCAGGACCATGAAGCGCCTCCTTCCGTTTCGCTTTGATAGGACAGCAGCCTAGGTTGGCAGCTTGGGCATTTCCCATTCGTCGGGCGGTGGGGTTGAGGGATCGAAAGAGGCCCCTACGGTATCTCGTAGCCTCTCGTGTGGCATACCCCCCTCGAACCGGGATATGGGGATTGCTGGAAGGGTTGTAACGTGGACTCGGGCCTTTGCTCCCCACCGAATCGAGAAGCGGGCTACGGCGTCGTTGTCCGGCGCCCCCACGATTCCTACGAAATCGTAAGCCCCAAGGACGCCGTAGAGTCCCAGGATTTGAACCCCATCGCCAGCGACCTCATTGCCGGCAGTTAGAACGAGGTCGCTATCCTCCAGCATTCTTTCCTGGCCCTCAGGAGTCAGGGTTAAGAGCAAGACGTAGGTAGCCAATGTTGAGAACCTCCAAGGAAAGTCGGAAGCAACTATAGCACGGTGAAGCCTTAAACCAGACTACCCACCGGGGTTTTGCTACTGGGGGGCCGCTCTCATAGATTTCATCTTGGGCGGACGTGCTAGGAACATAAGGAACGCAGAAACGAGGCCGCAGGTCCCGAAGGCGAGCAAGAGGGGCCAGTAGGTATCGGTCACATCGAAGACGATGGCCCCGGCCATGGCCCCCACGGCGTTGGCCAATATCTGCATCGTCATCAGAACTCCACGTATGGAGCCCAGGGACTCGCGGCCGAAGTAATCGGCGAAAGCGACCTGCTGTGTAACGAAAACACTGCCTTCCGCCAGACCGAACGTGATGCTCCATACCAAGCCCAAGGGGACGGTGTCCGCCGCCATCATGTACAACATCGCTAGGCCCATGATGGCAGTGGTTACTACCAAGGTGAATCGGACATTCACCCTTTCGATCACGAACCCTGAAGCCAGCATTCCCCCGGCTGCTACAGCCCCATAGAGCGATACCAAGCCCACCGCCGCCCCGCCCCCCAGTCCCTGATCGGTGAAGTAGGGGATAGCGTGAAATGAGATTCCGGATGTGATCGTCATGGCCAAGGAAAAAGAGATGGCCATCAGATAGAAGGAGGGTAGGCGCAGGACCTCGTGCAGGGTTAGCGACGCATCCAGGTCCCTGGAAGTCGCATCAGTTGAGGCCGCTGCCCGGCGAAGCCGCTCCTCCCGATGTTCCGGTGTTTCTCCGTCCGGGAGCAAGCCCACGTCCTCAGGTTTCCTTCTCAAGAAGATTGCGATCGGGAGGAGCGATAGAACCCAGACAAGTATGCCCACTCCTACGGCAGCGGTCCGCCATGTTCCCCTGGCTACCAGGAACTGTACGAAAAGGGGGTTCAGCGTGAGGCCTCCCCGTAGTCCCATTCCAGAGATCGCCACGGCTCGGCCCCGCCTAAGGACGAACCATCGGGGAATGATGCTCCCCATGAGGGCCACGGTGATGACCCCCATGTGCATAAGGCGGGCAAGAATCTGGAGGGCAAAGAACTGCCAGAGGACGGACACAGTGCTGAGGAGGATCATGGAGCCGCCCAAGACTACGAAAGCCCCCACCAACATCCAACGGCCTCCATACCGATCCAGCAGCCGACCCACGAACGGGGCCATCAAGGCGCCCATGATGGTCCCTATGGTTATGGCCGAGGTGTAAGTGGTCCTACTCCAGCCGAACTCTTCAGTAATGGGCAGGAGAAAGATGCTTAGGACCGGTAACGTCTGGATCGTGTCAGCCAGGCCGGCTAGAACAACGACCCCTACGATGACCCAGCCGTAGTAAAAGGGCCATTTTCTAACCACGAATCACTTTGGTCGTATCAAGCTGACGGTTGCCGGTGCCGCTTTCATTTGGTGAAGCCAGGCTTGGGGTTTGAACGAGCATTTGCCATCCGCCTCGTGGAGCGCGCGCCCATGCGCAGGTCGGTAGCATATCACAAGGCCTAGCGCTCCTCGGGAAGTGGGGCAGTACTTCGCTAAGCGTCGGATTCCGCCTCAGGCTGCTCCGGTGTCTCTTCTGGAGCAGGGTTGTTAGAAGACGGTGATGTTAGCTTGGGAGGTCTAGCAAGACCCACAAAGACAGCGGCTACTCCCGCAATCACTCCAAACACCGCGAATGTAAGCAGATAGTCGCCCCGAAGGTCGTAGAAGATCGATCCAATGATGGCGCCCAAGGCGTTTCCAACTACCTGGACCATCCAAAGGACCCCTCGGATGGAGCCTAGAGACCCCCTCCCGTAATAGTTGGCGAAGATGACTTGTTGGGTCGTGAAAATTCCGCCCTCGCTCAACCCGAAGGCAACACCCCAAAGCATGGCCATCGGCGCAGAGTCAGCGATGAGCATCAGCCAGAAGCTCATACCCATGAATGGCAGGGTGAACATGATCATTTTTCGTGGGTTGATCCTCTCGGACAGGAAGCCCGCCACCATCATTCCAGGGATGGCCGAGGCAGCCCAAAGTGATAGCGCCAGGGCGGCCATGCCGGACGATAGGCCCTGGTCGATGAAGTAGGGGATTCCATGGAATGTCGTGCCGGAGACCACAAGGAAGGCCAGCGAAAAGGCGCCGGTTAGCAAATAAAAAGAAGGCTCATGGAGGACTCTTCTCAAGGGGAGCGAAACATCAAGCGTGGCCATGGCGATTTCGCTTGTTGCCTGGGTTTTTCGTAGGCGCTCGTCCCTTTCTTCCTGGGTCTCCCCGTCTGGAAGCAGCCCGATATCCTCTGGCCTGCGCCGGAGGAATAGGATCAGGGGCATAACGCCCAGGACCCAGATCATGACCCCCAGCGCGATCAGGGCTGTACGCCAACTGGTGGCATTCGCCACGAATTGCGTGAGTGAGGGGTGGATACTAAGCCCGCTTCGGAGCCCCAGCGCGCTTATGGCTACCGCTCGTCCTCGGCGGAGTACGAACCATTGGGGCACGATAGGTCCCTGCAATACCGCTGAAATGACGCCCATGTGTAGCATTCGGGCTATCACAATGAAGATGAAGAACTGCCACAGCGTGGACACGGTCGACATCAGCAGCAAGGCGGAACCCAGGCCAGCGAAGGCGCCAGCAACCAGCCAGCGAGCACCGAACCTATCGGCCAGCGTGCCGGAGAAGGGAGCGATGGCCGCGCCTACAAGTGTCCCGGCGGCAATGGCACTGGTGAACTCGGTTCGGCTCCAGCCAAACTCGTCGGTCATGGGCTTGAGGAAAACGCTGAGGACCGGCAGCATCTGGCTGGACGCAGCTATCCCGCCAATGGCGACGACGGCCACGATGACCCAGCCATAGTAGATCCGGGGTTTAGGGCCCATTTAGCTTGACGACTTTTCTCTTTGAGATTTCATTTCTTCGTACCGGCTGACCCAGGCTTCGATAAAATTTCATGCGGGGGTTGGTGCTGATAGTCCCTGCATGCTAGGAGGCCGGGCAAAGAAGACGCAGACTGCTCCAGCCGCCGAGCAAATTCCAAATGCTGCAAACACCGGGAGATAGCTTCCAGTGAGGTCAAACACAACCGACCCCGCCAGCGCACCAACTGCATTGCCAGCCACCTGCATCATCCAGATGGTACCCCGGATGGCTCCCAGTGACTGCCTTCCGTAGTAATCAGCAAAAATCATCTGCTGCATAACGAACAAGCCGCCCTCAGCCAGCCCAAAGAAGACGGCCCACGTGTATGCCGGCAGAGCAGATGTGGTAGCCATAAGGAGGATGAAGGACAAAGCCAACAGAATGAGATCAACCGCTAGCACCAGCCTGACGTTCGCCCGTTCTATGACCAGTCCCGTGGTGACCATGCCCAATGTGGCGGCTGCTGCCCAGGTAAACAAGGCTCCCACCGCCGTCCCTGCAGACAACCCAGTGTCCGTCAAAAAAGGAACCAAGTGGAAGGTGGCCCCGGAGACGATCATGAAGGCCACGGAAAATGCTGCCATGAGCAGGTAGAAGGAGGGATGGCGCATGGCCTGGCCCAGCCGAAGGGAAACATCGAGATCGCTGGCTGTGGCATCCGTTCGGGTAGCGGCCTCCTTTATGCGCTCTTCCCTGTCCTCTGGGCTTTCGCCATCAGGCAGCAGGCCCATATCTTCAGGAGAGCGGCGAAGGAATATTGCCGTGGGCAGAATGGAGACCGCAGCTATAACAATTCCGATGCTGAAGGCTGCGACCCTCCATGATGCCAAGCTTATAAGTAACTGGGCAAAGACTGGATTGACGGCAACGCCGAACCGCGGCCCCAGGCCTGCCAAGGCAAGTGCCCTTCCTCGCTTGACGTTGAACCACATCGGAACGATGGGGCCCATGACAGCCGTGGAGATAACTCCCAGATGCATGATCCGGGCTGCGGCGATTGGGATGAAGAACTGCCAAAAGGTAGAGACGACAGAGAGCGCAAACATGCTTGCGGCCAACATGGTCAGGCCGAACGTTACGACCCACCTGCCACCATATCGGTCTACGAGCGTTCCAACGATGGGGGCCGCTAGCGCGGCAAGGACGGTGCCTGCGGTAATGGCCGAGGTGAATGCGGTGCGGCTCCACCCGAACTCGTCGGTGATGGGTTTGAGGAAGACTCCCTGCACAGGGAGCATCTGCATGCTGGTTGCATAGCCGGTAAGGGCAGCTACCCCAACGATGGTCCATCCGTAGAAGAACCTGGGCTTTCGGCGCATTCACGCTCCCCGAACTCGGCTGGCGGCTGTTTCAACCCGTGCATTATACTCGAACGATGCGTCTTGCTGTGGTCGGATTTAGGAGGAAGCCGCCACAGTCTGCCGTACCTTGGGGGGCTTGGCGAAGAACACGCAGGCGGCTCCAATGATTGAGCAGATGCCGAACGTCGCCAGAACGTAGGTGTAGCTGCCCGTTGCGTCAAAGACTATGGAGCCAAGCAATGCGCCTACGGCATTGCCACCAATCTGCATCATCCAGATGGTGCCTCTGATGGCGCCCAGGAACTCTCGACCGTAGTAGTCAGCGAAGATGTACTGCTGCATGACGAACATTCCGCCTTCGAACAGCCCGAAGAACGCTGCCCAAGCGAAGGCCAGAGGGGCCGACTGTACGGCGTTCAGGACCACAAATGAGAGCCCCATCACCGCCATGTTGAAGACCACAATCCCCTTGATGTTCATCCGCCCCATGATGATTCCGCTGGCGACAATCCCAACGAACGCTGAGGCAGACCAAATGAAGAGGGCCGTTACTCCATTGCCTGAAGAAAGCCCCAGGTCGGTCAAATAGGCAACCAAGTGGAAGCCGGTCGCTGAGACGATCATGAAGCCGAGAGAGAAGGCGATACTGAGGAGATAGAAGGACCGGTGGCGCACGGCCTGGTGAAACGTAATGGACATGTCGAGTTGGCTGGCGGTCGCCTCTGACTGCTCGGAGGCTAACCGGAGGCGTTCGTCGCGCGTTTCTTGCGCCTCTCCATCCGGAAGTAGTCCAACGGATTCCGGGGATTTACGCACGAAAATGGCAGAAGGCAGGATGGAGACCACAGCAATCATGATGCCGGTGCCCAGCATCGCCCACCGCCAGGACGACAGGTTAATCAGTAGCTGGACCAAGACCGGATTAAGCATCAGCCCAAGCCTTGATCCTAGCCCCGCGATGGATAAGGCCCTGCCTCGTTTGGCGATAAACCACATAGGTACCAAAGGCCCCATGACAATCGTCGAAACCACGCCGAGGTGCGCTATCCGCGCTATCACGATGGGGATAATAAACTGCCAATAGGATTGCACCCCGGCCACAAACATCATGGAAGTGGCTAGCATTGCAAGGCCGATGGTGAGCACCCAACGGGCTCCGTGACGGTCTACCAGGGAGCCCACAAAGGGGGCCGTGAAAGCCGCTAGGATGGTGCCAAGGGTTATGACGCTGGTGAAGGCCGTGCGGCTCCATCCCATGTCCTCGGTGATTGGCTTGAGAAACACGCCGGCGACCGAGTGCATCTGGACCGTACTCGCGTAACCGGCCAAAGCGGCCACGACGACTATGACCCATCCGTAGTACAACCCCTGCTTTCTTTGCATTCAGATCTCTTCCCGTAGATGAGATGGTGCGACGGACGCATTGTAGAGCGTCGTCCTCAGAGGTTGTGAGTTATTCGGCGCACCTGGTTACCGTCTTTCCGTCCCTCCCTGCAAGGACGGAATCCAGTAAGGAACGTATGCACTCACGAGCCGAGCGGCCCATTGCCTGGGCGATTTGCCTCCTGTTCAGGGGATTGCGGGCGCCGAGCCTGAGCTTGCTAGGGTGGACGGATGGATTGGAGGTTTGGCAAACATAACCAAGATGGCACTCACCACGCTGACAAAACCAAAGGCAGTGAATACCAACGAGTAGCTCCCGAGGGTGTCGAAGGCAATGGCGGCGAGGAGCGTTCCAGAAGCGTTGAAGCTGCTCTGAAAAATGGCAAAGGTCCCTCTGATAGCACCCAGAGACTCCCGTCCGAAATAGTCGGCGAAGATGACTTGCTGTAACACGGTCATGCCACCAATGGTCAAGCCGAAATAGACCCCCCAGACAATGGCAATGGTGGTGGAATGAATTGCCAGCATAAGCGCGTAGGATAGGGCAGCGAAGCCGAAGGTAACAACGAGGGTCCTTCTGGCGCCCACCCGCTCCACCAGGAACCCAGCGATGAGCATGCCGCCAACAGCGGATGCTGCCCAAACGGCTATGACTACCACCGCGGTCTGCGCCGAAAGCATCCGGTCCGTGAGATAGGCAACC
>Ga0114996_10005983_pt1 | contig 14137 bp, 6 predicted proteins | sample ArcticOcean_MG_C_4_FD_87039 | JGI IMG/M metagenome (GOLD analysis project Ga0114996, IMG submission 87039) | Marine microbial communities from western Arctic Ocean - ArcticOcean_MG_CB4_134 | ecosystem: Environmental > Aquatic > Marine > Oceanic | place: Arctic Ocean: Canada Basin | collected...
GCGCTCTACCAGGGGAAGAGGTCCGCTTGCCGCTAAGCCCCACATCGTACACCTTAACCAACCCAGTTGGCTGTCCAAACACTGGGGTCCACTTCATGATATTGCGATTGGCTTGGCGGTGCGGTCGGTCTTTAAGCGAAAATCTTGACAGATAGTTTTTCAGGGGCAGGGCACGCCCCGGCGATGCCTTCGTTTTTTGCGTCAACAACCACCACGGACTCGGGATACATAAACGATGTTCAGTGACCTCCTGGAATGCGTCATGATTCGACCGCTGTTGCTGACGGCGGTGTGTATTGGCCTGCTGGCCCCTTCGCCATCGCTCGCCCAAGAGAAAGTGAATGACCCCGCCCTGGGACCGTATTACGCGGGCAACGCGGCATACAACCGCAAACTTTATCCGATCGCGGTGGGTAAGTACGAAGAGTTTTTGGCAAAGTACAGCACCCACAAGAAAGCGCCATTAGCGCGGTTTGGACTTGGCCTCAGCTACTTTGCTGATAAGAAATACGCTAAAGCGATGCCGCATTTCCAGATGCTGCTTGAGGTGCCGAAGCTTGACCCGAAGATTGCGAAGGGACAGTTGACGCTGCTTCACGCGCAGTGCCTTCTCTATACAAACAAGAAGGATGAAGCCCAGTCACGACTGATCGCGGCTGCCAGTAACCTCCCGGCAGGTGTCCATCGGACGGGGGCCATTGCGGCGGTCGTCGATTTGTTCTTCGCCAAAAAAGAATGGGCCAAGACGGTCATCTGGGCAAAAAAATTAGAGGGCGTGAAAGCCGACACGCCTCAGCTAATTCGCGCCGGCTATCAGCAAGGCTTCGCGCTCTACAAACTTGAAAAGTACCCCGCTGCGATCGCGGTTCTCGGCAAGACCAAGGACCTGGCGAACCTCGCCAAGGCCGAAGCGTGGACCACCCGCATCAGTTATCTGTTAAGCGAATGCCATGTCTCGAGCAAGAAGCTGGACAACGCCGAGGCCTCGCTCCAGGCGGCTCTTGCCGGGCTGAGGGGCCAACCGGCGATTGATGCTCAGTATCGGTTGGGCATTATCAAGTTCTCTCAACAGAAATGGGCCGAATCGCAGGCAGATTTTTCCATTTTCCTTCAGAAGAACAAGATCCCGGAAGCCAAAGACCCGAGAGTCCGCGAGGCTCGCCTCCAGATCGCTCGCTGCATGATGGAGCAGGGGGAAGCGGGGAAGGCCGCTAAGAAATTCACCGAATTGATCACCGGAACCGACACGGTGGCCGCCCGCGCGGTTCTTTGGCATGGGCGACTCTACTCTCGTAATACGAAGCTCGCCAACCGCTACGGCACCGCAGCCGGCGCACTTCGCGCGGCAACCGACAAGGAATGGTACAAGAAGGGATTTCTGCCTAAGGGCAAGACCACCATCATCGCGGACATTGATTTTGAGTACGCCAATGCACTGATGCTCCAGAATGGGCCTGACTGGAAGCTTGCCCTGCAGTTCCTTCAGCGGGTGCAGAGCCTTCAAGCTGATTACAAGCAGATGGCGGAAGTACGCAGCCAACAGGCGATCTGTCAACATAAGCTTAAGCAGTTCACCCCGAGTTCCCAAACAACGACGCAGTTCATCGCGGCTTACGAAAAGCACCCGCTTATCAACGACATGCGATTTCTTCATGCGGAAAATCTGTTCTTGCTAAACCGGTTCGACGAAGCGACAACGGCCTACAACGCCTTTCTCGCTGCTGGCAAGGGGCACGACAAAACGGTGGCGGCCCAGTTTCGCATCGCTCAGATTTTTCACCACCAGCAGAAATGGGCCGAATCGAATAAGTTGGCGGTGCCGTTGTTGGACAAGAAGCCCGAGGGCATGCTCTTCTCTCAATTGTCGTTTGTCGTAGGCGAAAATTACTTTCGGCTCGGCGAGTGGGCCAAGGCAGTTTCACCGTTCGAGGCATTTCTCGAAACGTATCTCAAGCGACCGAAAAACAACCCCAAGGCGAAGCCCAAACTGACCATGGGGCCTAACGTCGACACGGCACTGATTCAGCTAGGCATTGCCTACGTTCGGCTCGACAAGAAAGAAGATGCCGTCGAATGGTTGCGTTTGATCGTGGGAACTTACCCAATCACCAATCAGCACATGCCTTTGGCTCTCTCCGAACAGGGGAAGCTTTACTATGAGCTAGAGAAACTGGGGCCCGCGCGGGCGGCGCTGGTGCGGTTCGTCACGGAGTGGGCGAGAAAAGAAGACAAGCTCTACAAGAAGGCCACCGCCGAAGTCGGTCGCGTGCATTACTATCTCGGCTGGATCGATTCGACAGAAAAGAAGTACGCCGAAGCCGCCAAGAACTTTGGCGTTGCGGCGGCCTACAGCGGCGGACGCAAGAGCAAGAGCGGATCGCCGCTGGCGGCGGATGCCGTGTTGCAGCAGGGGATCGCGCTGGTGAACGCCAAGGACTTTAAGACGGCCGCTCCGCACCTCCAAAAGGTCATCAACCAGTACAAAGAGCATGCCCGCATCGATCTGCTCTTGTACTACACGGGACTGGCGTATGCCCGCCTAGAGCAATGGCCCCAAGCGGCCACCTTCTTCAAACGTGTACTCGAGGAACACCCGAAGGCCAAGTTTGCTGACAAAGCGGCCTATGAATGGGCTTGGTGCGACCGATCTCGAAAGGACAAGACGGGAGCCACCACCCGCTATGAGTTGCTGCTAGCAAAATATCCCACGAGCAATCTGGTGATCAAGGTTCAATCGGAATTGGCCGAGTTGAATCTCGATGCTGGCGCGCAAGACGCCGTGATTGCCAAGCTGACCGAAACGCTGGCGGCGGTCACCGATCCTAAGCTGAAGTTTGAATTGCAGTATCAGCTCGCCAGTGCTCACTTCAAAAAGAAGGACTACGAGAACAGCGCTAAGATGTTCGAGGCGTTGATTCCCGACGGGGCCAAATCGAAGCTGCTCTCGTCGATTCTTTTCCAAGCGGGCGAGTCGCGACTCGCCCTGACCGAAACCGCCCCGGCCCGCGATCACTATCTGGCCGGTACCAAGGTTGGTGCACCGCCTGCTTTAGCGGAGTCGATTCTTTTGCGATTAGGGGAAACCCAGAACATTACAGGACAGCACAAAGAATCGCAGGCGAATTACACGAAATTCCTTCAGCACTACAAGGAAAGCAAGTGGGTTCGTAATGCCCAATATGGCAAGGCCTATGCGATCGAGAAACAAGAAAAATACGCTCCGGCGATCGGTGAATACAATCAATTGATCATTCAGGACCCCAAGAAACCCCTGAAGATGGACAAGTGGATGGTCAAGGCCCGGTACCAGATCGGCGAATGCTATTTCAACTTGAACCAACTCGACAAAGCGACCGCTGAGTTTGTCAGCGTGGACGCCAACTCTCAAGGCTATCCCGACTGGCAAGCCAAGGCGGTCCTCGAGATGGGCCGCATTCTGTTGGTGCAAAACAAGAAGCCCGACGCCCTCGCGCGTATGAAGGAAGTCATCAAACGATTCCCCAAGACAAAAGCAGCCGTGGTTGCGCAAAAATATCTCGATCAACTCCGTACGAGCGGCTAATCATCCGCTTGAGAGACGAAAGGAAAGAACCGATGAAGAATCAAAAATGGCAGTTAGTAGGCATGCTGGCGATAGTGATCCTGGCGTATTTCACCGGCGAAGCGATTGCCGAAGAGGCCGGCGCGGATGCCGGCGTCGAAGAAGAGTCGATGCTCGATTTGATCCAAAAAGGCGGACTCATCATGATTCCGCTGGCATTGGGCTCGATTCTGGCACTGGCTCTGGGCATCGAGCGGTTCATTTCGCTTAGCACCGAGCGCGTCTTGCCGGCCGGATTCATTGACAGCCTAATGAAAGCGTGGAAGTCCGATCCATCTGGCCGACAGGCGATCGCCTATTGCGACGAGTCGGGAGGGGCCGCAGGCCATGTCTTTAAGGCCGGCGTACGCCGCGCCAAGATGGGACCCGAAGCCGTCGAAAAGGCGATCGAGGACGCCGGCTCACGCGAGGCGGACAAAATGAAGCGCAGCCTTCGACCCATCTCCGTGGTCGCCACGGTCTCGCCGCTGCTGGGCCTACTCGGAACGGTCTACGGCATGATCAGCGCCTTCCAGGCAACCGCGGGCAGCGGCAACGCTGCGGCCAAGCCCGAGATGCTTGCCGTCGGTATTTATGAGGCGTTGGTCACTACGGCCGCCGGGTTGACGATCGCCATTCCGGTGCTGTTGCTCTATCAATTTCTGCTCGGCCGGGTCGACAAAGTGATCGACCACATTGACGAAGCGGGTACCGAATTTGTGTTCTCTTACACCGACGGTCAGTCCGGTGACCCAGCCGCCGCTGGATCATTTGGTGGCTCCACCGCGGAAAAAAGTGATTCGTCCGCCGCAACTATTGCAACGGCAGGAGCGTAACCAATGCGTATTCGATCCAGTAGTGCCGATGAGTCCGCTGATGTGATCAACATGGGTCCTTTGTTGGACGTGTTGTTCATTCTGATTATCTTTTTCTTAATCACAACGACGTTCAAACAGCAAGAGGACGACCGTCAAGTCGATCTGCCGCTCGATCAGCGCAACCAAGCGATGTCGAACAAGGCTGGCGACGTGATTAAGATCAACATCCGCAAGTCCGGTGCCTATGTCATGATGGACAAGCAGGTCACCGAAGAGATGATGGAAAAGACAATGGAGGAAGCGGTGAAGAAACGCCCCCTCGTAAAGGTCATGATTCGTTCCGACAAAGAATCGAAGCACCTTTACTTGGCAAATGTACTTTCGATTTGCAAGCATGTTGGTGTCATACAAACCCACATTATGGTCAAAACGCTGGAATAACGAACGTAGGTAAACCCATTGCCATGACTGACAATATGAATCCATACGTCGATAAAACTCCGTCTGCCGATAACGAGCCCAAGCCGTTCTTGGGGTTGAACCAAAAGCGCCGGTTTAAGTGCTACGGCTGGCTGGCCGCTGTGATCGTGGTGGCTGGGGCGATCTGGGCGGTTGTCCAAATCGAGCCACATCGGATGTCCACATACACGGACGTGGATTTGTTAAAAAAGGTGGCTCGCGATGTCAAGGTCGGCTACGTACTCTGGAAGGACGCCGAGCCGGTGACGTCCGGGCTCCTGCCGGACGATGTGGTATCGGAGCCGACTCTTTCGTCCGACGGCACGCGAATGGTCTACGCCAAAATTGGCAAAGACAAGAGCGAAGACCTCTTCCTTCGGCAATGGGACGGGACGAACTGGTCAGCACCCCAGCCGATGCGGGCACTGAACAGTAAATTTCGCGAAACGTCGCCGAGTGTCAGCGGAGACGGGCGGTTTCTTTACTTTGCCAGCAACCGCCCGGGAGGTCGTGGTGGATATGACATCTGGGTTTCCAAGTGGGATGGGGCCGAGTACGCCTGGCCGCTCCCGCTGACCAGCCGTGTCAATTCTCGTTTCGACGAAATGGGGCCCGCCATTTCACCCGACAATTCCCAATTGTTTTTCTCGTCGAGTCGACCCCGTGTTCGGATAGACGAGACCGAACGTGTTCTCACGGACGCCGACATCGAGAAACTCAAGACAGACCACGATCTCTATTCGGCCGACATCGCCACGGAAACGCCGTACGAGTTAATGGTCGAGCGACAGTTGAGCATGCTCTATTCGCTCCGCGAAGGAGCGCTCGCCGACACCAAGGTCATGGCCAAGCTCGGCGGCACCACGGAAACAGAAGCCGCGGTTGACAAGGCGCTTGCCTATCTGGCCTCGATTCAGTCCGAGGATGGTCGCTGGGCGATGGGTAAGCATGGCGGTAAAGCCAATGCCGATATGGCTGGCACGGGAGCGGCGCTGCTCGCCTTTTATGGGCGAGGAGAACGCCACGACGAGAAATGCAAATACCAGGAGGTCGTCCGAAAAGGGCTCGACTGGCTCGTCGGCCAACAAAACAAGGTCGATGGCGATCTCCGCGGTACGAGCCCGCGAGGCGATATGTACGTACACGGCATCGCCGCACTGGCATTGGTTGAGGCCTATGGTGTCACCAAAGACCTTAAGCTGCGACCACGTGCACAAACGGCCGTTGACTTCGTCGTCGAGGCGCAGCACGAGGAGGGCGGCTGGCGATACCAGCCCGGTCAAAAGGGCGACCTCTCCGTGTCGGGCTGGATGGTCATGGTGCTGGCCAGCGCACAGATGTCTGGATTGCAAGTCAAACAAGAGACGCTCGACGGTGCCGGCAAATTCCTCGACTCCGTGAGTGCCGGCAAGAACGGCGGTGCTTATGGTTATGTCAGCGCGAGCAAAGGGACACCCGCCATGAACGCGGTCGGATTTTTCTGCCGTCAACTGCTCGGTCTCTCGAACAGCAGCGAGATGGCATGGGAGGCGTCGTCGATTATCGACCAGACAGGCCTTAAAGTCGACGATCTGTATTACGCCTACTACGGCACGCTTGCCTCCTATCAGCATCAGGGTCCCGCGTGGCGCCGCTGGTTGGCCGCGATGACAAAGAATCTGGTCGCCGCGCAGGACGAAGACGGCTCGTGGCTTGCCAAGGGAGCTCATGGTGGCTCGATGGGGAAAATCATTTGCACCGCCCTCGCCACGCTGTCGCTCGAGGCCCACTATCGGTACACGCCTCTCTATGGCCTTGGCTACGAACCCAATCCGGCGGGTCCAAAGAGCGAGGCAGATGGCCTGCTCCCGGTCAGTGAAATCCCAAAGACTCCGTTGTTCCGCCACGCGCAGCACATCGAGAATCTCTCTTCGCCGGCCGAAGACGTTGATCCGGTCGTTACCGATCACAGCGACTTTCTTTACTTTGCCTCGGGCCGCGAAGAAGGACTCGGCGGCACGGACATTTATCGATCACGATTCCAAGATCGCGACCGTGATACAGAAGGCGAGAGCAAGGACGGCGGCAAGAACCGTGTCCCCGGCACGCCCGTCAATCTCGGACCGGAAATCAACTCGAAGGCCGACGAATCTGCGCCGGCACTGCGGATGGCCGGTTTTCATTTGATGTTCAATTCAGGGCGAGAGAACAACCCTGATGCGTTGTATGGTGCAATGAGCAAACGCGTCCAGCGGCGTTTTGACTATTCGAAAATGCCAAGCGGCATCTGGTATACCGACAACCTTGCCTGGTTACTCGGAATGGGAGTCGCGCTGTTCGCCTTGATATTCGGCGTATGGTACGCATTGCGACGACCGCCGGCCCCCATCGCTGATCCCGAGGCCCAGCCCATTAAGGCAGCCGTATAGGACGAGATATCTATGAGTGATCACGATCAAGACAAACCGACCTCGGCCGACGAGCCTTCGCTCGATCAAGGTGCGGACAAAAAATCCGATACGATGCCTCCTGCGGTCAAACGATCGTGGAAGCGCTGGCTTCTTCCAGTCGCCGCCCTGATGACCATCATCGCTCTGTGCGTGGTGCTGTGGTGCAACTTGCGCAACGAAACTTGGGCTTACTACACCGACGATGAAGGCCTGAGAGTTTCGGTAGAAGAGAAGAAGGAACGGATGGTGTTGTGGGAGGATCCTCACCAGGCTCTGTTCCAGGAGCGACCGAAAGAGAAAGCAGACCCCAAGGACGACGCTGCGTTGCCGGATGCAGATGCGGCCCCAGACGCGGATCCCGATGCTGACACCGACGATGAAAGGTCATTTAATCTAGCATCAGAACGTGTCGAGGCGGCCTTCTCGGCCGATGGCACGATGATGGCCTTGACCCGCTGGTCAAAGGACTTCGAAAAAACCAGCCCCGAAGAAACCGGCGCCGACCTCTATCTCTCCACGTGGGATGGCCGAGTTTGGAGCCGACCGGTGCCGATGGCCAGTCTTAATTCCAAGAGCAACGAACGCGGCCCGGCCTTTTCTCGTGACGGTAAGTATCTCTACTTCTGTTCCGATCGTGCGGAGGGAGCCGGCGGCTACGATATCTATGTGGCCCGCCGCGACAAGGACAACTGGACGGCCGTTGAGCGGTTGAGCGATTCGGTCAACTCGCCACAGAACGAAACAGGCCCGGCCTCTTCGCCGGATGGCACAAAACTCTACTTCTCGACCGATCGCGATTCTGGCAGTGAAGCGCAGGATATTTTTGTCGCGGCGCGCGCGATCATCGCCAGCGAGAAGAAAGAGCCCGCGGCGGCGGACGCGACGAAGACCGCTCCCAAAGCGAAGCCCGCTCCGAAGGTCGTAAAGAAAAAGGCGGCCGATGCCAAGCCCGAACTACCACCAGTGCCCGTCTTTGCTCAAGCCGAGGCGGTTAGCAATCTTAACTCCGAAGCCGACGACATCGAAGCCTCGATGACCGGTCGCGGCGAACACGTCTTTATCGCCTCCGACCGCGAAGGTGGCGAAGGGTCGAGGTTTGGCCTCTATTTGTCTCGCGTGCTCGACGGACGCGTGCTGGCGCCGCAAAAAGTCGACGTCTATATCAAGGAAGGCAACGCCACCGATCCGGCAGTCCGCATGGAAGGGTTCGACTTGCTGTTCAGTTCCGACGACCCCAATCTGGCGGCGGGAAAGAAGGTCGCCGAGAGTAAACCAGGCTATCGGCAGTATCGATCCACCACACGCGAAGTGGTGGGAAAAACCGACTGGTCGAGTTGGAACCAATTCAAGAAGCTGATGAACGACATCGGCCTGTGGATCTTGCTGGCGCTGTTGGCCTTGATCGCGTTGATTTATCTGCTGGAGAAATGGCGTGATATCACCGACCTGTTCCACCGGTGTCTTGCCGCTTCGGCGATTCTTCACCTGTTGCTGTTGATGTTCTTCATATACTGGATGATCGCTCAGTCCATCGAAGGTGGCGACCGACAGTCACCCGATGTTGCATTGTCGATCGATGCGTTGGCTGAAGAAGAATTGGCGATGGAGTCAGAACAGGAACTGGCCGAGGTGGCACAGACAACGCAGTTGGTCATGGACAAGAACGTCCAGGAATTCAAGGAGATGAAGTTCATCCCCAAAGACGCGGTGTCCGACCCAATCCCGGTCGCGCGCAAGTCCTCTGACCAGTCGCTGACTTCTGACTTTACTCCCTCGAAAGCAAGCGCGGCCGCCACAGCCGAATCCTCGGTCCAGGCGCCAAAAACCGACGTGGCGCTGCTAAAAGACCTGGCCCCCACAGAACTACCCGCGCTCGAGGTCGAACAACTCGAGGTCGCTGAGGTGAACGCCGCCGAACAGGTCGAGCCGATCGACCCCACCAAGGATGATTTCCAACGCAACGAAGACGTCATCGCCCAAATCGACACCAAACAGGCCGACGTCAAAGAAGCAAAGAATCTCAAGATCAACGTGCAGTCCAGTGAGACTTCCGTTGAGAAGAGCACCCAACCATCGCCCACCACCGACAACGTCGAGGTGGTCGAGGGCCTCGAGGCAAGCGATGTGGCGAAGGCCGTTGGCGGACAAACTGCCGTCGATTCGTTGCAGAACAATCTGCCGGGGAGTAATCCCACCGACGCATTGACCTCGGGGATTGAATTGGCCGTCAAAGCGGTCAATCCGACCAAGGGCGACTTTAAGGGAGACGGAGGTGGCCTCGGCAAGGTCAAGACTTCCAAGGCGAACACTGGCGGCGCAAACAACGGACAAGTCAACGTACAGTCAACCTCCAATTCAGTCGGCGGGTCCGGCAAGTCAACACCGACCAGCGACACCGGCGGCAGTGAAGTCAGACCGTCTGACGGTGTCGAGGCACCGGGCGGACCTCCAACGCTCGAGGGATTCTCGGATCAGCTCGCGCTGGCGAAAAACCTACCTGGTCAGGATGCAAAAGACTCGCTCACCAGCGGTGTGAAGTTTGAGACGCCGAAACATCTCGACGGCAAAGTATTGAGCCGATTCATCAAGAGACTCAGCGGCAAACCATCACTCGACGTGATTAAGTCACTGGGTGGAAGTGACGCGACCGAGGCGGCCATCGGCAGGGCGCTTGATTGGTTCACAAAACATCAAGAAGCCGACGGCCACTGGGACATGAGAAAACATGGCGGCAGCGCCGGCGCTGATACCGCCGGAACGGGGCTGGCTCTGCTCTGCTACTACGGGCATGGCTATCAGCAGGACAAAGAGAAGAATCACAAGCATACCAAGGCGCTCGTCAAGGCGCTGGACTGGATGGTAAAGCAGCAGAAGAAAGACGGTGATCTGCGCGGTGAGCCAGGCCGCGTCGGAAACCACGGAATGTATGCGCACGGGATCGCGTCGATCGCCCTTTGTGAGGGATACGGCCTGACCAAGGACCCGAAACTGAGACAGCCCGCGATCAACGCGATCAACTTTACACTCAAGGCCCAACATGAAGCGGGCGGCTGGCGATATCAACCCGGTCAGGCGGGCGACTTATCGGTCACCGGTTGGCAAGCGATGGCGCTGCATTCGGCTCGAATGGCGGACCTCACCGTTCCCGACGAAGCGTTTGCAAAGGCCACCAAGTTCGTCACCTCGGTTTCCGGTGGCAAACTCGGCGGCATCTATGGCTACACCTCGCCGGGCGGAGGTCAGCCGGCGATGGTCGCCACGGGCATGTTCCTGCGGCAACTTGATCTGGCAAAACCGACCGAACCACGGATGCAGGAAAGCGCCCGATTTATCAAAGGGCAGTTGATCAAGTCGGGCAAACCCAACTTCTACTTTGACTACTACGCCCAGCTCGCGCTTTATCAGCATCAAGGACCGATCTGGGATGCGTGGAACAAGAATCTCACCAAGACCTATCTCGCGGAGCAGAAAAAGTCCGGCGACGAGGCGGGAAGCTGGGATCCCGCGGGACCACATGTCGCCTCGGGAGGCCGTGTGCTTTCGACCGGCCTTGCGGTGCTCAGTCTTGAGGTCTACTACCGGTTGTTACCGTTGTACGGCTTCGGTCGTGACGAGGCCCCGTAGGCCTGCTGGAAATCTTCGCAACAAAAAGGCCTGTGCGCTTTGTTGCGCATTACCCAGCCCTGCCTGCGCGTCTCCCTCCTACGGCATTGCTTGTCCGTCTGCGTTTTTCTCGTTATAGAACGAGACGCTCTTCTATTGATCGCATTCTTGCGTATTGATATGATATCTATTGGCCAAAGTGACGTTCGCGGATCACTGACTATCGGTGATGAATCGAACCGCCTTGGCTCCAGCCACGTTCGTCCTACCTGAACCAGCGAACTTGCTCTCTCGGCCATCGACGTCGAGGACGATTGCGAGTTTGGTTATTGTGTCGCTTGCACATTGAGGGCATGAGATGAAGCTTCGATCAACAACCGCTCTCACGGTTTGGCTTGGCTTGTTTTTCATTTGCCCGTGGGCCTCCGCCGAGCTTTCCACCGAGCAGGTTCAGTTCTTTCGCACCAAGATCGAGCCAGTGCTCAAGGCAGAGTGTTACAAGTGCCACGCACAGGACTCGAAAAAGATCCAGGGCGAGTTTCTGCTGCACAATCGCGCGAGTCTCGTCAAAGGTGGTCCGTCGGGCAAAGCGATTGTGCCCGGCAAAGTGGCCGATAGCCTGCTGATCAGTGCACTCAAACATGTCGACTTTGAAATGCCGCCGAAGAAGCGGCTTCCCGACTCGGTCGTCAAGGACTTCGAGAAATGGATCGAGATGGGAGCCCCCGATCCTCGCGACGGCGAGGCGGGCAACATCGCGGGCGAGAAATTCGACTATTCCAAGGGTCGCAAGTTCTGGTCGTTTCAGCCGCTGAAGAAGACCGACGTGCCGAAGGTGAAGTCCGGCGCCGCCTGGGCTCGCGGTGACATCGACCGGTTTATTTTGGCGAAGCTCGAAGAGAACAAGCTGAAACCGAATTCCATGGCGGATCGCCGCACATTGCTTCGTCGCGCGTACTTCGATCTGGTCGGTCTGCCACCGACCCCGGCCGAACTCGACAAGTTCAAAAAGAACAAGTCTCCCAAAGCGTTCGGACAACTCGTTGATCAGTTGCTCGCCAGCCCACACTACGGCGAGCGTTGGGGTCGCCACTGGCTTGACCTAGCGCGGTTTGGCGAGAGCCACGGTTATGAGGCGGACAATGATCGCCCTCAGGCGTTTCGCTATCGCGATGCGGTGATCAAGGCCTGGAACGACGACCTTCCGTTTAACAAGTTCGTCCAATGGCAGATCGCCGGCGACGAATACGAGCCGAAGAACGACCTGGCCAAACACCTAACAGGTTTCTGTGGCGCTGGCCCCACCGTGACCAACGAAGGCGGTGATCGGGTCAAGTACGAGAAACTCGACGACGTGGTTTCGACCACCGGTGAAGCGTTGCTAGGTTTGTCGCTCGGTTGCGCCCGTTGCCATGACCATAAGTATGATCCCGTGTCCGCCAAAGACTACTATCAATTCGCAGGCGTATTCAACACGATGAAAGTCGAGGGTGACGGTACGATTCGCGACTCGAATCGTAAGCCGGCACAGAACTTCCTCCTCTATCGCGGCGACTTTCGCAGCAAAAGCAAGATCGGCGTCAGCTTCCTCAACGTGCTGATGAAGACCGACAGAAAACCGGAGTCGTGGTTTATCAAGCCGCCGAAGGACGCGAAGTCAACCTACCTGCGTCGGTCGATGGCTGAGTGGATCACTGACACCAAGGACGGGGCGGGTCATCTGTTGGCTCGCGTGATGGTGAACCGCATCTGGCAGCACCATTTTGGGGCCGGGATTGTACGCACCTCTAGCGATTTTGGCGCGCAAGGCGACCTGCCGTCGCATCCCGAGTTGCTCGATTACCTGGCATCCAAGCTGATCGAAGGTGGCTGGAAGATCAAGCCGCTGCATCGGTTAATCATGACCAGTGCCGTCTATCAGCAATCAACGCTCGCAGAGCCGGCCTCATTGAAAGCGGACCCAACGAATCGATTGCTCGCACGACGCCGGCCGATGCGACTCGAGGCCGAGGCGGTACGAGACAACCTGCTCACCGTCAGCGGTTGCCTCAATCGCACGCTACACGGCCCAAGCGTCAAGCCCTGGATCCCCGGCGACGCCATCGCGACCGGTTCGACCAGAAAGTGGCCGGTCAACGTCAAAGACGGCCCAAAGACGTGGCGGCGCAGCGTCTATATCTATGCCAAGCGTTCGATGCTGATGCCGATGCTGCAGGCGTTTGACTTTCCCGACTGCACGAAAAGTTGCGCGGTGCGTAACATTACCACGATCGCGCCGGCCGCGTTGTTGCTGATGAACAACGATTTTGTCCGCGATCAGGCCCGGCACTTCGCCGAGCGAGTCAAGAAGGAGGCCGGCGACGACACGACGAAGCAGGTCGACGCGATTTACCGCACGGCCCTGTCCCGGAAACCGACAAGCGATGAGGCGCAGCTCGGCGCAAAATTCCTCAACCAACAGGCGCAGTCCTATGCCGGCTTCACCCCGAAAAAAAAGCAAGCCAAGGACGCCGCCAAGGACTCACCATCCGCTGGCACCCCGAATCCCATCGAGCCAGAACATCGCAGCGCGGCGTTGGTCAATTATTGTCAAGCGGTGATGGGTCTGAACGAGTTTATTTACATCGACTAGGTGATTGTGTTTACGTAGCCTACGAACAACGTCACACCTCGTATTCGAGAGCCTACATGATGAACAGCAACTCCCCACTCGGTCTCAATCGTCGCGAAATGCTCAATACCGCCGGCGGTGGATTCGGCATGTTGGGTCTGGCCGGTCTGTTGTCACAGGAGGGCATGCTCTCAACGGCAGAGGGAGCGGTGGCATCTCACAATCCGCTATCTCCGAAGCCGAGCCATTTTCCCGGCAAGGCGAAGAACGTCATCTTTCTGTTCATGTATGGCGGGCCAAGTCATATTGATCTGTTCGACAACAAGCCAGCCCTGAAAAAGTATGCCGGTAAAAATACGAAAGATCTCGGCATCGCGCGTCTCGGAGAAGCCCGCAGCCGAGGCAAGATCATGCCGTCGCCCTTCAAGCTCAAACAGCACGGTCAGAGCGGGCAGTGGGTCGCCGACAAGTTGCCGCACATCGCCGGAGTGATCGACGAATTCACGGTGCTTAAGGCGGTCTATGCCGAATCGCCCAACCAGGGCCCGGCTCTGTTTCAGATGAACACCGGGTGGACTCGCGTTGGCTTTCCCAGCGTCGGAGCGTGGGTCACTTATGGCCTCGGCAGGGGAGATCA
>Ga0114996_10005985_pt1 | contig 14133 bp, 10 predicted proteins | sample ArcticOcean_MG_C_4_FD_87039 | JGI IMG/M metagenome (GOLD analysis project Ga0114996, IMG submission 87039) | Marine microbial communities from western Arctic Ocean - ArcticOcean_MG_CB4_134 | ecosystem: Environmental > Aquatic > Marine > Oceanic | place: Arctic Ocean: Canada Basin | collected...
TGGTCTCCGGCTTTAAAAATGGCATGCGGTTTATAGATGCTCACTCGCACCGTCCCGGTTACGGGGATGGAGGGCGTGCCCAAAGATTCCAGCTTCAGCAGGTAATACGTTCGATCTGCAAGAACGCGTGGGGACGAAAATAATCTTCCTTGTACTACCGTGGTTCGCCCCTCTTGAATATGATTGAGAATATGGTTCGAGGGTCGGGTCAAATCTGGCAAGGCCGGAACCAAGTATCCGAAGCCAGCCAGAAAAAGAACAATGATGGATCCTCTGGTTTTACGGTGCGTGAGAAACAGGGCGAAGAGAAACAAACCAAGCGGTAATAAACCGGGCGCAATGAAGTGACGGGTGGCGGGAAAGAAACCGCAAAGTCCGCTCATATAAGCGAGCAAAAATGGCAGGATGCTGGCGAGCGGTCAGTGGCGATAAGGCGGTGATGCTGATGCGACCGCCGTCCAGTGTCATACCTGCCCCAGGACAACGAGGTCGATTTGTTTTCGGCCCATATCCACACCGGAGACCCGCACTTTCACCGGGTCGCCTATTCGGAAACAGCGATGGCGTTTTTGCCCGATGAGCCGGTGCTCGGGTTCGATGAACAGGTAATAGTCGTCCATGATACTGGAAATCTTGACCAGCCCTTCCACGAAAACCTCTTCTAGTTCGACAAAAAATCCGAACCCGGTAACGCCGGTGATGATCCCGTGAAAGGTTTTACCGATTTTATCCATCATGAACTGGGCTCGGCGCAGGTCGATCACTTCCCGTTCTATGGCCATAGCCTGGATTTCCATTTGAGTGGACTGTTCCGAAATTTCGGCGATTTTAGACAACAGCACCTTTTTTTCTTTTGGTGGACATTTGCGTTTCAGATATTTCTTGAGGATCCGGTGCAGAAGAAGGTCGGGATAGCGGCGGATCGGCGAAGTGAAATGAGCATAATGAGGAAAGCCCAGACAGAAGTGACCGGGGTCGGCCTCAGAATAGCGAGCCTTCTTCATGGTGCGAAGAAGCAGCGTGTTGACGACTCTTTCTTCCGGGCGCCCCTGGATTTTTTTCAGCAGAGCCTGAAAATCTGTTGAGCGTACCGGTGAGGGAACCTTCAAACCGAAAGAAGCGATGAACTCATTGAAATTGGCGAGCCGTTCCGGGTTGGGAGATTCATGAATCCGGTGGATGCATGGTATGCCGCGTTCGTGCAGGTTGAGGGCGACAAACTGGTTGGCGGCCAGCATGAATTCTTCGATCAGTTCATGTGCTAGGTTATGCTCGCTGATACCGATCCGCTTGACGTGGCCGGCGGAGTCCATATGGATTTCCGGTTCCGGCACATGGAAATCGACACTGCCGCTTCGGAACCTCTTTTTCCTGAGCAGTTGGCTGAGGTGGTGCATGTCGGTCAAGGTCGGTAAAAACGGATCGTCTGCGTTCTCCTTTCCCAGTAAATCGTGAACCTCGTTATAAGTGAACCGCCGCTGGCTTTGGATGATGGAGGGGTGAAGGCTTCCGGCAATAAAATTTGCCTCGAGGTCGAAGTCCATGATGGCACTGAGCGTCAGGCGCGGCTCGTCAGGCTTTAAACTGCAAGCTTCGTTGGACAGGGAAACGGGAAGCATGGGGATGACCCCATCGGCGTAATAGATACTGGTCCCCCTTTCCAGAGCTTCCTGGTCGAGCAGGGAGTTTTCCTGCACAAAATGGCTGACATCGGCGATATGGACACCGAGCCGGTATCCCTCTTCGAAGCGTTCCAGCGAAACCGCGTCATCAAAATCCTTGGCCCGTTCTCCATCGATGGTGAAGGTCTGCAGTTGGGTAAAATCTTTGCGTTTTCCTGAGAAATCGTCTTTTGCCTCAGCGTCTCGGGCCGCATCGAGAATTTCCGGAGGAAAACCTTGGCGTACTCCATGTTTTCTGAAGATGGATTGGATCTCGACATTCGGGTCGTTGGAGGAGCCCAGCACTTCGGCCACTTTGCCGATGGGTGGTTGGTGACGGGTTGGGAAGGTCTCAATTTCCACGTGTACGATTTGCCCGTGTTTGGCTCCCTTCCTGTATTTTCCGGGAACAAAAACATCATGGAAATATTTAGTCTCGGTGGGAATGACCCATCCATCCTTGCCGAAGGTCTCGTAAGTTCCAACGAGATGCGTGGTGTTGCGCTGGAGAATACGTATGATACGTCCTGCGGGCTTTCCCGGTTCGCGTTCCGACTCGATCCGCACCACCACATGATCCTGGTGCATGGCGTCGTTCATGTGGCGGGCGTTGACGTAAACATCGTCATGTTGCTTGTCGGGAATGACGAATCCGAACCCGTTCGGATGGCCGTGCAGTTTTCCGGTGACCAGATGCATTTCGTCGGGAAGCCCGTAGCGTCCTCCACGGATTTTTATCAGAGTCCCCTCGCCGGCCATTTCCTTGATGTGGTTACGGAACTCGCGCTTCTGAGTTTCGGGCACACCAAGCAGGCGGGAAAGTTCCGCGACCTTCATGGGGCGCGCGACTTTCTTTTTTATCAGTGAGAGAATTTTTTTTTGTGTGAGTTTCATAGGGCCTGCCAAGGATTTGCGTTTCCGGGCTACTTTATCACGACCGGGGAGTTAACCGGCAAGGAACTCGTAAACGGTGATAAGCCGGGTTTTGTGTCTGGTGGATTTTTATGAAAGGTTCACCTATAATCCCTGCGAGTGTCGCTTTGAAAAATAAAGGAATGAAATGAAAGTACAAGTTGACTGGTTGAAAGAATATACCGAAATCGATGTCCCAACGGATGAACTGGGACACGTTCTTACCATGGCCGGGTTGGAAATCGAAAGCCATGAAACGGTTGAGTTGCCCGATGGGGAAAAGAGTGAAGTGCTGGAACTGAATGTGACACCGAATCGAGGTTATTGTTTGTCGCATATTGGCGTGGCGCGAGAAGTTTCGGCACTGCTGAATAAATCTTTGAAACTTCCTGATCCGCTCAAGACTCTGGAGTCCGAATGGGGAACGGTCGCGGTGGAGGATCGCGTGTCGGTTGAAAACCTGGAGCCGGAACTGTGCCCTCGTTATTGCGCCTTGGTAATAGAAAATGTAAAAGTCGGCCCTTCACCGAAATGGCTGAAGGACAGGTTGACCGCTATCGGCCTTCGTCCCATCAATAATATTGTCGATATCACCAACTTCGTCATGATGGAATACGGTCAGCCTTTGCACGCGTTTGACCGGGATCTGCTGGCTGGCAATAAAATAATCATACGTCGAGCGAAAAAAGGCGAACCTTTCGCCAGCCTGGATGGCACCGAATTGAAGCTGGAACCGGATGCTTTGGTCATCGCCGATGGTGAAAAGCCTGTGGCCTTGGCGGGAATTATGGGCGGGATAAACAGCCAGGTTTCTGAAACCACCAGCCATATTGTGTTGGAGAGCGCCTGCTTTAATCCAGCTACAGTTCGCCAAGGGTCAAAAAAATATGGCCTGCGTTCGGATTCTTCTTACCGCTTTGAGCGCAGTGTAGATTTAAATGGCGTGGTTTCTGCCCAAGCTCGTGCTGCCCTGATGATGAAGGAACTGGCAGGGGGGGGAATATGCCTGGGCCGGGTGGATATTTATCCTGAAACGGGAAAGTCGATTAACATTCCGTTAAGAGTGGGCCGGGTCAACCAGCTTTTGGGTGCAAGTTTTAACTCGGAGCAAGTGAGGGACCTGCTTTCCCGGCTGGGCATGGAGGTTCTGAGCCAGTCGGAAAATATGGAGGTGAAAATCCCCAGCTTCCGCCCCGATCTTTTGCGCGAAGTGGACCTGATTGAGGAAATCGCCCGCATTGACGGGTTTGACAAGGTCGATACGGTTTACCCGGTGGCGGGGGTAAGGCCAGTCAGGATATCCCCCAGGCAAAATATCGCTAAAAAAGTACGGGAGGTTTTTTGTTGTGCCGGATTTGCCGAAACGGTTCATTACAGTTTTATTGAACGCGCATATGCGGAAGAATTCAAAACCGCTTTTGCTTCAGAGCAGGTGATCGCATTGAAAAATCCTTTGAGTTCTGACTACGATACGATGCGCACCAGCCTGCTTCCCGGCCTGTTGAAGACGGCAGGACTCAATTTGAGCAAGGGGCAAAAACCGCTCAAACTTTTTGAGGTAGGAAGTGTTTATTCTTCCGATTCTACCGGATTACGTACAGAAAAAGCGGTGCTTTCAGCTATCGTGCTGGGGCCGTATGAACCCACCCCTTGGAAACCTAGAGGCGGGGAGTATGATTTCTATGATCTCAAAGGAACGCTGGAAACGCTGATCACGCACTTGCATTTAAAGCTGGAAATTTTTCCGGATAGCAAGCCGTTTCTACTGCCGGGAAAATCGGTGCGGGTCCAGATAGATGATAGGGAGTTGGGTTATATGGGCCAAATGGCACCGGAACAGAATTTGGTTGCAGAACTGAATGTTTATGCCCTGGAGCTCGATTTGGGAGCCCTGGAAAAGTCTTCCTCTCTCCGGTTTCAGCCGATCCCCAAATTCCCTGAGACATACCGCGATATTTCTATTCTGGTGGACCGGTCGGTGACTTCGCAAAAGGCCGCGGACTTGATCCTTAAAACCGGGTGTCCCTTGATTCAAAAGGTTGACCTGTATGACCATTTTGAGGGGAAGAAAATTCAGGCCGATAAAAAAAGCCTTACTTTTGCCTTGTCTTTTCAATCCGCCGAGAGGACGCTCTCCGATAATGAGGTCAACCCGTTATTTGAAAAGATTGTTCAAACCTTAAAGAGTGAACTGGGTGCTTCTTTGAGGGAATAAGGGGTTATTGACACCCCAATACCCCGGTGCTACGATTCTGCCATGCCTAAACCGGATATTCATCAACTGGAAGAGCGTGTGTTGGCCTTGATGGGGGAGTTCCGCCGTCTTAAGGAGAAAAACCAAGGGCTGTCCCGCCAGGTTGATCAACTGAGTCGTGAAAAAAAGGCCTTGGCAAAAGAAAAAACCTTAAATCAGGGCAAACAGGAGCGTTTTTCCCAGGTGGAGACCGTGAACCGAAAAAATGAAAAGGACCGGAAAGCCATGCGGACGAAGGTTCAGTCGCTTTTAAAAAATCTGGAAAAATTTGACCTGGCGTAATTAAAATGGCGAACAGTAAAAAAATTCAGATTTATGGAAAAACCTATAGCTTGAAAAGCTCTTCGTCAGAAGTGGATGCGGAAGAGGTAGCGGCCTATGTGGATTCGCGGATGAAAGAGCTGGCCAATGTGCGCGGTAAAACCTCCACTTTGGACCTGGCCATCCTTGCGGCACTCAATATTGCGCAGGAATTAATGGAGTTGAAAAACCAGGCCGGGGCGAAAGAAGAAGCCGAAGGAGAGAAGCTTCGGCAATTGGTTGAGGCTCTCGATAAGGAGCTTCAAGATATTGAAAAATAAGAGCTTTTCTGCTTTAGATAGGCCTTGAGAGACCGGGGTCTTTATGTTAGGATGTGGTGGAATTTGAAGTGGTGTCTCCCTGTTGTGTTCGAGTAAGAATTTAATTTCTTGAGCCAACAGTTTGTGAACGGGGTTGATGGATCGGCTGTGGTGTGCATGCCCTCTTTGGGAGGGAAGCCTAAAACAGTTCACGGATACCCCACCTGTCCTTGACAGGTTCAAAAAATAGTTTTTGCACGGCATTTACGGGGGGACTTCTTGAGTGTTTAAGAGCTTTAGAGGGTTGGACTCCAGCCTGACCGAGCCTGAATATATATCCGGTTCTGGAAAAATTTGAACCGGACCAATTGGGAGTGAATTATGATCGAAGCGGGAAAACCTGTTTCGTTTTCAGATATATTTACGCAAGGTTTGTTCTGCCCTTCTTATAGGCAGTGTATTCTGCCTTGCCCAACCTCCCCTTTGCCGTTCCGGTCGGTTTCGCCTTGGTTTCCCCCTAAAAGCCTGCATGAATAGAGTATTTTGTGGTGCTGGTGCCTGACGAACGGGCAATTTCCTGACAACAATCCTAGGGGAACACAGTTGGTATCTCCATGAAAATGGATAAATTTGCAGTTCGTCAGGATATGAAGTTGCGGCGGGATGCTATGAGCCTGGATGAGGTTTTAAACTCGAGCCGGGTTATAGAAGGCAGGCTGTTTGCCTGTAAGGAGCTTTCCGTTTGTCGGGATGTGATGTTTTACCTCTCGTTCGGCAATGAAGTACGTACTGATGAAATGATTAAGCGTTCCCTCGAAAACCATCAACGTGTTTATGTCCCGCGATTGGTAAAGAGGGAAAGGCGGCTGGAAGTGTGTGAACTTGCAGATATGGATCAGGAGTTTGAGTTGGGCTCTTACGACATTCGTGAGCCTTCCCGGCTAAACACCAGGGTGGTGCCTCCGACAAAAATTGATGCCGTTATCGCGCCAGGGCTGGCGTTTGATTATTCCGGTAGGCGAGTCGGTTTTGGCGGAGGTTATTTTGATTGGTTTTTAAAACAATTGTCGGAGGGGGCTCTCCGTTTGGCAGTGGCTTACGGGTTTCAAGTTGTGGACTCGGTTCCCCAGGACCCATGGGATGAGAGGGTTCAAAAGATTTTTACTGAAAACGATACGATAAACTGCTGAGCCACCGGAAGGCTGAGTCGGTTTATTTCAAATATTGAGGTTCCACCATGCATATTTTTACTGTCATTAAGGTTAATTTTATAACCCTGATAATAGGGATGTCTTTTGCTTTGGTGATTGGTTATGCCATTGGTTATTTTTTGCGCAAAATGTTCACCGAATACCAGATCAAGGAAGCGGAAGAACGCGGAAGGAAAATCATCTATGAAGCGGACAAAGAGGTGGAGAACAGGTTGAAATCCGCAGAGATTGAAGCGCGTGAAAAATCTTTGGTGGTGCAAGCCGAGCTTGAAAAGAAAATGAAGGGCCGACAGGATAGTTTGCGTAACCTGGAAATTGACTTGGAAGGAAGGGATAGGGACCTCAAGGCGGAAAGCCATAAATTCCAGGTCCGGGAAAAAGAACTTACGGAACAAAGCAGTAAGCTTGCTGACCGGGAAAAAGGGGTCGACCAGCAAAAATCCGAGTACCAGAACCTGGTGGCGGAAGAACTGAAAAAACTTGAGGTGATTGGATCTTACACCGCCGAAAAGGCGCGCGAGGAGGTCAAGAACAAGATCATCGATGAAGCCAAAATGGATGCGGCGCGCGAAGTGAAAAAAATTGAGGAGGATACTAAAAACCGCGCGGATGATGAAGCGCGTCGATTAATTACCATGGCTGTCCAGAGGCTGGCCTCAGATCATGTGGCGGAAACTACCGTTTCGGTGGTGGAACTGCCTAGCGATGATATCAAGGGCCGAATCATTGGCCGGGAAGGAAGAAATATCCGGGCATTAGAGCAGGCTACCGGAATCGATTTAATTATTGATGATACTCCTGGTGCTGTGGTGTTGTCGGGGTTTGACCCTATCAGACGGGAAGTGGCCCGCCGCGCCTTGGAACAACTGACCCTCGACGGCCGGATCCACCCTGGACGTATTGAAGACGTCGTCAATAAATGCAAAAAAGAAGTCACCGAGCAAATTACAAAAGCAGGTGAGCAGGCTGTTATAAATGTTGGCATCGATAATATTAATCCCGAAATTGTTAAATTACTGGGGCGGCTCAAGTATCGGACCAGTTATACCCAGAACGTTCTTGAGCATGTGCAGGAGGTGGCGTTTGTTTGTGGAGCCATTGCCGCGGAACTGGGTTTAAACGTGGCTCTGGCTAAACGAGCAGGATTACTGCACGATATTGGCAAGGGCATTGATCACCAGACCGATGGGACGCATACTCAACTTGGAGTTGATATTGCGAAACGCTACAACGAACATCCGTTTGTTGTCAACGCGATTGCCGCCCACCACGAAGATTGTGAGGCGGAATCCCCCTATGCTGTTTTGGTGGCGGCAGGGGATACTATTTCCGCATCTCGGCCCGGAGCCCGGAGGGAAATGCTGGAAACCTATGTCAAACGCATGACGCAATTGGAAGTTATTGGCGACTCCTTTAACGGGGTTCAAAAAACCTTTGCTATTCAGGCCGGCCGTGAAGTGAGAATCATTGTCATGCCTAATGGTATTGATGACCAGAAGGCCGGTATTCTGGCCAGGGATGTCGCGAAGAGAATTGAAAAAGAGGTGACCTACCCCGGGGAAATTAAAGTCACGGTAGTCCGTGAAACCCGATATACGGAGTTCGCCCGGTAACAACAAGGCTACGGTTAAATATCACATCTGCGAGCAAAGAGTTATCTTGGCTCAAAAAGTTATTGCTAGTTGGGTTCAGCGAGTTATGCTCTTCATTAAACTTCATGCCCTGCATGGGGTATCACGCTGGCGGCGGCTCGTCGGCCAATAATGCCCGGATAGTTTCCGGGCTCACCGCCCTGGGTTTCCCAGAGCTTCTCCAACTAAGTAACAGAATTGACACCGCATGGAAGATTTAGGACGACTGGTTAAACTCAGACGCGAAAAACTCGATGAATTTCGGGGGATGGGGATTTCTCCATACATCAACCGGTTTCACGTTAACACTGCCCTTTCCGCCTTGTTTGAAAAGTATTCTGAGATGTCCAAAGAAGAATTGGATGAGAAAAACTCGCAGTATATAACTGCTGGGCGCATGATGAGCCGGCGCAAGCACGGCAAAACCACCTTTGTGAATATCAAGGACGCTTCCGGAGATATTCAGGTTTTTATCAACAAGAATTCGCTGGGTGAGTCTGCCTACGAAATATTCGGCAAATTTGATATCGGCGATATCATTGGTGTCGAGGGCAGGATTTCGAAAACCAAAACCGGTGAGTTGACCTTGTTTGCCAGCAAGGTGACTTTGCTTTCCAAGTCGCTTCTTCCGCTACCTGAAAAATGGCACGGGCTTAAAGATGTGGAGCTTCGTTACCGGCAACGTTATGTGGATCTGATTGTCAATCCGGATGTGAAAAAAGTTTTCATCGCCAGAAGCCAGATCATCCAGGCGTTGCGGGATTATCTGAATGAACGCCAGTACCTTGAGGTGGAAACCCCGATGATGCATTCGATACCCGGAGGTGCCACCGCGAAACCCTTCAAGACCCACCACAATGCGCTGGATATGGAACTGTATCTACGTGTTGCTCCAGAACTTTATTTGAAAAGGCTGGTGGTGGGCGGCATTGAAAGGGTCTATGAGATCAACCGGAGTTTTAGAAATGAGGGAATCTCCACCGAACATAACCCCGAGTTCACCATGGTGGAGTTTTATACTGCTTACGCCGATTACAATGACTTGATGGATTTGACGGAAGATTTGTTCCGATATATTTGCAACCGGGTATTCCCCGGAAACAATTGCCAGTTTCCTTACACTTCCTTTGCCGGAGGAGAAACCAGGGAGGAGACAATAGACTTTTCCCAACCGTTCAAGCGGTGCACATTCCGCCAATCGCTGATAGAAATCGGTAAAGTTGCAGAGGAGATTCTGGACGACCCGCAAAAAGTGGTCGCGTTTGCTTTGGAGAATAAAGTCTCTATCGAAAAGAGGGATAATCATGTGAAAATCATGGCTAAACTGTTTGACCACTTTGTCGAACCCCAGTTGGTGCAACCTATTTTCATTACCGATTATCCTATGGAGCTCTCACCGCTCTCCAAGAAAAAGGAAGACGACCCTCGTCTGGTGGAGAGGTTTGAACTATTCATTGGCAGAAAAGAAATTGCTAATGCATATACCGAGTTGAACGACCCGATAGACCAGAAACAAAGATTTGAAGAGCAAGTTGCTGAACGCCAGGCGGGTGATGAAGAAGCCCACTGGATGGATCACGACTTTATCCGCGCTTTGGAATATGGCATGCCACCCACCGCTGGGGAAGGCATCGGGATTGACAGATTGGTCATGTTGTTGACCAATAGCTCATCCATAAGAGATGTTATTCTTTTCCCGCAATTGAAAAAAGAATCCTGATTCGGGAAACAAACCGGTCAATTATTGATTCGTTCCTGATATGTCCTACGAACTCTTCATCAGCCTTCGCCATCTCAAGGCCAAACGGTCGCAGAAATTCATTTCACTCAACACCTGGATTTCTGTGGGTGGGGTTGCCTTGGGTGTCATGGCACTGATCGTGGTTATTGCCGTTATGTCAGGATTCAGCAAGGACTTGCGAGATAAAATTCTGGGAACCAACAGCCATGTTGTGGTCACCAATATCACTCGGACCGGCATGGAGGATTACGAAGCTATTATTGAAAAAGTAATAAAAGCGGAAGGCGTGAATGCCGCCGCTCCATTTATCCTGAATCAGGTGATGCTGACTTATGGGGGCAATGCTGCAGGAGTAGTGGTCCGCGGGGTGGACCCTGTCCGGGAAGCCGGAGTTTCTGATCTTGAAAAAAATCTGGTACAGGGAAGCTTGGAAATGCTGGGGCGTCCGGAAAAGTCTTCCGGAAAATCCCGCCGGGATGGGATCATTCTAGGGAAGGAACTGGCGCGTCGGTTGGGTGTGCAACATGATGATACTGTGTCGATGGTTGCTCCAGCATCAAGAGTGACGCCCATGGGCTTGATTCCCAAAATCAAATTGTTCAAGGTGGTAGGTTTTTTTGAGTCGGGTATGTTTGAATATGACTCCAACCTGGCTTTCATTTCCATATCCTCCGCACAAAAATTTTTTTCCATGAAGGGAAAGGTCAGTGGTATTGAAATCCGGGTAGAAGATATCGAGCAGGCAGATCAGGTAGCTGCAGAAATTCAGCACAGCCTGGGATTCCCCTATTACGCCAGAGACTGGATGCAGATGAACAAGAATTTGTTTTCCGCACTGCGCTTGGAAAAAATTGTGATGTTCATAATTCTGATTCTGATTATTCTGGTGGCGGCTTTCAATATTGTCAGCACCTTGTTCATGGTGGTTATGGAAAAGAACAAGGAAATCGCCATTCTGAAATCCATGGGGGCATCCCGATCCAGCATTATGAAAATCTTTAGCTATCAAGGGTTGATCATTGGCATCATCGGAACGGGGGTCGGTTGCATCGGCGGATTTACTGTCGTGCCGAACCTGAATGAGATTGTCGGTTTCATTGAAACCCTTTTTGGTATCACCGCTTTTCCCAGCGATGTGTATTATCTGGACAAGCTCCCTTCAGAGATTCAGTACTTCGATTCATTTCTTATCGTGGTATTTTCGATTGTCATTTGTTTTTTGGCCTCATTGTATCCGGCTTGGAGAGCTTCCCGGCTGGACCCTGTGGAAGGTCTGCGCTATGAGTGATTCGAATTCCGCTAGCCCGAAACAAAAATGCCTGATCGAAGCGGTTAATGTCGATAAAAGCTATTCGACTCCGCGCGAGGTGATCCACGTTCTTGCCCAGACGAGCCTTCATGTTTTATCGGGAGAAGTGTTGGGAATTATTGGCGCGTCAGGGGTGGGCAAGAGCACCCTTCTACATGTCCTTGGGGGACTCGACAAACCGATGACGGGAAGCGTTCTGTTTCAAGGAAAGGATATTTATAAACAATCCAATGGCTATTTGGAAAATTTCCGCAATAGTCACATCGGTTTTGTATTCCAGTTTTTCAATTTGTTGCCCGATTTCACCGCATTGGAAAACGCCATGCTCCCGGCCCTGATTCGGAATCAGGATAGTCGTTTAGCCAAAGAGCGGGCGGAATACTTGTTGTGCGAAGTGGGCATGAAGGACCGGATGCATCACAAACCAAGCGAACTATCTGGAGGCGAAAGCCAGCGCGTAGCCCTTGCTAGAGGACTTGTCAATCAGCCGGACCTGCTTTTAGCTGATGAACCAACGGGGAATCTGGACCATCATGCCAGCGACCAACTGATAGAATTGATTCGAAAACTTAACCAGGAATTTAATCAGACATTTGTAATTGTTACGCATAGCCAGAGAGTTGCAGGGCAACTTGACCGGGTAGTGGAATTGGTTGATGGAAAAGTCAGCGCAAGCAGACAGGGCCTGATCATTTAAAAGCCGCCGAGCCGCCGGTGGCAAACAGGTAAATCAAATCTCCCCCCAACCCGCTTCGTAGAAGGGGGAGCTTCAATGGATCCCTCTTTTACAAAGAGGGAGCTATATTCTTCCTCAGCCTTCATGCCCCGAATGGGGTAGCTGGGGTGGTTTAGAACCTTTCATGCGATATGTGGCTATGCGAAATAAATTTTTGAGAAGGGAAAATACATGAAGCTGGAAAAGGTCGCTGAATTGGTTGGAGGAAAATTAACAGGCGATGGTTCGGTGGAGATATCAGGAATCAGTAATATTGAGCAGGCGCAGGAAGGACATATTACTTTCCTCAGTAAAAAAAAGTTTCTCAATGCACTGAAGGGGTCCCCGATTTCCGCTGTGCTGGTGAAGGAAGCGATAGACATTTCTATTTCCCAGATTATTGTTGCCAGCCCAGAGCTTGCCTTTGCCCGTTTGTTGCGGGAATTTCATCCTGAGCCGAAACCGAAAGCAGGCATTCATGACCGGGCTGTAGTCGGCGAAAATGTCAAGCTTGGTGTGCAGGTCACCCTGTCGGCCGGGGTGTGCATTGGGGATGATGTAGAGATCGCGGACCATGTCCATTTGTATCCGGGTGTGGTTGTGGGCGACCGGTGTCGAATTGGAAGCCATACTGTCCTTCACCCTAATGTCACACTTTACCGCGAGACGGAATTAGGCAGTCATGTGATCCTTCATGCGGGAGTGGTGATCGGGGCAGACGGATTTGGTTATGCTCTGGATGAAAAGGGAGCACATTATAAAATAAACCAGATCGGCCGGGTGGTGATTGAGGATCATGTCGAGATTGGAGCAAACAGTTGCGTGGATCGGGCGGCATTGGGCACGACGCGTATCAAACGAGGAACCAAAATAGATAATCTGGTTCAGGTAGCCCACAACTGTATTGTAGGAGAACATTCCATTCTGGTGGCGCAGGTGGGGTTGGCCGGAACTTGTACCTTGGGTCATCATGTGGTGCTGGCGGGGCAGGTGGGAATCGCGGATCATATTACGTTGGGTGACCAAGTCACCGTTGCGGCCCAGACAGGTGTGTTTCGCAATATTGAGAACAACAACGTGTATGGGGGTACTCCCGCGATTCCCCTGGACGAGTGGAAAAAATATGTAACCGCTTTACCAAAACTTCCGAAGTTGGTCCGTAAGATTCGTGATCTGGAAAAGCGATTAAAGGAGATTGAAAACAATCCGTCCTCCCGGTAGAATATTTCTATCCGCGCTGTTCTTAGAAACGACTAAAATTTTTATTAGAAGTAATAGCTTATGTTTATATTCCGGGTTTTGATCCTTGCCTTTTTATATGTTTTTACCTTGGGGGCAGTTTCCTCGCCGATGTCAGGAACGGCTGTCGAGAAGTACATCCAGAAGAAACTAAAACGCAATAACAAGATCCTTCGGATTAACGAAAAGAATCTGGGCGATTTAGGTTTGGCTGTTTTGGCTCAATCGCCACTGGTCCGTTCTGTCACGACTCTGGTTCTGTATAGGGTCAATATCAGCGATGAAGGGGTTCGTGCCCTGGCCGAATCCCCTCACTTGAAAAACCTGGAAGCCCTTTACCTGGAGCATAATTTTATTACTGACAGGGGGGTGGAGATTATTTCCAACTCAATGACTTTTTCAAAGCTGAAAATTTTAAACCTTTTTTATAACCAGATCACCGATGTGGGCGCGAAGGCTATTGCAGACTCAGATACCCTGACTCAATTGGCGGAGTTGAACCTGAATTATAATCAAATAAAGGGGCCAGGGGCCATTGACCTCACGCATTCAAAAAAATTGCCCAAGCTTCATAACATCCAGCTGGCATACAATCCAATTAAAAAAAAAGGAAAACAGGCTTGGAAGCGTTTCCAGTTGATGGAAGGGTTTAAAGAACTCCACCGCAAGAACCAGTTAAACCAAGTGGGAGAGGGGCTGATCGGGAATTTTGGCGTCCTGGTACTGCTGGACTTTGTTTTTGTGTCGGAGTTGGAGACCCTGGATTTGAGGAATAATGATTTGACCGATGAGGCGGTAATTGCTCTTTCAAAATCTAAAAAACTGGAAAGATTGGTTTCGCTGAACCTGTCCAAAAATAATATTACTGATGCGGGAGCCGAGGCGCTGGCAAAATCCAAA
>Ga0114996_10005988_pt1 | contig 14128 bp, 10 predicted proteins | sample ArcticOcean_MG_C_4_FD_87039 | JGI IMG/M metagenome (GOLD analysis project Ga0114996, IMG submission 87039) | Marine microbial communities from western Arctic Ocean - ArcticOcean_MG_CB4_134 | ecosystem: Environmental > Aquatic > Marine > Oceanic | place: Arctic Ocean: Canada Basin | collected...
CGAGGCGTGTCATCAGCCGCACGGGAAAAGGTGAACGACTGGAGCTCGAGTCTGCCTGGAAAGGGTCGCCTGACACGGAGATCGTCGCCGTATGGCCCGAAGGCCTCGGCGGTCTGAAACTGCCAAACGGAGACGCGCACCCCGCCGTCGCACCCCTGGTCGAGAAGGGGTTGTCCGTCACTCGCATCAGCGGCTTTGCCTCAGGCGCCGTTGCCATCCCCCGGAAAACGTGGGACAGCTTCAGCTGGCCGAACGCCTACAACCGCGACAACCGGCTCAACGGCGTCCAGGACATCGTCACCGCACTGGTGGGCCGCAAGGCCGGCGAAAAAGAAATCACCCTCATCGGACTTGGGCCGTGCGGTCTCACGACGCTCTTTGCGGCCGCAGTTTCGGGCCTAGCCGACCGGCTCATCATCGACCTCGACGGGATGGACCCCACTCACGACGCAGATCTCGAGGACCGGTTCCCCCTCGGCAGCATAAAGCGGGTCGGCGACATACGAACAGCCCTGCTCTGCGTCGCCTCCAGACCTGTCACCCTTCTGAACCCGTCGCCCACACTCGACGTCGAAGCGTTGATGGGCATCGTCGGTCGTGTTGGCCTGGCTGGCAACCTCATGGTTCAGTCGACGGACGGAGCGCCCTGGCTCCCGGATTTGCTGGACGGCTGAAGCATGCTCGTGTCCGACCGCCGACCGTCGAGCTCTTTGTCGACCGGAGAAATCATGTCGCACTGCTGCATAACATGAACATCGGCGTCTCAAGCATGGAGCGGTCGGCCCTGTTCTACGCCGCCATGTTTCGGTACCTGGGCTACGCTCGAGAACGAAGATGCGCTGCGTCAGGAGTGGAAGCGGTTGCGAGGGTCGGCGGTCCAGCACACGCTTTTTCTCGGGAACGAATTCCCTCGCTGTCAGCGCGTCCGACAGCGGACGCGTGAACTGCGGCGGCTCAGTGAGGAAGGACCTGTGGGAATCGATTGATCCTATGGCGCTCTGCAGATGCTTCGGAACGGTAGATACAAGAGCATACTCGGGATATGGCGCCTGGAACGACAAACGTACCGGGTATGTCGGCTTAACAATCTTGGCAAAGCGACATACGGCGCCAGGCGACCGTGGAGGGAGCGTCTCACTCGATGATGATCAACCCTCCTCTTTATCCCAGGCCCGAGAGCTTATTCCATACGGATGGATAATACGGGCGGTTCGAAAAGAACACTTCCTAAGGCCATCTCCATCACTGACGCGGAAGAACGTTGAAACCGATCGAATCCATGGCCGCAGACCCGAACAGCCCGATCCCGCCCGTAACGCTGAAGAGCGGACGCTCGAAACTGTCTCCTGCAAGGCCGCCGAAATTCCCTTCCTGACTCTCGGGACTGGACCGCGCGAAGTTGAACCAGTTCTCGTCCAGCGCATGAATCCGAATGACGTGGCGTCCTGCGAAATAGACGGCGAACCAGGGAAGCCTCACGCTCCCGTCCGGAGCCTCGAACGGGGGGGAACTCGCGTGCCGTTCAAGATCGTCGTAGTCGTCCTCGTCCAGGAAGTCCGCGTCCAACACCCGCTCAGACCCTTCGTCCAGGCTGATGATACCCACCTGGTAGCCAGGTGTGTTTCCGCGATCGAATCGCGCCTCAAGGAGGCCGTCCAGGTATTCGACCTGGTTCTCCGGTGCCACGTAGGGTGCGTCGAGACCGTCTCGGAACGTTTTCAAAACCCGGTCCACCTGCAGCGTCCCCTCGTTGAGCAACAGCGATTCACGGATCTGAAACTGCTCAGGAGTCAGCGTCGTGCCGGTTGCCTCGCGGCCCTGCGATGACACACGTAGTGTGTACACCGTTTCCGGCAGCACGATGTGGTTCTGCTGCGGAAGGTAGCGTCCCGCAGAATCCACGTCGGCAGCATAGGTAAATGTCGTACCTCCGGTAGAGATCTCGACCACGGCATCCCTGACCGCCGCCCCTTCGAGCGAATAGGAATCGCCGGGAGCAACAGTTTCAAGAACGAACAGATCAGGAAGAGGTTGGTCGACCAGGAGCAGGGCGTCGATGACGAGGACTCCGGCTTCCGAGGGACCGTAAAGCTCTGAAGCCCTCCGATCGGTGGAGCATCCGGAAATCAGGAAGCTTCCCAACATCGCCACGGACAAGGCGAATCCCTTGAGTTTGGCGCACACCATAGTCAGCCTCAGAATGAAAAGTTGATTCCGAACGTGGGAATGACCGGCAGCATCTTGACGACGTCAGGATCTGTCTCAGGATCGTCCGCGTTATACTGGACAAACCATTCGTTTCGGCGGTTGTAGGCATTAAACACCTGGAGGTAGGCCTCCGCCCGTGAACCGAACAGCCTGAACCTCCGCTTCACATTCAGATCCATCCGGTGATACGGCAGCAGCCGGGCCGAGTTCTTCTGCGAGGGAAGCAGGAAATCGTCCTTCAGATACTGTTGACTCCCCGGCGACCGGAGCGAGTAGCGGGCCGACGCAGGGGTATAGGCCTGGCCCGTCGCATACAGAACACTCCCTCCGAACGACCACTTACCCACGCGATAGTCCAGCACCACGGACGCGTCGTGTCGGCGGTCGTACTTCGGAGGAAATTCCTTTCCGCCGTTCAATTCGTCGAATGTTCGCCGCGTCCATCCCAATGTGTAGCCGATCCACCCGGTCAGCGCGCCCGTCCTCCGATTCAGGAATACCTCAACCCCCGTTGCGTGCCCGGTGCCGCCCGTTACGAATACGTCGTCGGATTTCGTCTCCTCGCTGTCGACGGCCACCTTCGTATCCAGCGCAACCAGGTTCTTGAATCCCGTCAAGTAGCTCTCCACGGAAAGCATGTACCGGGGCGACGGTTCCCACTCCAGACCAACCACCCCCTGCACCGATCGTCCCGGCTCCACCGTCTCGTCCAGGGGCACCCAGAAGTCCCCGCCGCTGAACCCTTCCGTCGTCACCAGCTGCAGGTACTGATGATAGAGGCCGCCCGCCGTCTTCACCCGCCAATGGTCGGACAACTGCTGGCTGATGGCCAGCCGAGGCTCCACGTGGAAACGGCTGCCGTCGCTGAACATGTTCGAACGTACGCCCAGCCGGATCTGGGTGTTGGAATGGGCTTGCCAGTTGTCCTGCAGGTAGAACGACAACAGCGTCGGCTTTTCCTTGAGATCGAGCTGTTCGTCCTGGTTGAACACCTGGTTGAAGCGGAACCGGTACCAGGTAGCCAGGAATCCCCCTGAGATGCTGTGCTTGGGGTTGGCGAAATAGTCCAGGTCGCCCTTGACGGTAAGATCCCGGATGCTGTTCTCGAACAGGATCGGCGTGTCGAACAGGCTCAGCGACGTATCACTCTCATACTGACTACCGGCGACCATGAAATTGCCGTAGAGCCCGGGCCTGAAAACGTGGGTCCACTTACCGGTGACCGCAACATTCCCCCACCGGACATTGATGAAGCTTGTTTCGTCCAGGTCGAAGTTCAGGTCGTCACGGCCGAAGTAGCCGCTGAAGGAAACCTTGTCATGAGCGCCGAGGTCCAGATTCAACTTCGCGTTAAGGTCATAGAAGTAGTAAGCGGGGACCTCGGTACTGTCGTTCCGAATCGCTGCCAGGATGGGATCCAGGTAGGTCCGCCGCCCGGAAATCATCCACGATCCCTTGCCAACCGGCCCCTCCAATGTCATCCGCGCCGCAATCAGGCTGATGCCGCCGGTACCCTGGAATTCCTTCCGGTTCCCGTCGCGGTTGCGGACGTCCAACACGGCGCCCAGGCGCCCACCGTAGGACGCAGGATAGGCGCCCTTGTGGAGGCTCATATCCTTGATGGCGTCTGAATTGAACGTCGAGAAGAAACCGAAGGCATGGGAAGGATTGTAGAGCGGGATCTGGTCGAGGAGAATGAGCGTCTGGTCCGGTCCTCCGCCGCGAACATAGAGACCGGTGCTGATATCCGAAGCGGCCTGAATGCCAGGCATCAGGTGCAGGCTCCGGAGAACGTCCGACTCGAACAGGGCCGGAAACTCCTCCAGCGTAGCTGCTTCCATAACAATGAAGCCCGGCTGAATCAGCTTTTCCTCTTCGTACGCGTCCGCCTTTACCAGAACCTCGGCGCCCAGCAGCGCCTGCGGCTCCAACTCGACGTCGATGCGGATCACTTCGTCCGCCTCCAGCGTCAGGCTGTCGAGGTACGACCGGTACCCGATGTAGGATGCGACGAATCGGTAGCGGCCGGCGGGAATCTTCTGAACAGCAAAGTAGCCGTCGACGTTGGTCAACGTACCCATGGGAACCGCGCCACCCTCCAGTACAACGTTGGCGTACGGCAGCGACTCCCCGTTACTCGCGTCCGTGATGAAGCCGCTCACCGTCGCTGCTTCGACATTGCCGACCCATCCACCGACCACGATCGCGATCGCCAGGATCGCTTCCCTGAAGCATCTCATCCTCGCCGACCCCTCACGTAAGTGACTCTTGCTAAGAGTCCACATTGAGTGCCACCAATTTCCAACGCAGCCCAATCGAGCGTACCCTACAATACGACGACCGTCAACCGCCTAGGACGGTAACCGTCAACCGCCCAGGGCGTTCAGATTCCACCACGCGATTCCCATCAGCGGAATGCCGGTCGGGCGGCTGCAGCGGGGCCAATTCGATCCTGAATGGCCTCGACGATACTCGTCAGCCTGTTCCGTTCACGCCCGCTCAAATCGTCGTTTCGCCAGGGGTAGTCCGCATCCTTTTTCTGTACCGTCATCTGCACATCCAGTTGGCGCAGATTAAAATCGAGAACCACGGAGATGCGGGAACGACGGCTCGTATCCAGGAACACCTGGTCTGAGAAGCTCGTTTCGTCCTGCCAACCGGTCGTCAGGATTCCCACGTCCGGCTCCAGGGCCGCCACCGCATAGCCTTCCCGAAGAAGCACAACCGCTGCGGCGTTCAGAATCGACATCGGTGTCGCGTCGGACTCGATCGGCGCCGTCACCCGCGACGGTGCAACAACATCACACGCAGCCAGGGCCAGCACCGCGAATAGAATACGTATGGAAGTCATGGACTCCTCCTTTTGAAGGAGAAGAATTGCAAGAGACGTGCCAGTGTGAATAATCTACATCTGTCGTCCAGGAGCGGCTGAGAATCAGGGCAAAACGTGTCATCAAGACAAAACGCGGCTCTATCAGGTAGTGCTGAGACCGTGGCGAGGGCTCACACTGTCGCCCTCTGGCACACTGCCCCATCGGTGTGAACGCACAAACGGGACGCTCCCGACTTCGGACCGTCCCGCCTGCAATGCGTACCCATTCCATACACCCAACATCTTACTCCTTCATCCACTCATACAGGTGGTAGTGACTCCCGTCCATCCCCATTGCCTCATAGACCTGCTGAGCCCTTGTATTCCGTTTGTCCACATAGAGCCTCAGTCCCTTCAGATCGGACGAAGCCTCCACAGCCTTCTTCAGAGATTCATACATCGCCCTGTAGACGCCCTTCTGCCTGGCAGCAGGCGCTACATACACGGAGTGAATCCAGAGCACGGTCCCGCACCGCCAGTCACTCCATTCCGGCACAGTCAGAAGGCATCCGACCGCTTGGCCATCCATCTCGGCGACGCGGTAGACGCCCTTGGACGGATCGGTCATCACGGCGGATACGCCCCTGGAAACCGTCCCCGGATCCAGCTGAACGTCCTCGGAATCCAGGGCCATATGCACCTGGAAGTCTGCGATCGTCTGTACGTCTTCCAGGCGTCCATCCCGCACCGCAATCATAGCGTCTCTCCCCTGCTTCCGGTTTCCCCGGACGCCAATTCCACCGTCAACGATTTCATGTACTTCGGATTGATATCCGACTCAGTCGACACCGGCCCAACGTGGATGTCGTAGACGTCGCCCATCCCCGCCGTCCGACGATCTTCCCGACGTCGGGACTCGCCGCCGTCGCCCACCTCCTCCCACACCCACGTAACCGTCGCCCTGTCACCCTCACCAGTGTCCCCCCTCAGCTTCACACTGTTGTCTCCCGGCATCAGGCGTGGGCGCATGATAAAATTGTGCTGGAAGAACAGCTCCAGAGCTACGTCCGTGACCTTCAGGTCCGACGGAACGATATGGAGCCCATATCCTTCTCTCACGGCGTCGCCCAACCGCACCTCGTTGGCCCCCTCAACACACTCGATAACGCATTCCTGATCGCGCGCCCCGCTACTCCGCAGGGCCACTCGCCCCCCTGCACGGTCGGCGGTGAACAGAAGACGGCCGTCCACGAAAGGGTACGGAAAGGTCAGCTCGTAGCCCTCTTTCGGACAAACGTCCATCCGCTGCGTCAGAATGCCGTTGCCAAAGTGGCGCCACCTTGACTGTTCAGTCTCCGGATGCCGCGGGCCATCATCGAAATGCTCGCCCCCGAACCGTTCCAGGATCACCTCCGGCCAGATGAACATCCCGTCGAGTTTGTTCCAGAGCCAGGTGACTTTCCGGCCAGGAACCAGCTCGATCTCCATAGACGTGTCCCGCGCGATGTAGTAGCCGGGACCCGGCGTCCACGTCGTCGGCAGTTGGGACTTCGTATAAATGACGGAAATGTCACCGTCGGGGCGTACGCCAGTGACAGAGCGTGTCGGACTCTCTACCAGCGAAGGGTCTTCCAGACAATCCTCCAGCCCGGCGATGCTGTCGCCATTGCGCCAATACGTGTAGTATTCAACCATCGGATCCAGATGATGCCACGTCCCGTCGTACAGTACTTCGACGGTCGAGTGCCCCTGACGGTTCTCCAGGGAATGGTTTTTCTGCATCAGGGAGTAGACGAAGGCGCCGCATTCCCGACCCATGTCCCAATCGCCGATTTCACGCTCACCCAACCCGGTGAGCCGCTGATTGTCGTACCCGAACACCTCCTGGTAAATGGCCCCCAGGACTCTCGCCTGCGTCCCGCACAGACCGTGCCCGTACACGTTCAGGAGCTTGACAGGATCGTGCCACTCTTCGCGCCGTAGTTTCACATCGTACGGCGTTGGATACTGGAACATTCCCTTGCGGACCACCTCGTAACAGGCCAGCGCTTTCTCTTCATTCGTCATTCCGGTCCGGACAACACTGCCCGCAATAGCGGGAATCGAGTGTGGGTCGACACACCGGTCGGTTGTTATCTTGAAGTTCCGAATCATCTGCTAGATGCCTGTCCACTCACCCGGAGGTTGGAGTTGTAATGAAGGTTCTGAAACGAATCCTCTCCCACGGCCTTCGTCGACGCTGCCCGAAATGCGGCATAGGCCCTGTCTTCGCCAGATGGCACGAAGTCGCCGAGACCTGCAGCCACTGCAACCTGGACCTTCAGGAGCGCGAGGGCGATTGCTGGGCGTTCATGTATATCACCACTGCCTTCATAACCGGCCTCTTTTTCATCGCCATGCTTCTCTACCGCCCTGCCAACCTCATGCTGGGGCGCATTGTCGTATCGGGCGCGGGCTCTTCGCCCTGGCCTTCTCCCTCCCCTACCGCAAGAGCATCGCCCTGGCCATCGAGTATGAATTGAGCAGCCGGATCGACGATTAGTCACCTCATCATGGTCTTCTTCCGTCCTCTGCCCTATACCTTCTGCCCTCTGCCCGCCCTTGACACATCGGCGTCCTTTTTCTACATTAGTCTTCGCTCAGGCACTGCCTGAGTCTCTTATTTTTGAAGGCTTTACGAGCGCCTCGCCGGCAGCCCCAACAGCCGCCGCGGCGCAGCCAGCCACCCTAGCTCAGCTGGTAGAGCAACGCACTCGTAATGCGTAGGTCGTCGGTTCGAATCCGATGGGTGGCTCCATAATTGAAAAGGGCTTGTGTCTTTCGGCACAAGCCCTTTTCGCGTCTGCGTCTGCACGTCACCCGTCCGACCGACCTCCATTCCCACCGGCCTGCCGTCATCTCAGACGACAACTGCCCCGTTCTTCTTCTCCCACGCGTTCCAATCGCTCAGGAAACGCTCCAGACCGCTTTCGGTCAGCGGATGAACCAACAGCTTCTTCAATACGTCCGGAGGAAGCGTGGCCACGTCCGACCCCGCCGTTGCCGCCTGCATGACGTGGAGCGGGTGTCGGAGGCTGGCGGCAAGGATCTGCGTTTCGAACCCGTAGTTGTCGTAGATCGTCCGAATCGTGCTGATCAGCTCCATCCCGTCCTGGCCGATGTCGTCCAGCCGTCCCAGGAACGGGCTGATGTAGGTGGCCCCGGCCTTGGCCGCGAGAAGGGCCTGGTTGGCCGAGAAGCAGAGCGTCACATTCGTCCGGATCCCCTCGAGCGTGCAGGCCCGAACGGCCTTCAAACCCTCCAGCGTAATCGGCACCTTCACCACCACCTGGTCGTGCAGCGACGCCAGATGCCGCGCCTCTTCCATCATCCCGTCCCGATCGGTACTCACCACTTCCGCACTCACCGGCCCATCCACGATATCACAGATCTGGAGGATGATGTCGTCGAAGGAAGCCGACTGCTTCGACACGTGGGTGGGATTCGTCGTAACGCCGTCCAAAACCCCCATCTCGTTCGCTTCCTGGATCGCCTCCAGGTCGGCGGTGTCGATGAAAAATTTCATAGCGCTCTCTCCCCCTGATGTGAATTGGCCTGCGCCCAATCGCCCTTGATTCTATCGAATCTGCCTATCCTGAATCTGCTTTCCCGCCTCTTCTTGTCCGCTTTTAAACACCCGCCTTAGAAGACCCGCTCCACCAGAAAATGACTCATCTCCTCCATCGTTTCCCGCATCTGCGATTGGGGGAGCACCTCCAGATGCTTCAGCGCCGCCCCTGCCCGCTTAGCGCACTCCTGCTCGGCGCGCTCGATGGACCCCGTCTCCACCATCAGATCGATCACCCATTCGATGTCGCCGGCAGAGGTCGTGGACCGATCCCCTTCCAGGATTTCCATGAACCGGCCTCGATCGCCGTCTGAACAGTGATGGTAACAGTCGATGACCATCAGCGTCCGCTTTCCTTCGGCGATGTCGCCACCGCGTTCCTTCCCGTAGCCCCCGCCGGTTGCACTCGGAGCCTGGGTCACGTCGGTCTCCTGCACGGACAGATTCAACAGATCGTCACGAATCTGGAAGGCCACTGCAATCGCTTCCCCGAAATCTCCCACGGCCCCTCGAAGCGCCTCCGATGCGCCGGCGACAACCGCTCCGGCCGAACAAGGCCCACGTCCACTGTACCATCCCGTCTTCAGACGAAGCATCTCCATAAATGCATCAACCGTAGGCATTTCCGACGCCGCCACCCACCCGATATCGTATGCCTGGCCCTCGAACGTCATCTGGGCGCCTCGAATCATCTCGTCCATCAACGTAAGCGCCACGTCTGCCCCCAGCAGATCCCGGTTGGCGGCAAGCGCTTCGAACACCTTTGAATAGAGGGCGTCGCCAATGTTGATGGTCAACGGAATCCCGTGCAGATGGTGGAGGCAGGGCTTGCCGCGCCGCATCTCCGATCCGTCTTCGATATCGTCGTGAACCAGGGCGAAACACTGGAAGAGTTCGAACGCGGCGGCGGTGGGAAGCGCCTTCTGCTTGTCACCGCCCATAGCTTCGCATGCCAGCAGCACCAGGGCGGGCCGAAACCGCTTGCCTCCCCGAAGGGGGTAGTCGCGCATCGGTTCGTAGAGAAACCGAAGCGGCTCTTCCTCGTTCAGGTAAGAAAACATCTCCGCTTCAATGAGCGGGACATTCTCGTCCAGATATGTCTTCAGGAGGTCATTCACTTGCGGAATGCTCGGACCTTCTTGCGGATCTTCGCTTCGATATTCGCGGGCAGAGGGTTCACCGGTATCGGAGGCGAGGGTGCTGTATCCATAGCGTCGCCATTTACTTCAGCCGGAGGAATCGACGCCTGTGGCCGAGGGCGTTTCGCGATGTAGGACTCGCGCTCAAGCAGAGCGTGCAACAGAATCAGCGCCGCCTCCTTGTCGGGAATCGTCCCCTTCACACCACCTTCGTCACCCGATGGCGGAACCGGGGCGCCCACGCAAGACGGACAGCCCTCCTCGCACCCACATTCGGCAACCACCATCAGGCATGCGGCAGCCACGTCGTCCATCATTTCAAACACCTTTTCCGAAAAACCGATCCCGCCGGGGTGGCGATCGTAGACGAACAGCGTGGGGCGGCCCGTGTTGGCACTATCGATGGTGGCGCCGATATCGGTGCCGTCGCACATGGCGAACAGAGGGATCACCTCCACCATCACATTGGCGATGCCTTTGAGGCCTTCCGACGGCACGCGACCCTGATCACGGCAGCAGCGCAGCGCCTCGGGCGGAGGAATCAGCCAGCAGCCGGCCGTATCCAGCTGAATCGACGGCAGGTCCAGGTTCTCGAACCCGATGCTGTCTCGATCTTCGAACTTCACCTTCTTGAACATCATCACCAGCGTCGAAACGGTCACCTCACCGAAACACGTGTGGCTGATCCGCCACATTTCCTCGCGCTCGGTATCGTTGATCTTGATCGTCGTCTCGTCCACCGCCTGGGTGTAGTAGTCCAGCGGCATCTGCCGGACCTGGGCCACCTTTCGGGCCACATCGAGCGAATCGACGAAGTAGGTCTGGGCGTTGTGCATGTACACGGCATGCGTATGCAACTGGAAGAAGGCACTCACTTCGTCCAGGGCGCCGATAACCTCGGGGCGGCCGTCACGGTCTTCGATAATCGTGTACGTGGGATCGCTGATGTTCCGCAGACTCACTTCGGCCGCCGGATAGCCCGACCGGTTGTAGTACCAGCGGTTGTCGATCTGCCTAACCTGCGTCTCGTCCTCGAGGATTTCCAGCATCGCCCCGGTGAACTCTCCGAACACATTCCCTTCTTCACCGCGCAACGGAAGTTCTCGCAGGGCGCACCTTAAATGGCCGATCGACACGTGAGGGTTGTTCGGGTCCACAATGCCATGCTCAGGCGACTGGCCGAAGAAGTATCCGGGATTGCGCATCAGGAACTGGTCGATGGGCGCATTGTGACCAATGAAGATCACCAGCGCTTCATCCGCCTTCCGGCCGGCGCGGCCTGCCTGCTGCCAGGTGCTGGCGATCGTACCCGGATAGCCGACAACGAGGGCGACATCCAGCCCACCGATATCGATGCCCAGCTCGAGCGCATTCGTACTGATCACGCCCAGCAGTTCACCTTCGAACAGCATCCGCTCGATCTCGCGTCGCTCGCTGGGCAGGTAGCCGCCCCGGTAGGCGCGAACGGAGTTCGCCAGCCGCGGACTGATGCGCCCCAGGTCTTCAAGGCAGTAGCGGTAGATGACCTCAGCCGTCGTCCGGGCTCGGACAAAGGCGATCGTCTTGATCCGCGCCTGCACCAGCGACGTCAGGAGGCGGCGGGCCTCCGTATTGGGCGACCGACGATCACTGACGCTCCCCTTCATCAGCGGCGGATTCCAGAACAGGAAGAGGCGATCGCCGCGGGGTGAACCGTCGTTGTCCACCAGCGTCATCTCGCGCCCGGTAAGGGACTCGCTCAGTTCTTTCGGATTGGCAATGGTCGCCGAGCAACAGATAAAGCGGGGCCGGGCCCCGTAGTGGGCGCAGATCCGGTTGAGCCTTCGGATCACGTTCGCCACATGGGAACCAAAAACACCCCGGTAGGCGTGAACCTCGTCCAGAACCACAAACTTGAGGTTCTGGAAGAAGCGGGCCCATCTGGGGTGATTCGGCAGGATGCCCTGATGAAGCATATCGGGATTCGTCAGGACAACGCGCCCCTCCTCGCGGAGCCGCCGTCGCATTGTCGGTGGTGTGTCGCCATCGTATGTACCGGTAACGCATGCAAAGGAGGGATTGTGCTCGGCGAAGCGCTCCAGCCCGCGGGCCTGATCCTGCGCCAGAGCCTTCGTGGGAAAAACGTAGAGAGATGTCGAATCCGGAGAGCTGACCATGGCGCTCAGCGTCGGAATCTGGAAGCAGAGCGTTTTTCCGCTGGCCGTAGACGTCACGACGGTAACATCTTCATCCCTTGCCAGGGCGGCCAGGGCGTCGGCCTGATGGGTATACAGGCTCTCGATCCCCTCGTCCTTGAGCGCCGCTGTTACCGATGCATCCACATTGGGAGGAAACGCCGCAAACGACGGCTCCCTGGACGGGATACGCTCGGTATGGACCACCTGATCCTCATAGTCGTACGAGGACCGGATCTGCTTGAGGAATTTTTCGAAATCCACGGAGAACGACGCTCGAAACTCCCGGAAGGGAGCCTGGGTAAGGACCGCGCTGAGACAGAGCAGGAAGGAGAATCCGGGGGAGGATCTGGGGGGTGAGGCAATATAGCTCTCCGACCGCAGACGGTCAACCCCGCTTCTGCCAGTCCACCCGCAATGCCTGCCAGACAGGCCCAGTGTTCGTGAGGGCCTGTCTCCGACCAGGCCCTCACTCGGCAAAAAACGAGAAAGCGCCCGAACGGAAACTCCGTCCGGGCGCTGCTTTTCTCTGCTCTTTGCCTTCTGCCCGTCCTTATGTTCCCGCCCCCGAACTCCTCCCCGCCGTCATCAGAAGCTCCTGCACACGCTCGAAATTGACCGGCGCCTGGGACTCCCCGCGGCAGCCGTACCAGCATTTCGTGCACGTCTGCTGTTCCTTCCAGGGCTTGTACTCGGTGTAGTGCTGCTTTACGGGCATCTCCGGGCACGCCTTCAAGTATCCGTCTGGCGTTACCTGGATGAATTTCTGGCCAGCCTTGCAGTTTGCCACCTCGCCCTGGGCGAAGTAAGTGGGCACCGTATCCAGGTAATAAGACGACGACACCACATTCCCGTAGGTCTGCTTCATTTCCTTGATCTCGGCGACCAGATCCTGCAGCCGACGCTGATGTTCCTCGTCTACCAGGTGAGCGGCGTTCCCGTTTTTCAAGGACGTATAGGAACTGAACGAGATCTTGATCCCCCATTCATGTGCCTGGCGCACAATCCGAGGAATAACGTCCAGGTTCTCTTTCATAATCACCGTATTCAGCATCACGTTGTCGACGCCGACCTGGGGAAGCCTCGGGATCAGTTTCGACAAATGATCGAACAGCCCCGGTATCCCTCGTTCCTGATCGTGAGCCTCTCCCAGCCAGTTCATCGATATCGAAATCTGATCAAGCCCTGCGTCCCAGAGTTCTTCGGCCTTCTGAATGGACAGCAGCTGTCCATGCGTAACCATGCCGATGTAGACGAAGAACATGTTGTCCTGGATTCGACGGATGATCTGGGGCAGATCCTTCCTCAGAAGCGGCTCGCCTCCGGTGATGGACACCATCATCGGCCTAAGCCGCTTGACGACATCCACGTAGTCATCCAGTCGAGGAGACTCCTTCGTTTTCCAGTAGTCGCAGAAATCGCATTTGGCGTTGCAGAACTTCGTTACTTCCAGGTTCACGAGTCGTGGCCGCTTCAAGGCCGTCGTGACACCCAGTTTCAGCAATCCCTTGGCTTTTCGAAAAGGCGTTAGCTTGCTGGTAAGCATAGGGTTACCTCGTGTTCTCTCTATAGAACAACCGACCCCAGGGGGCCGGTTGTCTTGCGATTCGGTTGGACTGGAAAGATAGGTTCAGGGCCTAAGAGTGTCAAGGACATGGGAATACGGAGAATCACTTCGCTGCAGTTCGGTATTGGACTGACCGGTCACCAGAGCGCCGATCTTCGAGTACCTGCAGCAGTGCCGGAAGTAGGACCACGGCCGCCACGAAACAGGCAATGATACCGATCACGGCCAGGACACCGATGGAATTCAACCCCGGGTGCGTCGCCATCACCAACCCCAGGAATCCGACCATCGTCGTCAGCATCGACACAAACATGGCGCCCCCCGTACTCCGCAGCACATGAGGCAGCGAGCCTTTCCCCTCCATATCGTACCGGTGGTAGAGATGAACGCCATTATCCACGCCCATTCCGATAATCGTCGGCAGCGCGACCATATTGTAGAAGTTCAGCTTCATTCCCGTCAGAAACATCACCCCGCACATCCAGGTGGCTCCGCAAAAGAGCGGCATCATCACCAGCAGGGCCGGCCGAACTCCCTTGAAGTCGGCGAACACGATCAGGAAGACCACCAGCAGCGTTACCAGTATGGCCGTTCTGCTGTCGCGGAGCATCAACCGCAGCA
>Ga0114996_10005989_pt1 | contig 14127 bp, 9 predicted proteins | sample ArcticOcean_MG_C_4_FD_87039 | JGI IMG/M metagenome (GOLD analysis project Ga0114996, IMG submission 87039) | Marine microbial communities from western Arctic Ocean - ArcticOcean_MG_CB4_134 | ecosystem: Environmental > Aquatic > Marine > Oceanic | place: Arctic Ocean: Canada Basin | collected...
ATCATCGGTGAAGATGTTCGTCGTCGCCGACGCAACCTTGGTGCCCAGCGCGCTCGTGACGGTCAGCGTCGCGTTCGTCGCGTCGCCCGATGTGCTCATCTGGTTCTGAGCGAAGCGAGTGTTGCCGGTGTCGGAGCTGCTGAGATTCACCCGTGCCTGATCGGCTCGGGAGAACGACAGGGCCCTTTCGCAGATCCGCTGGGCCTCTTCGCGTGAAATGAAGTTCGCCATGAGATCAGGCCCTCCGGCCGGTGTTGATAACGGTGATGTCGCGGTGCCGGGTTGTCGGACAGCCGTGGCTAATCGAATTGGACTGGGCTGGCTGACCCTTGGCGTCCCCGAAGGCGCCGGCCATCAAGTACGTGCTCTCGCCGCCGAGCGAGTCCATGTTGTTCCAGAACTCCGGCGTACGAATCTGATACGCGACGTCCTTCAGCATGCCGGTGATCTGACCGTTCTTGATCTCGTAGTAGACCTGCCCGCCGAACTGAGCGTTGTAGCGTTGCTGATCGATGGAGAACGAGCCGTCTCTGTCGATTAAAATGCCATTCTCGACGCCGTCGATGAGCTCCTCTTCCGACACGTCCCGTTCGGGGTGTGGAAGAAGGTTGATGTTGGGCATGCGCTGGAACTGCGTGACCGCCCATGACTGACCGTACGAGTTCCCGTGCGAGCGGACCGAGCGACCCTGGGACGCATACCAGTCCTCGAGCCACGGCGCCTGCTCCCGAGTGGTCTGGAGGTCATTCAGGACGCCGTCTTTCACGATCATGTACTCGTCAGGTCGCACGCCTTCGTCGTCCCATCCGACCGTGGACAACGCTCCGGGGGTGATGCGCTCACCCTGGATGTTCATGATCTCCGGGCCATAACGGAACGAGCCCAGGAACTCCTCGGGAGAGGAGATGAACGAGGTGCCCGCATAGTTCGCCTCGAAGCCCATGATGCGATCCAACTCGGTCGGATGCGCGATCGACTCGTGAATCGTGAGCCACAGGTGGGACGGGCGCAGGACCAAGTCGTACCGGCCCGGCTCCACGGATTTAGCGGACAGCTTCTGCACGGCGTCTTCGGCCCACCCCGTCGCACGGCCTACGAAGTCGGTGTCGATGATGTGTTCGTACCCGATACCCTTGGGCACAGCGTCCCTACTGCTGCGCGACTGGAAGTCGGAGCGATCACTCGAGACCGCCGTCACGTTCACGCCACCAGACGCTTTACGGATGGTCTGGTCGGTGATGACGCCCTCGGTCGAGGCGAAAAATTTCTCCTCACGGAGGAAGGACATGTTCGAGCTGACGAAGGCAACTCCCCCAACGGCCAAGGCCGCTTGGTTGGCTTCAAGCAGGAGCGCGATCTTGTCCTCGATCGGGATCTCGAACGGGTCGATCTCCATCGGGCTCCGCCACTCACCACGGCCCGTCCAATCGAGGGGCGCGAGCTCGACCGGTCGGCGCTGCGCCGCACGATTCGCGCGAGCTTGAGCGACGGCAATACCGGCGACACGAGCGACCTCGTCGACCGTCACCTCGCGTGAGGCCGCGAATCCCCACGTACCGTCCACAAGAACGCGGATGCCGAATCCCGATGTCTCGCTATCCATCACGCCGGTGACGATGGCCTCGCGCGTACTCGCACGCTGCGTCCGGTTCGTGGAGATGCGGATATCGGCATAGTCGGCACCAGCCATCTGGGCGGCATTGAGCGCCGCAGCCGCAAGCGAATCCCTGTCCTGGGCGATGCCACGACCAATCGTCGTAGGCACCAAAATCCCATGAAGCAGGTTTGGATTGCCCACCACACCCAGACCGGCAGCGGCGACCGCTCCGTGTCGTACGAAGTCCCTGCGTTTCATATCCCCTCCCTGAGATTCACCATCGCGCACCCCGCGCGGACAACGCGGCTAATTTGCCGCCGGCGTGCGCCTGCGGCAACACGGGGACGGTAGCTGCGACGACGGACGGCGGGAGCTGTGGCGACGTAGTCCGGGTTGCTGGGCAGCAGCGTCCCGATAGGCTCGGACGCCCCTTACGCACCCCGCGCCGTATTGATCACCCTCACGTCGCGGAAGCGGCTGGCCGGGCACCCGTGGGATACTGCATTGGCCTGGCCGGGCTGGCCTTTGCCATCCCCGAACGTGCCACCCAGCTGATACGTGCTGGGCCCACCGATCTGATCCATGGAATTCCAGAACTCCGGCGTACGGATCTGATATGCCACGTCCTTGAGCATGCCCTCAACGCGCCCGTTTCGGATCTCGTAGGAGACCTGCCCTCCGAACTGGGCGTTGTAGCGCTGTTGATCGATCGAATACGAGCCGCGGCCTTCGATGAGGATGCCCTTTTCGACCTCACCCACCAGCTCGTCGAGCGACACGTCGCGCTCCTGATTCGGTATGAGGTTGATATTGGGCATCCGCTGGAACTGCACGTCGGCCCACGACTGTGAATACGAGTTGCCGTGTGAGCGCACGTCGCGGCCCTGCGAGCGGTACCAGTCGGCGAGCCACGGCGCCTGCTCACGTGTGGTCTGGAGATCGTTGAGGATTCCGTCCTTCACGATCAGATACTCCTCAGGACGTACGCCCTCGTCGTCCCAACCCACGGTCGCGAGTCCCCCAGGCGCCGAACGCTCGCCCTGGATGTTCATGAAGTCGGGGCCGTAGCGAAATGAGCCTAGATAATCTTCCAACGGATAGATGAAGGACGTGCCCGCGTAGTTCGCCTCGAAGCCCTGAATGCGGTCCAGCTCTGTCGGATGAGCGATCGATTCGTGGAGCGTGAGAAAGAGGTGACTGGGCAGCAATACCAGGTCCCACAGGCCCGGCTCGACCGAGCGGCCCGACAGCTTCTCGACTGCTTCCTCGGCCCACATCGGCGCGTTCCCGACGAGGTCGGCATCGCGCACATACTCGTAGCCGAGTCCCATGGGCTGGAGCGGCGTGGACTGACGCGACTGGAAATCGGAGCCGTCGGCGGCAACCGCCGAGACCGTGAGGCGCGGCCAGCACCGGTAGATCGTCTGGTCCGTGACGATCCCGTCCGTGGAAGCGAAGAACTTCTCTTCACGGATGAAGCTCATGGTCGATGACGCGAAACGCGCGCCCTGCACGCGGGTCGCGGCGGCGTTGGCCTCGAGCATCAGATCGACCTTGTCCTCGATCGACACCTGGAATGGATCCACCTCGATCGGGCTTCTCCACTCACCTTCCTCAGCGGGCCCAATGGGGGCGAGCTCGACCGGGCGCCGTTGGGCCGCTCGGTTGGCGCGTGCCTGCGCAACCGCCGTACGAGCGACCTGCTCGCCCGACTCGTTCGTGAGGATGCGTGACGCTGCGAACCCCCACGTTCCATCGACCAACACTCGCACGCCGACACCGGACGTTTCCGAGTCGGAGAGGCCGGTCACGATGCGCTCACGAGTGCTGACGTTCTGGCTACGGTTGGTGCTCACGCGCACATCCGCGTAGCTCGCGCCCGCCCGGGTCGCGGCATCGAGCGCTGCCGTGGCGACATCTCGGTCGTACGCATCTCCCACGCTCGGCCGAGGACCGGCAGGCGCGAGACGGCGCGGATCGAGGATCCCGTGAACCAGGCCCGGAGTCAGAGCGATGCCGGCTGCAGCGCTGCCGCCGGTGAGCAGGAAGTCTCTACGTCGCATGGTCTCTATCGTGCGGAGGTCGTCTGGAGGCCTAACGCTCGAGGCCGCCTAGGCCTGTTACGCCCGATTGGCGCAGTTGGCCCCTTGGGCTATGTGGTACCTGGCGACTATGGGGATGGTCCTCTGGATGGGCAAGCTCATGCGTAGCCAGCGACGCGTCGTGTCGTCCACGCCACGACCGCCAACCCACCGAGGGCGAGGAAGAGCAACCACCGACGAGTGGCCGGTCGGGAAAGAGGACCTGGAAGGGGAGCTATCGAGGTGCTCGACACATCGAGGACCAAGCCGCCGGCGCCTCCGATTTCAAGCGCTGCGTCCGTCCAGGATGCTCGCTCCGAGCCGTCCACGACGACGACACCGAGGTTCGCCTCCCCACCACCTGAGCCAACTGGATGCCCGCCGGTACTCGTGGGAACGAGCCGGATGCTCCGGGCGGGCGCCGCGTCGCTCTCGAGCCGGCCCATCCAGGCCACGCCTGGGCGTCCCACGTCGCCGGTGAGCGATACGTGCGAAGTGAGCCCGCCCGCCAACCATTCGACCACCGACTCCCAGTACCGGCGGTGCTCGTCAACGAGTCCCGCTTCCATGGCCCACGGCCAACTCTCGATCCCTGATGCGAAGATCCGTCCTCTTCCCACCCAGTCGGCACTCGCATAGACGGCGGCGGGTGCGTCGGCGCTCGAGTCAGCGTCGGCGCGGGGCGACCCCGACCATAGAACAGGCGTCCCCACTACCAGAACGATCGCGGAGCGTGAGGAAAGTTCCGCTGCGGGAAGCGGGACGATCTCGACGGGTCCGGACCATCGTAGGTCGTCGGTCGGGCGCACGGTCGCAGGTGGAACCGGGGCCCATTGAGCCAATGGAGCCAATGGAGCCAGCAAAACAAAAGGGTCCACCTCGGCCGACCGGGGCACACCGGTCGGGCCAGCGCCCGATGATGTCGGACCCACAATGAGCAATCCGCCTCCGCGCTCCGTGACCCAGCGACGCAACAAGGCGGCCGGTGCAGCTTCAAGGGGACCAACCAATGCCACAACGTCCCAGGCATCGAGGTCCTCCATTCGCTCGGGCAGGGCCGCACCGGACGTGGAGACAGCCTGGTCCCGCCCCAGCGCCTGGTGCACCGCGAGGGACGCGCCGGCGGCCTCGAGCGCACGCGCCAAATACCTCGATTCCCATCCGGGAGTACCGGTCAGGAGGAGCACACGGACGGCACCTCCCGGCTGCACCCAAGCATGGGTCGTGACGGTTTCCCCGAGCGCTCGAACGATCCACGTCCCGGATCCAGCACGAGTGGGTTCGATCGCGACTGCGACCGTCGCGGTCCCGGTCGGGCCGACGTGGACGGAGACGGTATCCGCCCCCCCTGACCCACCGTCGACCGTGACCATCACATCGGTATCGGCGCCGGCCCTGAGCGTGACGCCCAGGGCGGATCTACGCATCGAGATCGGCACCACTGGTGGTGTGACGGAAAGGACCGGCGTCGCTCCGGGCACGGTCAGCACCGCCTCATTTCCCCGAGCTGCGGTTCCAGCCATGAGCGTGGCCACATCTCGACTCGGTGGCAGGGAATCGGCATACACGACCCCCGTCTCCGGCTGCCGAGCGAACGCTTGCACGAGGTCTGACACCAGAGTGTATGAGGTGACGTGCACCGAAATCGCTGAACCCCGGTCGAGCAACGACGAAAACGCCAAGCTCGCAAGCAATGCGATGCCCAGCGCGATGCGAGCTCCCTGCCAGACTACCCGCATCCGGCCACCCACAACCCCGTCAACGCGTCATCACCTGGTCAACGCATACACGAGGATGTTCACCCCGAACCGCGTGTTGTCGATCGCGAGAAAGCGCTTGTTGTCCGCGTGGTAACTCCATTCAGACGAGTAGTCCTTGTTCGAATACAGAACGCCTATACGACCGTTGGACTCCACCTGGAAAAGCTCACGATGAATCAGGCCATCCCCCCAGCCGCTCAGTTCGTGCCCGGTTATGGGTGGCCCATCGTCGAACTGGAAGAAGCTCGTGTACAGCTCATGATCGTTGGGCACGGCGGCGAGTCGGTTAGGCCCGAAGAGACGCTGTAGTTCGGTCGTCACGGATCGATGGAAGGCCCCATCGATGTCGTGGTTGTGATCGTCGATGAAGACGAGTCCGCCACGGTTCACGAAGTCGACGAGGTTTCGCCCCTCCGCTTCGCCAAAAAAGACGGGCAGGTGACCCGTGAGATAGAGGAACGGGAAGTCGAAGATGCGCGAACTCGACAGATCGACCTCGATGCCCTCGGGCTCGACGGGTAGGTCGGTGTACAGCGCGAGCGAGTGGATGAGGTTGCTCGGGACAAGCGGTGCTGAGTCCCAGTCCCCGGACTGGTAACGGACGGTGGCAAATACGAAGGGCGCGGGAGCCGAACGCCCCTCAGGGGCATCGAAGTCAGGATCCGCACCCCGCTCCATATAGCGGACAGCCGCGAGCGATGACGGAGATCTCGCAGCGTCTTGTACGAATCGGCTCTGTGAGGGGCGCATCAAACGGAGCGCTCGTCGCAGCGCGTCCGCCGCACCCGTGCCGTTGTCCTCCTGAGCGAGAGTCGCAGCGCGAGCCAGGATCTCGCTCGCCTCCGGATCGTCGGTACTCGTGAGCAGGTCGAGAGCAAAACCAGAGATCTGGACGGAGGAGATGCGTCCGGTTGGCTCGGCCGATGCTGCCAGCAGGGAATCGATTCCCGCCGCCACACGTGGAGTGATCCCGGCTACCGCGGACGCTGATGTTCTCACCGTCGGCGATACATCGTCGAGCTCTCCGGTACCCCGCGCCGCCATAACGTCGATGGGAGCGACGGCAACCCGGCCGCGAGCAAAGACGCGTTCGGAGTCCCGCACGCGCTGCAATTCATCGAGCGCCAGGTGCTGGGGGATGAGGGAGGGTTGGAGCGCAGCAGTCCTGAGCTCCCGCTCCGCATCCCACATATAGTTGTAGACGGTGAGCAGTGATCGGTTGATCGCTACGATCGGATCAGAGTCGTGCTCGTGCGCAGGGATATCGACGTTCGCGATCGACGCCATGCCAGTCACTGGGTCGATGACGGGCCCTTGTTCGGCCATCACCTCCAACTCGTCCAGGAATACTTCAGCCACGCCTTCTTCGAAATCGAGGTGAGCTTCGGGATCCTGCATGGCGCCCGTCGCTCGGCTGAAGATCTGCTCGCCGATCCGGGCGCGCAGTCTGGCCTGCGCGTCCGCTATGTCACCCGCTGCCGCAAGGCGCTCGTCAGCTCTGATGGTAGGCAGCGAATCGATCAGCTCTTCAGTGAGCAGGATGATCATGCGTTGACTCAACAGGGGCTCCCGCTCTCGATCGATCGGGAAGCCCACGAGCGTCGTCACATCCGAGAGGTCGTCCTCCCGCGAGATCCGTATCTGGCGGGTCGCGGAGACCCCAATACCCGGCCCGGTGACATCGTTGGCGTCGGTCGCGACCGCACGTACATGGAGCACGTCACCCGCCTCGAGGGCGAGCTCGTCGAGGGAGAGCGACAGGAGCGCCGTTCGTCCATCGCTTGTGGCCTCGTTTCGGTCCCACGGCCATGTGCCTTCGTCGAAAGCGAAGGATTCTCCGCTGCCGCGGGAGCGCACCCAGTGCAGCTCGAGACCGACGACGCCGAAGTCGTCAGTGGCGAGTGCTTCGACAGAGATGCTTCCCGTCGGGGTGGCAAGCACGAGGTCCTCGGCAGGGGCCAGGAGCTCGACGCCCGGTGGGCGGTCCCGAAGCTGACGTAGGGGAAGCACCCGCTGCTCCAGTGTCTCCCCAGCGTCAGCCACTGTGAACGCGACGCCACGGTCGTCCGGCCGGACCGTCCACTCCACGACCCATCCAGAGGCCGCCTCCTGCGGAACGAGGGCTTCACCGCCAACGACCATCGCAGCCAAAGCAGGAGGCTGAGCCGTACCCTGTCCCTGGATGCTCACACGAGATCCTGGTAGCGCCGCAAGGGGGTCACCGGCCGAACCCCGGAGGTCCGGCAGCCCCGAGTAGGAGGGAGCTTGAACCGTGAACTCGATGGCTTCGAGCGTCGGCAGGACACCGTCTTCTGCCTCCACGTCTCGAGCCTCGGCAGCACGCGAGAGACCGGCGGATGCGCCTGGGGTTAACCAGCGCTCGGCCAGGGGTCCGACAGGAGGTCCGAAAGCCAGGAGCCCCGTGGCCAATACAGCAACGAAGATGCACGCAGCCCAGAGTCGGCCGGCGTCGAGAGGAACGACGCTCGTCGTTTCGATCGACTTCAGTGCCCGATGAGCTCGGCTGCGAAACGCCTCCGCCACAGGTCCGCTCGCGGTCGCGGCTTGGAGCGTAGAGACGACATGGTCCTGCCCGACGTGCTCATCCACCAGGAGAGCCAACCGCTGATCGCTCGTACGAGCTTGAGCGCGCAGTACTGCGACAGCGGGTGCCACCAAAATGGCAAGCGGCAGCCACCGAAACGCGCTTCGCGCCAAGGCAGGAAGTGTGAGCGCTGCATCCACACCCACCAGGAACGCACTCGCCGCAGCTACAGCCAGAAGGGCCACGGCAAGCGCGCGGAGTCCCGCACGCAGCAAGAGCCGACGGCGGACGAGGGTCAGCAAGGGGGCCACTCCGTCCCGCTCAACCCCACTCATACGCGAGGCTCCCGCGTGAGCCCGATCTCCAGTGCCAACAACATGAGAGCCAGGAACAAGAGCCCGAGCGTGAGCGGATACCCCGTGGTGCCGAGCGAGGCCGCGTTCACGGTCTGCGGCAGGTCGGGGCGTTCGAGCGAGAGAAGCGCCCCGCGGTCCAACGGGCTATCAGACGACTCGACGCTCGTACAGCCCTCAGCAAGCGCATGGACCAGCCTCGGGAAGTCCGGGCTGGCGGTCACAGCAGGATCGAGCATGCTAGCCGCCACGTAGACGACACAGCCCTCCCCCAGGGGTCGCGCAGCAGCAGCTGGAGTCGCGTCCTCGAAAACTGCGACCACGTGGGCGTCAGTGCCGGGCGCGCCGGGCTGACGCACGACCGCGGTGCCGATCACCCCGCTATGTCCCAGCAGAACGAACCCGCTCGGTTCCCTGCTAGCGGGACCGGCTCCCCTGCTAGCAGGGCCGGCCTCCGTACTAGCGGGGCCGGCTTCCCTGAGCCCCGGCACGCTCGACCCCGTAATCGTCCAGGGGATCTCATCGCGAGCGCTCGTTAGCTGGCCCGACAGCACTAGCGCGGAGCCCTGGTCCGCCCAATTCAGTAGTTCTTCGAGCGCCGATGCGGACGGTTGCTCCGCGTATATCCAGCCAGGGTTCGCATCCGTGTCTTCCACACCGGACACGACACGGACGCCGAGCGCCTCGATGGCTCGCTGGAGCGGACTCGCTGTCGCCTGCCCGAACACCCACGCCGACGCCGACGCCGGTGGGGCCAGCACTTCGGCGGCGCCACTGTTCGAATCGTCAGCTCCACTGCTCGGCGCACCCGCTGATACCAACGGAGCCAGAGGCGCACGCCCTGGCCAGGTCTCGGCACGGAGAAGCCCGATATCAGGGCTCCAGAGCCTCCATGAGGGGCGTGTCAGCCACACGGACTCGACGGTCTCCCACTGACTCTCCAAGACGGCGCTTCGCAGAGCGCGCAGACCGGCCTCGGCGGTTGCGGGCTGAGCAGCTCGTTGCAGACGCTCCAGGTCGGACGCATTCACGATCCGGTGCCCATCGGACAAGCCGTAGGCGAGGATGACCGCCTCAGTGTCGGTATCGGTTTCGGACTGGAGGCGTCGGGCTTCGCTCAGTACGACGTCCCAATCTGACAGAGTATCCGCTCCGGCGTCGAGCAAGACGACACGAGCGGCTCCAGAGCGTTGCCCTGTCCACGTGAGTCCGGCGCATGCCGCCGCCAGAGTGAGGGCAAAGAGAACCCGCACGAACAGCAGCAAGAGGTCCGTGGGACGTCGTCGCAAGCGCAGCAGCGTACGGGCATCTCGAGTCAAAAACTGCGCGGTGGGAAGGGGCTCGCGCTCGGGGGGTCGACGCGTAAGCAGATGCAGTGCAATCGGCATCGCGGCGAAAAGCACGCCCGCTAGGAGAAAGCCAGGAAACGCCGCCACGATCATGCGGACGTCGGCTCCCGTCGGGCTCGCGCCATGAGCCATCCGCCGAGAGCCGTCACGAGCGGCATCGCTGTGGTAAGCGGTACATACTCGGCTCCTCGCTCCTCGAGCCCGCGGCGAAGCCCGTCGTAGTATTCATCGACCCGTTCACGGAACCCCGGATCTGCCCCCGGTACCGCGTCGACCGCGTTCTGGGGAGCCTCCGGGTCATAGTATCGTGCGGGCCCGGCATCGGCCTCGCCCAATTCCTCCGGGGTCACGATACGGATGACGATGACCTCGTCGCCGCGCGCGCGAAGTTGACCCACCGCGCCAAGCAACGAGGCCCCACCGTCGGCTTCTAGGCAATCGGAGAGGAGAACCACTCGGCCTCGACGCCTCAGACCAGCGCCCACCTCGCTCACGGCCGACGAAGCGGAACCGACACCTCCGGGCTTCAACCGCTCAAGACCGAGAAGAAGGTCGTGTAGGTGACCGGATCGATTCCTTGGCGGGAGGTGGAATACCGTGCGTTCTCCGAACGAAGCGAGGCCTGCCGCATCTCCTCCGCGCAACATCACATGTGCGAGCGCAGCAGCTACGAACTGCGCGTACCGCAGCTTGCTCACGGAGCCACCGCCAGCGAAGCCCATGGACTGCGACTGGTCCACGAGCAAGAAGCCCTGAAGGTTCGAGTCCTCTTGAAAAAGCCGCACGTAGAGGCGATCCGTGCGACCGTACAAACGCCAGTCGAGCCGCCGAACGTCGTCGCCCTGCTGATAGGCCCGGTGACGGGAGAAGTCTTCGCCGGACCCCAGGAAGGGAGAACGATGGAGTCCTGAGACGAAGCCGCGCACGATGGTGCGAGCGACCAGGTCGAGGCTGCCGAGACGCTCTAGCAGCTCCGGCGGCAGCAGATCAGTGGCATCGGCCCGGCTTCTGCCTTCCTGCGGGCTCTTGGCCCAGGACACTAGAGCAGGTCGCTCCGAGGCGGGGTGACCCCCGCGAGAAGCGCTTCGACGATCTCATCTGCGGTACGACCCTCCGCCTCGGCCTGAAAGTTCACCAAGATCCGGTGTCGCAGCACGGCGGGTGCCACGCGCACGAGATCATCCGGAGTGACGTGTAGGCGGCCACTCATCAACGCATGAGCCTTCGCGCACAGAATGAGGGATTGGCCAGCCCGGGGCCCTGCACCCCAACGCACCCACTGATTGGTCACGCCGAGCGACTCTTCCCTGCCCGGCCTCGAGCTTCGCACGAGCAGCGCCGTGTATTCGAGGATCACGTCCGATACGGCGACGCCCCGAACCAGCGTCTGTAGTTCGAGGATCTCCTGGCCCGATAGCACGGGCTCGACCGCCTCGGGAGCCCCACCCGTGGTGGTGCGCAGCACCTCGACTTCCTCGCGACTGTCCGGGTAGTCCAGGCTGATCTTGAGCATGAACCGGTCGAGTTGGGCCTCGGGCAGGGGGTAGGTGCCCTCCTGCTCGATGGGGTTCTGGGTCGCGAGCACGAAGAACGGGGTCGGCAGGTCCATCACCGCGCCCCCCGCCGTGACGTGGCCTTCCTGCATCGCCTCGAGCAGCGCTGCCTGGGTCTTGGGCGGCGTTCTATTGATCTCGTCCGCTAGCAGAACCTGCGTAAAGACCGGGCCATGGAGGAATCGGGTGACCCGCCGGCCCGTCGAGCGATCCTCCTCGATTACCTCCGTACCGGTGATGTCGCCGGGCATGAGGTCCGGCGTGAACTGGATCCGGCTGAAATCGAGGTCGAGCGCATCCGCGAGTGTTCGGATGAGCATGGTCTTCGCGAGCCCCGGCACACCCTCCAACAGGCCATGTCCCCCGGTCAGCAAGCAGAGCAGTACGTCCTCCACCGCCTCTTCCTGCCCCACGACGCGCTTGGCGATTTCGGAGCGCAGCGAGCTCAGCTTGCCCGTCAGCTGCTCGATTCGGTTCTCGACTGCTCCGACTGTGGACGACTCCAAGAGACTATCGCTCTAAGTCCAGCTCGCTCGTCAGTTCTCCACCCTTTGTGTAACCACGAATCGGGTCCCGGCAGCGTTGACATCGTATTCGGGATTGTAGGACGTCATCATGTTGTCGGCGCCCATCCCAACCTGCTCTCCGGTGAAGAGCACTCGAGGCGTGCCGGCGGTGAAGCCACCGTCGGTCGTGTACGGAACAGCCATGAGCGAATTGCCTTCCCAGTAGAACAGCTCGTCGTCGCTCCACTTCGGCCAGGTGCCACCGTCCGTCGACACCTTCCAGCGTGAATCGGACGGCCGTAACGTGGTCACGTAGATCTCCAACTGGCCGTCCTGGTCGGACTGGTACGCGACGAAGCGTCCGTCATGCGACGTCCGTGCCAGCGCCTGGATTCCGTCATCGTCCACCAATACCGTCGTCTGCCCACTGGCGACGTTCACGGACCAGATGTCGCGGGCCTGTGTGTCCGGGTTGTTCGTATGGAACACCACGGTCGACGCATCCGGAGACCACGAGGGGTACCACTTGTGCATGCCCTCGCTCTCGATGATTGGCCGGTCTCCGCCGCTGCCATCCCCAGGCCGGGTGTAGAGATTAGACACTCCGCCCTGCCGCTGGATCGAATAAGCAATTTGCGATCCGTCGGGAGACCAGATCATGTGGCGCTCATTTCCCTCGTTGCTCGTGAGCCGGCTCGCGCTCATGCCCTCGAGGACGTAGAGATGGTCCTGTTCTCCCTGTTCCATCCGGCCTCGGACAGCAACTTGGGACCCGTCCGGGGAGATTGAGGGATCGAGGATCGAGCTCATACGCGGACCGACGGTCCCCTGAACGTTCCCCGAACGATCAACTGAAGCGAGCTGCCGGATGGTAGGAGCCTGGTTTCCGCGGCCGCGCCCACCCCGTCCTTGTGCGACGAGTAGTCCTTGATCGGCGAGGAGCAGGCTGAGCATCATCAGAAGAACGGCAGCAGAGCGCTTCATGTTGTCTCTTCTATCTTTGGGGTCTGTAGTTCGCTCATGATCGGCGCCGAGTCACTTTTCGGCAAGCAGACGCACGCCGGCGTACACGGTGTCACGCCTCACCAAACGATTCGGAACGGGGCGGTGGTGTCTGGCGGGTCAGTGGGGTCGGAACTTCCCGCAACTAAGTTAAAGAAGCTAGCGATCGCAGTGACTGCCACCACCAGCACGCCTGCCGTGATGATCGCGGTTCGTCCGCGGTTGAGTTCGGGAGCTGTGACCTGGTCGACGTCTGACAGTGCGAACGTGAAGGCCTGCCGTAGGTTCCCGAAGGCCGCACCAGCGTAGGCTGGTCCGCGGAGCCTCGTCGAAATCGTGAGTGAATCCGCCGTCAGCGTTTGCATCCGCCCGTTGACCTCTGCAGAGGTCTCCCCCGAGATGTCGAGCAGGTGTGCCACGCCTTCGTCGGAGAGGACAATATGGACCTCCTCTCCCGGGGAGATCGAGGCAAGATCGGCAGGGCTCGACACATAGCAACCCTGGAGCAGGAGCAGGAGCGGGAGCAGGATCAAGGCGTGCGAGGAACGAACTAAGCGCATAATCAATGGTCTCCACCGCGCCCTTGCAGGCTCGGTCGCCGGAGAAGCGAGAATATTGGGACCGGAAGGGCAGATTATAGGAGGCCCGGATTGCGGGGGCAACGGCTAAATACTTGTCCGGTCATTCAAATCGTCCTGGGCGAACCGGTCGGCAGAGAAAATAACATGGCGCACAAAGGTTTTTCGCCCTAGGTTTCTTGACAGTTCGATCTTTGGTTGGTCGAACATCAGTGAAATCAGGAGGAGATAATGTTCTTGAGAAAAGTTAGTGTTGTATCGATCCTAGGGATCGCCATGGCAGCGTGGGCGTTTACTGCGGTATCGGTATCGGCCCAGACGGGCACGGTTTCCGGTGTGATTACAGCGCAGACAACCGGTCAGTCCTTGGCGAATGTCCAGGTCTTCATCGAAGACCTCAACATCGGAAGCCTCAGTCAGGCCAACGGAAGGTACCTGCTCATCGCAGTGCCCGTTGGAACCTATGAGCTAGGCGTCTCCTCCATCGGTTACGGCTCGCAGACCCTGCAGATAACGGTCAGCGCAGAGCAGGTGACCCAGTTGAACTTGCAGCTCGCCACCGTCGCACTCAATCTCGACGAGATCGTGGTGACGGGCACCGGAGCACCCACGCAACGGCGCCGCCTCGGGCAGACGGTCGCTTCGGTGACCGCAGAGCAGCTGTCGCTCGCGCCGATCACTGACGTCGCCAGCGCCCTCGTCGGTCGACTTCCCGGCGCACGTGGCCTCATGTCGGGTGGCCAGACCGGAGCTGGTAGCCAGATCATCATTCGCGGCAGCGCCAGCATCAGCCAGCGACAGAG
>Ga0114996_10005991_pt1 | contig 14126 bp, 11 predicted proteins | sample ArcticOcean_MG_C_4_FD_87039 | JGI IMG/M metagenome (GOLD analysis project Ga0114996, IMG submission 87039) | Marine microbial communities from western Arctic Ocean - ArcticOcean_MG_CB4_134 | ecosystem: Environmental > Aquatic > Marine > Oceanic | place: Arctic Ocean: Canada Basin | collected...
CCTCACAGCGTCTAATTGTAGTCGGGCTCAACCCTTAATAGGAGGAATACTCTATGCCCTTTTCCCAACCGTCACGAGGCGACGTACATGTTAATCGCCCGCTGACAAATATCTCCATTGCCTTCGTTCAAGACGAAAGCAAATTCGTTGCATCAAAGGTATTTCCGAATATCCCGGTCTCCAAGCAGTCTGACCAGTATTTCACTTATGACCGCGGTGCGTTCAACAGTGACGAGATGGAAGAACGCGCTCCTGGCACTGAAAGTGCTGGCGGCAACTACACCATTGGGACTGATCTGTACCATGCTAAGAACCGGGCTTATCATCGGAACATCCCCGACGTGATCCGTAACAATGCCGACTCGCCGATTAATTTGGATCGTGAGGCGACTTTGTTCCTCGCACACAAGGGTCTAATCAACCGGGAAGTCAACTGGGCTGCTGCGTACTTTGTAGCAGGCAATCCTGGTGACACTTGGACATTCGACGTCGACGGAAACGCAACGGCATCTGGCGCCGCGCTCGATCCGACAGACGCTGGCAACAACCAAGTTCTTTTCTGGAACGATGCGCTGTCCACTCCTATCGAAGATATCCGCTTTCTCAAGCGTACTATTCTCGAGAGCACCGGCTTCATGCCCAATACGCTCACTCTTGGGCGTCCTGTATTTGACGCATTGATTGACCACCCTGATATGGTTGGCCGTGTCGATCGTGGCCAGACTGGTGGTACAGCGATGGTCAACAAGGCTGCTCTAGCTGCTTTGTTTGAGCTAGATGACGTCATGGTGATGGACGCGATCCAAAACACCGCTGAGGAGGGCCAGACTGCAGTTCATTCCTTCATCGGTGGCAACAACGCGCTCCTGACCTACAAGCCTTCTTCGGCTGGCCTCATGACCCCCTCAGCTGGTTACACGTTCAGCTGGACGGGTAATGTGGGTTCGGGTAATGACGGAATGCGCGTCAAGCGTTTCCGTATGGAGCACCTTGCTTCTGACCGAGTTGAAATCGAAATGTCCTATGACCAGAAGCTGGTTGCTGCTGACCTAGGTTGCATGATCGGTGGAATCTTACTGTAAGTCTAACGAGTAAAGAGTAGCGATGAGTGCGTGAGGGAGACGGCGGTCTCCCTCACTTCCCTCTAAAGGAGGATGATATAATGCCGCACGAAGTAAAACGCAAAGTCCGTAAGCTCCGACACTGGAAGCAACGCTGGAACAAGAATGCTGAATTTATCTGGCGCCGCCCTGTAGTTTTTGGTGGTGTTATGCAGAACCCTGGCGACCTAATCCCTGAATCACTGAAGGCCAACCCAAGAAAGCTCCGTCTCTTTTGGGAGAGCCAACGCATTGAGCTGGCTGATTTTGAGGCGCCGAACGTATCTACAGGTATTGTGGAGGCTCCACCGGCTCCTCCAGTAGAAGTAATGCTTACTGCCTCAAGTGTACTTGACGACGAGTACGAATTTTCTAGCGAGTTCCGCATTAATAGCCACATCGAGGGCGAAGTAATCCCTGTTCAGGATATCGTTGACGCTGCCTTCGAGAACTCGGGCCTTACGATGGAAGAGTGGAATGCTCTGCCTGACGATGAGCGCGGAGCTTTGATTGCACAGTCTCTTGATTGGATGACAGACCAAGGTGAAATCGATCCATTGGAATAGGCCATGGCTAAAGATGACGTTCGCGCTGTAGTACGAGGACTAGAGAAATTCACAACTAGGGTTATTACTAAGATAACTTTAGATGTGGTTGCAAATCTCGTAGAGACCACTCCTATAGATACAGGTTGGGCTCGCGCGAACTGGGTACCTTCTATCGGTACTTCGTTCATAGCCAATCTTGAAGGCATTCAGCCCGATGGTCCGCTAGCGGCAAAATCCGCAGATGAGCAAGCAGCAGCAGTAGCGGAAGTACTTGCGAATTATAAGTTGGATAGAGGGTCTGTATTTGTAACCAATAACGTGACGTACATCTCAGAGCTTAACGAGGGCAAGAGTAGACAAGAGCCTGCCGCATTTGTTCAAAGAGCAATAGAGAAAGCGATCACAGTAGACATACAGGGACTTGCGTCATGACGACGTTAATTGAAGCGAAGGAAGCGATCTATACTAGGTTCTTAGCTAGCTTCACGGGTACTAGCAATATTGTATTCGATAATGAGGACCCTAGCTTCGACCTAGACGTTGTGCCTGATTGGTGTAGATTATCAATTCGTCATGTCGACCGGAACCAAGAGACTTTAGGCAAGGTTGGCAATAGAAGGTTTAGAGTTAAAGCTATTGCGTTTGTGCAGGTATACACCAAGTCTAATACCGGTGTACAACAGTCTGGTGTGTTGGTTACTGAGGCTCGTGACGTATTTGAAGGATCGAGCTTCTCTGGTCTGGATTTCAATAATGCCAAAACCCCCGAGGGTGGCCCCGAAGGAAAATGGTATACAGCCGTTGTCGAGGCTAACTTCGACTATGATGAGATTAAATAGCTAAGGAGAAGTAAATTGGGCCGGGTATTAACAAATAATGTAAGTATGTCCTACTCTATTGAGTCGGCGCTCGGAGTAGCGGGGACTACATGGTTCCTTATTGAGCCGAATGCTATTAACAGTTTTGGTGCGGAGATCACAACGGTCGCCCGTAACCCCATCAGTCGAAACCGTCAGCGCCGTAAGGGTACTGTTACGGATTTGGATAGTTCTGTTGAGATTGATGAAGATTGGACGCTATCGTCTTTTCGTGATTTTGCCGAAGGCTTCTGCTTCTCGACAGGTGTCAACACAGACGTGACACAGCTTGCCACCACAGCCACGGAGACCGTCGCGGATACGTACGCAGTCGCGGCTCTTACCGCGGCTCAGGCTGACAAGTTTGAGTTCAGTGCGGACGGCAGTACTTTAATTTGGGTTGACAGCTACGTGACGTCTGCTAATAACGGGCTGAAGGTTGTTGATGCGGATATCGCCACTTCTGCTACGTTGATTTCTGTTGAGGAAAATGTCGTAGATGAAACTGCACCAGCGAATGCTAAGCTAAGTTTCGCGGGTTTCCGAATTGACGCGGCTGCAACTCCTGTGTGGACTTACTCTTCACCTCAGGCAGTTCTGTCTGGTGTGACAGGGCTCGGTACTACTTTGCAGCAGATTGGCCTTACTCTGGGACAGCGAGTGCATATTGGCTCAGTTGCTTCAGAAGGCTCTTCTACCATTCAGAACGCTCTGGAAAACGCAGCGCCAGATGATATGTTCGGGTATGCTAGAGTGATTGCTTTCGACGCAAATACGATCACCTTCGACAAGCTCGACGCGGCTCTACAGTTCACAGATGCAGCGGTTGCTGTTGATGTGGATATCGTATTCGGCGAGTTCATCCGTAACGTTGCAACGACCAGCGCGGAGTTCCTTGAGCGGTCATTCCAGTTTGAAGCTGAATTCCCAAACTTGGATGTAGGTGGTGCTTCTAAGTTCCAGTATGCAATTGGTAACTTCTGTGATACCGCGGTCTTCAACTTACCAGGCCAGGATAAAGCAACGGCTACGTTCGGTTTCATCGGCACAGATACCGAGAATCCAGTAGTCGCCGGTTCACGTAAGACTGGTGCGTCTGCAGCGACCAATCCGACACAGACGGGTGCGTTTAACACCACAGAAGATATTGCAGTTTTGCGCATTACGCAGGTTGATGAGACTGGTCTGACAACTGACTTCAAGTCTCTTACAATGACACTCGGCAACGAAGTGAGCCCGGAGAAAGTACTCGGCCAACTCGGTGCTAAGTTCATGAATACTGGTAACTTCCAGGTCGACCTCGAGTCTGAGCTGATCTTCACGGACAGTGCCGTTATTGACGCAATTCGTGATAACACCACCTTGACCATGGACTTCGTTATTAAGAACGATGACGGTGTGGTTGCAGTCGATATTCCAAGCATGACGCTTGGTGGAGGCGAACGGTCATTCCCTGAAAACGAAAGTGTCCTAATCAGTGTAACTGGTACGGCTTTCCAGGACGACGCTCTTGGATCTTCGATCGGCATCAGCATCTTCCCGGTGCCACTGCCTTAAGTCTAAATAATGGTGTCGTGGGCTTTGTGCTCGCGGCATCATTAGCTTCTTTATAAAACAGTCAGAAAGAAACAGACATGGCAGACTTCAGCCACCTTAAAGCTCTCGACGTAAACGCTGGCATGACCGCCGAGTACACACTCCACCAAATTACGGTCAACGGCAAGTCTCCCACTCTTATCGTAGCTCCGGCCACTGACGTCAATAAGCCATACTTCAATGCTCTTCTTAAGCGTTCAGGTAAAGCTGCTCGGCAGGTCAAAGCAGGCAAGATGACTGCAGACTTGATCGACACAAACCGGGACGAGGACAAAGAACTCTATCCTAAGCACGTAGTAAAAGGCTGGCGTGACATGGTAGATGTTGAAACCGGTGGAGACTTAGTATTCACTCCAGCAGATTGTGTTTCGTTCCTAGATGCTCTTCCTAATTGGATTTTTGACGACTGCCGGACTTTCTGTGTCGAGATCACCAATTACACCGAGCCGATGGACATTGAAGTCTTGGCAAAAAACTTACCAAGCGGCTCCTCTTCGACCTAAGGTATGAAAGGGACGGATACTCTGTAGAGAACGCCATTAAGAAAGGGCGTAAGCTTCCCGACTGGTATCTAGAAGAGCCTCCAGAGACCGCGCTGGATATTTTTTACGTAAACGGCTTTTGGTGCTGCAGCACTGAACGACGGTATCAGTATGGCTACATACCGTGGAGTAAGATTCGCGAATATGGGTGTACTGTTGGTCTAGATAGTGATACGCTCGAAGCGTTTGTTGTTATTATTCGTACAATGGACGAAGGTTATTTGGGGTGGTTGTTAGACAAAGCGGAACGAGCGCGTGACCAGAATGGCAAAGGCAAACCGACGGATCAACCGACGGTAGTCGATCGCCCCTCACGGCGCAGGAGTAAGCGGAATGGCTGAGTTTAGGATCACTGTGATAGTTGACCCGAAAGGGGCAGTACGCGGTGGCAAAGCAGTAGAGCGTCAGCTTAAAAGAACTGGCCAGGCGGCCGACAGGACCCGGTCATTGATTGCCCGGGCTTTTGGCTTTGCCGCAGTTGCTGCTGGAGTGCGTCAGCTAGTGACTGTTACCGACGCTTTCCAGAATATGAATAATAGGCTACGGACTGTTACGACTAGTCAAGAAACTCTCAACAATACAATGTCTGCCCTAGAGGGTGTAGCTCGCCGTACCAGAACAGGTCTCGACGGTATTGTCACACTATATCAACGTGGCGCTATTGCCGCTGGCCAGCTCGGCATAACGAACGAACGTCTTGTAGGGTTTGTGGAAAAGGTTGGTCAGGCTCTCGCTATTCAGGGAGCATCTGCAGCAACAACTCGTGGCGCTTTGCTTCAGTTGTCGCAGGCTCTAGGGTCAAGCATTGTTCGTGCAGAAGAATTCAACTCTATCTTGGAAGGAGCGTTCCCGATCGCGCAGGCTGCAGCGGAAGGCATTGACCGCGCTGGTGGTTCTGTCGCTCGATTGAGACAGCTTATCCTAGCTGGTGAGGTAACATCCAAGCAATTCTTCGTAGGCTTTGAGAAAGGTGCCAAGAATCTAAAGAAGATATTTGAAACAACAGTGCCTACAATTGGCCAAGGATTCGTAGTGCTTAGAGATAGCATTACTCTGTTTATAGGTAGGCTTGACGCTTCTTTCAAAATAAGCGAAACGTTTGCGCGGTCATTGCTAAGTCTGGCTTTTAACTTAGATAATATCGCACGGGTCGCTGGCGCAGCAGCAATTGTCATTGGAGTAGTATTTGTAAAAGCCGTAGCGGCAGCAGGCATAGCGTTGGCAGCCTTTGCTCTGTCAAATCCCTTCACGGCCATAGCGCTAGGCATAACATCGCTTATAGCTTTGCTAGTTACTTTTGCAGATAAGCTAAAGTTGCCAGGGCAAGAACTTGCAAATCTTAAAGATTTCGCTCTAGCGGCATTTGAGGTTATAGGAGAGGAGATGGAGTTTGTATTCAACTTCTTCAAGAAGGCTGCGAACGATGCTACGAAGTTTGTTCAGAGCCGTTTTGGGGATGTAGCTACAACTTTCACTGACGTGTCTAAAGTTGCAGGGATAGCAGTCAATACTATACTCGGACATTATCTTGGGCTACTGCGGGCGTATACTCTTATATTCAAAAAGATAGGCGATCTAGGGCGTGAAGCTATAGGCAGTCCCTTCGGTAAAATCGTCGGTAAAGTTGTAAATACAATTATAGGCTGGTGGGCTAGACTATTTGCTTTTGTAGGCAAAGGAGTAGCTAAGTTCTCAGAGTTTGTTAAAGATGAAGCTGCTTCAGTAACCAAAGCGCTAGGCAAAGAGTTTAAAGATGATAGAAGCACGGTTGGCGCCGCACTGCGCTTTGGCCAAGATGTAAAAGATGCATACCTATCTGGCTTCGATGTAGATTTCCTTGGGGCCCTAGCTACAGCGCTAGGCCCCAAAGCTGGCAGTATAATAGCGGAGATAAACAAAAGAGCTGAAGCAGGAGCCGCAAAACGTATTGAAAGAGAACGCATCGCTACTGAGAAAGCAAGGAAAGCGGGGTTGGGACCAACTGCAAATAAACCTCGGGACGTTGCTGATCCAGTTGTTGAGAAGTTCCTAAAGAATCTTGAATTAGAAAACAAGTTACTCCGGGTTAATAGCGTCGAGAGGGAGCGCCTAGCTCGAGTACTCGCTTTGGAGACTGACTTAAAGAGAGAGCTACTTCCCAAAGAACGCTTGCGTGTTGACCTCGCAATAAAGATGAACCAGCAGCTAGCTATTCAGTCTGAGGAGTTTGACCTTATACGTGATCCGCTGCTTCAATACCAGCAGCGCATAGCGGCTATTAATGCAGAACTTGCTAGGCCTGGTGGTATCACATCTGACGAAGCTGCTAAGCGAGTACGGGAGCTTAATATCGCTCTACTTGAAACGTCGACAGATACTACAGCAGGCCTTCAGCGTGGTTTCCTTAAGGCTCAGTCGGCAGTGGACGACTTTGCTGCCGGTTCTGAGAAGATAATCACCGATGCGTTTTCTGGAGCTACTGACGCGATTGGAGACTTCTTCCTTACTGGTAAGTTAAACGCTGAAGACTTCTTCCGTACGATGGCAGCTAACTTCGCCAAGCTAGCGGCGCAAGCTGCATTGTCAGCTGCGTTTGGTAATGGTGGTACTGGCGGAGGTGATGGTTTCTCAAGTGGTTTCGGGGGAATTATTTCCAGTGCGATTACTAGTGGGCTAACTGGTGGGCTAACTGGTTTCAAAGACGGAGGCTCATTCCTCGTTGGCGCTGGGACAGCCCAGGCACGTATCCCGGGTATTGATAATCGTTTAGTGGCGTTCAAAGCGCAGGACGGGGAGAAGGTAACGGTCACCCCGAAGAATGAAAACGGTGCAGGATCAGGTACGGTCAATCAGGTGTTTAATATCCAAACTCCTGACGCGGACAGCTTCCAGCGGTCTCAGACCCAAGTGCAAAACAGAGCGAACGCGGGTCTTTCTCGCGCGCGAGGACGAGCTTAATGGCATTACTTGTTGGCGTACGTCTACCCGAAGAAATTGAACGGGGAGCTATCGGAGGCCCTCGGTTTAACACCTCTGTCTTGACGCTAGATAGTGGTTTCGAGAAACGCAATGTTAATTGGATTGATACTCGCGGTGAATGGGACCTAGGATACGGGTTGCTAGATAAATTCCGCGATAATCCAGCCAGTGTAGAGATAGATTTAGATCAGATCATAAGCATGTTCTACGTAGCCAACGGGATGGCCAATAGCTTCCGGTTCATGGACTTTGCAGACTTTGAGATCGGTATGGAGAATGGGGTAGATATCGACGCGCAGGCAATTGGGTTTGGTGACGACGTGCTGACGACCTTTCAAGTATTCAAGAGGTACTCGTTCCCAGGCGCAGTAGTTACTCATGATCGGTTCCTTACAAAGCTCGTTGGAAGCACTGTACGAGTGTACCTCGAGGGAGTACTTCAGACACTAACAACGCATTACACAGTTGACGAGGACAGAGGCACTATACTGATGGTTACTGCTCCAGCGTCTACTGGCGGCTCAGGTCCTGGTGGAACAGAGATATTGTCAATCCGCACGGAGTATGACAATCATGTCCGCTTTAACACAGATGCGTTGGATATAAATATGCAGATATATAATGCGGGTAGCTGGCCGACATTCCCGATTATAGAACTGCGAGAGAATGGGCTAGACTAACAATGGCAAAGACAGTATCTGCCGCGCTACAAACCCATAAGGCTCTCGATGTAACCGCGTTCGCCACTGCATGGCAAATAACTCGGCTTGATGGAGTTATACAACGGTTCGCGAACGGTTCGCGAGACGTGTTCCTAGATATAGGCGACAGTCTCGGTAGTCAATTCTACTCAGCTAAAGAAGGATTTGCCCGTACGAACATAGCCAATGACGCGGAGTTGAATGTCGGCAATCTCGAAGTTGTTGGAATATTCAGCGGAGCGTCCTTGGACGAGACTGAATTGCGTCGGGGGCTATATGATTTTGCTGACGTGAAGATTATGACTTACAATCAGAAAGGCCCAACTGACGGTATTATAAAGATGCTACGCGGGCAGATGGCGCAAGTCATAGTATCTACAAAAGGCTTCTTTAAAGTGGAGCTTCGGGACCTTACCCAAGTATTCAGCTATGAGTTAGGTGAGGCATACAGCAGAGACTGCCGTGCTGATTTAGGGGATAGCCGGTGTAGAGCACCTATATGGCCAGCTATTCTACCTTATAACACAGAAGTAACAGCCGGCTCGTTCCATTCCATACAGATTGATCCTGATCCAACAGGTTGTTCCCAAGTCATAATGAATTTTGAGGGAGCTGACAATGCGACGTCAGGACCTGGATTTGATAATACAGGAACCGAGCCCGGTCCGACCCATATCCTAAGCGGGGCAAAGATAGATGACGACATTCAACCGGCCGGAGGTGATAGCACAAGTTCTTTGTTCCTAGATGGTATAAATGACCGTGTGGAGTGGACTAGGAGAACTGCCTGGCATATAGATACTAATCCTTGTACTATAGCTGCGTGGATACGCCCTCGGATTGACCAGCCGGCCTTCGGAGCGATATCCAGTGTCTATAGTAGTAATGGCAGTAACCGTGCTTGGTTTTTACGGCATAATGATGATATAATAGACGCCGTTATTTATCAGTCCGATGGAGTAACCGTCGATGTAACTTTAACTGGCACAACTATTATAACTCCAGGGACGGATTACCATGTTGAACTAGCGCGTAAGGAAAATGGGGACTGGGTGCTATTCTTAGACGGAGCTATTGAGGCTGGGCCTACTACCCCTACAGATGACGTGGCACACGTGGTTTCTCCGTTGCGTATAGGTGCAGTTGATGTTGCTGCTGCTGGTGCATGGTACTTCGATGGCCACATTGATAGCTACATGTTTATGAATGGTAGGGTACTTCATGAAACAGCATTCACTCCAGTTGCCGGAAACATAATAGCCCCTGACCCGGACACAGTTTTTACTTCAGCAGAGATAGGCGAAGTGGTATACGAAGTAACAACAGCGGGCCTAACAGGCCCATGCCATATTGTACCAGACCAAACCATAACTAACACGCATTCTCAAGGCACCGCGGTTATGACAGCTAGGAATTCGTTTATGAGATCGGCAACCGTGTCAGCAGTTGGCTCGGAGCCACGTCGGCAGTTCACTGTAACTGAACTCACACCGAATACCGGATATACTATTTCTGGTGGAACTCCAACTGCTCTTGGCTTCGAAGATAACTTCTTTGAGTTCGGGGGTTGTACCTTTGAGACTGGTAATAACGCTGGGCGAGGCAAAGAGGTTAGAGTTTTTACTGCAGATGACGGTGTTACGATTGAACAAGTGATTGAGCTTTTTGAGCCTATGCCATTTGACATAGAAGTCGGAGACACTCTTAGGATATTCCCCGGTTGTGATAAGCTCCATACAACTTGCTTTACAAAGTTTGACAATGCTACAAACTTTGTGGGCGAGCCATTCGTTCCAGGCGCCGACACACTAGGGACATATCCAGATGCACACTAAAGCTGAAGAAATAATAGCCGCTGGCACTAGTTATGTTGGTGTACGATACCGAGAGCAAGGTCGTAATATGGCCGGATTGGATTGTGCCGGCGTTATTATTTGCGCGGGGGTGGACAGCGGAGCGTTCCCTCCAGACGCTATAGATACTATCCCTAAGAACTACGGTCGACGCCCAGACGTAGCTGAGTTCACTTTAAGCATGGTAAACGCAGGTTGTGTTCGTTTGCCATTTGGGGAGCAGGAGCACGGTGATATTCTCCGTGTAGCTTATGGGGGTTGGCCTGTTCACGTCGGACTATATGAAGTCGACGACAAAGATAGAGAGTGGATCATACACGCTTACTTGCCACTTAAGTTGGTAGTGAGAGAGCGGTTAAGCCACAAGATATACGTAGATACAGTATGGAGGTATCCAGGATAATGGCTACTCTACTCGTAAGTCTCGCAGTCAGCATTGCCATTAGTGTGGCGATGTCTTTGCTTTTTCCACCGCCTGATGTAAATCAGTCTGGTCCTCGTCTCACTGATCTTGGGTTTACTGGTTCCGCGTACGGAAGGTTTGTTAACATAATCTTCGGGACAGATCGAGTAGGGGGTAATTTCATAGATGGCCAAGACCCTATAATCGAGGAAATAACCAGCACATCCACTCAGGGCGGTAAAGGTGGCCCTAAAGTAACAACGACGGAGTACTCATATTTTCTAACGGGCCGCATAGGTTTTGCTATTGAAGGCGCGACGGATGTAGTTCAGTTATACGGCGACGGCAAGCTCATATGGGATGCTGACGGAAATGGTATAACGACGGGAACTATCTTCCCAGGCTTCACATAATGGCTGCTTTAGTAATAGGCTCCCAGCGGGGGGTATCTATGACCCTGTACCCTGGCGGAGCAGATCAGGTGCAAGATACTGAAGAGGTCAGTCGAACAGGTCGTAGTGCAACAGAACAGCCTGCGTACAGGCATCTGTCAACTATTAAATTGGACAGCATGCCTTTAGCTGATTTTGGTAATCGCATACCAAATATAACAGCTGTGATTGCCTTTGCGTCAGTGCCGACGTCTCCAGCCATAGTTATGACAGAACCTCCGGGGCTAAACCCACCGGGCGCTCTATCAGGTGCCGATACAAGCTATATGTTCTATGACCCTCTTAGAAACCGGCTAGTCTCTCTCAAAGACTCAACTGGTGGTATATTCTATGCAAATGCGTCGGGCCTTGATTATCAGGGCACTGTAAGTCACGAGACAGAAACAAAGCCTGGATATGGGCTAGACGGGTTTATATACACCCAGATAGAAGGTGGTAACCGAGTACCTCTACTCCGTATAGACATAGAGACTGATGAGATTGTGTCCCAGGTAGGTACCACTTCTACCGTAGGTATAACTGACGATCTTGCTGGTTTTGGTAATGCTGGTGAGTGGCATGTCTTAACATCTACTTTATCAGGTATCGGGCAAGAGACGGTTGCGGTCCATCTAAATACTTCGTTCCCAGCGGGAGGACCTCCAAACGGCTCCATCGTGTCGGTAAATAAAGTGGACGATTCAATGACTATCGTTCATACTTTGTCTACAGCAGATGGACTAGTTGATGGTGGAACAGCATTACAAGGAACTTTCATAGGAGATCCAGACCGAAGCCGGTTTTTTATATTCCAGTCTGATACCTCTGGCAATATGTATCATCTCGTTAAGTACGAGATAGACTACGGTCTAGGTCTAACTGGAGCTGAGTTCCAGGGCGTTACATCTTCGCTTGTGAAAAGCTTCACCCGTGGCACGTTCGGTACTGATGATTTTGGAGGCACTGGTAATGTAGCTGGCTGGGCTTTGAACCGTCGCAACGGGGACTTGATGCTAGCTAATGGCACGTCTATGCTTTTGTATAATCCAGATACCGATCAGATATTGGCTACTAAAGATATAGGACACCTAAGAGGGCGTAACAACTACTATACTGGAGGGATGTTTGCCTTCGGCCAATCAGTAGCAACTGCGGGGACAATTTACGTTATCGACACCCGCAGCCTTGCGACAATTAAGACACTGGATTTACAGGACATGGGCTACACAGGAATAGAACCTGGTGTGTTCCATGAAGAGAGCATGGTTTGGGACGATCGAGTGGGAGCTGTTATGTTCTCGCGCGTCGATGCAGGTTCGACTGCTATAACCGATGAACGTATCACAAAGCTGTTTGTGAACAAGGTAATTGGCCTCGGTGTCGGTCTTGACACGGTTGCGAGTGCACTGTGCACCGAGTACAATGGCGTCAAAATGGCAGGCCTCGCTCCAGCTGACTTTGACGTAACCACGTTAGCAGGAGACACGGTTCAGGGGTATACACTCAATAACAAAACGACACTTAAGGGCGCGTTTCAGCCGTTACGTGATAGGTTCCAATTTGATATTGTACAATCTGATTGGAAAGTTAAGTTCCCGAAGCGGGGCGGAGCTCCAGTCCTTACTATACCAGAAGAATTCGTCGGTGAGTTCAAGCGAGGCCGTACTGAGCGGGACAGTGCCCCAGTCGTAGAGCTAAGGGTGCAGGACACAGAGCTACCAGTAAAAGTCAACATACGGTACAAGAATAAAGATGCAGACTATGACGTGGATATGGAGCACGACAAAAGGCAGCGGTTTCCTACACCAACCATGTCGTCGGGCAATGAAGTTACGTTGGATATTCCGCTCGTAGATACTCCTTCTGGCATGAGACCTATTGCCCAGAATTGGCTGTGGACTATGTGGAATGAGAGACGACAATTCAAGACAGTTGTGCCTTGGACATATATGGAACTTGATCCCTCAGACGTCTTTAACATGGGCGTGTTTGGCGAGACGGTACGCATGCGGATGGCTGACGAGGACATCGGTCTAAGCTTTGCTATGGACATAACAGGCGTCGCGGAAGATACTTACACGTACGCCAGTACTATTGTGGCAGGCTTCGGTAAGGGTAGACCGGAAAATGTCATACCCTCAAATCTGCCGACAACGCCTATACTTATGGACGCCCCACTTTTGGACATAGCGGATATAAATATATCTAACAGATCAAATGCATATGCCGCTGCTGGAGTCATTGATTCTAGCTGGAGGGGAGCTACGTTTCTACGATCGCCAGATGACACGGACTATGCGTCAATTGGAGCAACTAGCTTCGAAGCTACAACGGCGAAAGTAAAAGTTGCGCCTCCCGCCTTGGTATTCGAAAACGGTAATCCTGTAAATCGCATATTGGAAATAACCGACGGTGGTACGATGACCATCACTCCACAGCGTCAAGAAGGCAACTGGCTAAGCGCAACCGAGCTTGCGATGCTGAACGGTGCGAATAGCTTTATGATGATATACCCGAGCGGTGTTGTGCAGATGGCGCAGTATGTGGACGCAACTGCAAACACTGATGGAACGATCACTTTAGACCGGTTATTGCTTGGTAGGCTTGGCACAGAAGATATTGCAGCTACTGCTCCGCCATTGTCCACGCAATGTGTCCTGTTGACCAATAATGTTGGTGCAACTTCAGTTTCGGATATAATGAAGCTAAACATTCAATTCGCAGACCTGCAGCTTCCCTTCTTTTATAAAGCTGCTACTATCGGCACACTCGAGGAAGATGCATTCGCGACTATATTTACTTATACTGGACGAGACCTTAAGCCATATACCGTTACAGGGATACAAGCAATTTGCGATGGCACAGGAGGAATAGGTGTATCCTGGCTTCGTCGTACTCGGGGCCCAAGACAAGGGGAGTGGCTGAACTTCATAGAGAGCCCGCCACTAAATGAGACAATAGAACAATACGAAGTTACTCTAAGTACTCCCGGAGCAGTAGACTTCATAACTAAGATAGTGAATGATCTCAATACAGTTAGCTTCACTCTGGCCGAGCTGACACTAGGCGGAGCTACTGAGTTACTGGCAAAACAGCCGTGGCCAAATCGCATCGGGTCCGGGGACACAATTGACGGC
>Ga0114996_10005992_pt1 | contig 14125 bp, 17 predicted proteins | sample ArcticOcean_MG_C_4_FD_87039 | JGI IMG/M metagenome (GOLD analysis project Ga0114996, IMG submission 87039) | Marine microbial communities from western Arctic Ocean - ArcticOcean_MG_CB4_134 | ecosystem: Environmental > Aquatic > Marine > Oceanic | place: Arctic Ocean: Canada Basin | collected...
AATGTGGCGCAAACGACTTTGGAGGAACACTGATCAATGAAAGCATCTCAACTGCTGCAGGCTCACAGCATGGCCAACTATTGAAGCCAAAGCAAATCCGACGCCTTGTCAGAGATGTTGGCAGGATTCCCGCGGAAAGAAACACCACCTACAAAATTCTCAGGACGTTTGAAAATGAACCAAATGACGAGGATTTGGACAATGTAGATGATTCAAAATTTGGTTCTTACTTTGATCTGATCAAAATTAAAAAATTCAGGTACGAAAATCCTAGATAAATTCTAATGTTGTATAGTTTTAGATTTTATGATTGTCAAAATCTAAGTAACTCTTATTTGACGTTTGGTTTTCTGTTTTTGTAACGATGGAATTAACTGAGAAAGATGCAGCAGCGCTGGTAAAAGAGGGATTACTTTGTGTAAAGTTTGGAGAATATGATGAGGCAATTGAAAACTATGACAAGGCGTTGAAGATCATAGAGACTGCAGAAATTTACCTCAACAAGGGAGACGTTTTTGTGGAAAAGGAGTTGTTTCAAGAAGCCATACAGTGCTATGACAAGGCAATAGAACTAGATCCTAATGACTCACTCATATGGTATAACAAGGGAGTGGTATTGACCGACATAGAGAAGTTAGATGAAGCTATACAGTGCTATGATAAGGCAATAGAACTAGAATCTGATTATTCTGACGCATGGTATAACAAAGCTGAATTGTTAAAACACAAGGGATTGGAAAAAGAAGCTACGATTTGTTTTGAGAAGGTAAAAGAACTAGAAAGAACCTAGATCAAACTCATATTCTATAAACACGTAATCTAAGAATTGGTATTCAAAAAATAATTAAAATCATAAAGAAATCAAAGGGAAAGAGAATCTAAAGTAGTAAAGTGTACCCAAGATACACTGCATACGCAATTGCCAATCCAATGCCAGCAGCTCTTGGAATTATACCGGATCTTAAGAATGCAATTAGGACAATAGCAAAGCCAATCATTACCAAATAATCAGTGAAGATGCCAGGTACAACAGCTATGCCGGTTATCACAGAAGCAACGCCCATAATCATAAGAATGTTGTAAATATTGCTTCCAACAATGGTTCCAATTCCTATGTCAGTATGACCTTTCTTTATTGCAGTTATTGACGTGATAAGTTCTGGAAGTGATGTCCCTATGGCAACTATGGTTATTCCTGCTACAGTTTCAGATATTCCGATGCCTTGTGCAATCGATATTACATTTTCGATTGTAACAAGCCCTCCAAAATATAGGAGGCCCGAGCCAATAGCAATCAATCCTACTGCTCGTGGAACAGATGATTTTTGAGCTGCTGGATCTTCCTCTTCCTGCTTCCGTTCTTTTTTAGCCCTTGAAAGTGTGTAAACTGTAAATGCAATCAAGCCAGCAATCAACAAAATCCCATCGTACTGTGAGATTTCTCCATCCACAGATATTGCAACCAAGAGTAACATAACGCCAATCATGATTGGAATTTCTTTTCTTGTAGTTGCCTTGCTTACTACCAAAGGAGAGATGATTGCTGATATACCAATTACCATTCCTATGTTACTGATGTTGCTTCCAACTACGTTACCCAAGATTAGATCTGTATGCAAGCCTACTGCAGCTGCCATACTTGCGGCTAGCTCAGGAGTTGATGTTCCATATGCTACAACTGTTAAACCGATTACCATCTGACTAATTCTAAGTTTTTTGGCAATAGATACACCGCCACTTACTAACCAGTTTCCACCAAAACACAGCATCGCAATACCAACAACGGTTAGCAATGCATTAATGGCGATTTCCATGTAAAATCTTGAAATTGGTTTGTTTAAAACACGTGTTTTACTGAAATTTCACTCTTAAAACAATCAATCTAGATCTAGGCGTAACATCTAGCTCAACATATGACTAGATTGACTCAAAAAAAACTTAGGTTAAGATTAATAAAGTAATATACCGTACTATACGGTATCTTGCAGAGCCGATTAACGTATGTACCGATTGAGATGATTGATCAATTTGATGATTTTATAATACAAAGAAATGAACGAGTTCTAGATGCGGTAAAAGCTAGAACACGTGATTTTAGTACTCTATCATTAATCAAGTTACTCTACCAACTAAAACATCAACCTATGATATTTTCTGATTTGTATGCTAAATCAATGATCAGGATGAAAAAATCATTTTTGAACTACCTTCATTTTTGTGTCAATTACAAGTTTATTACAAAAAAATCAGTTGGACAAAACGTTGTATATTCTATTACAGAAAAAGGTCTGACTATGCTCAATTTGTTTACGCAAAATCGTGATGAAACTGATTAGTGAAAGGATAATTAGTGTGTAAAAATTCAAAAGAGTGTGAAGAATGAATCTTCAGATACTAGTATATATGAAATTAAAAAATCAGAACTGAATAGTCCTATTATTTTTGCAGGGTTCGTGGGTGCTGGCTTGGTCGGTCCATTGTCTGTAGGATGCATAATCGATAAACTAGAAATGAAAGAAATTGGTTATCTTAGATCAAAACATTTACCACCAACAACTGTTTTTATGCAAGGAATACTTCGACATCCATTCCGTTTATACTCAAATCATGATGGAACAATTTGTACAATAATTTGTGAAGTTACACTACGGCTGGAAGGACTTTACGATATTGTTTCCACCATTTTAGATTGGGCAGAAAAAAAAGGTTCACATGAAATTGTAATTCTGGATGGTGTTGCTAGTACAACTCATGATAAGAAAGCATTCTGTGCAGCTGAGGAGGATCTTTGTCGTGTTATGGAGGATAATGATATCAGCATGATACCTCAGGGTTTTATCACAGGTGTTGCGGGTGGACTGTTAAATGAATGCTTAGTACGAAAAATTCAGGGTGTTACTTTATTGGTAAAAGCTAATGACAAACGACCAGATCCAATTGCATCTGCTACTTTGATAGATGCTGTTAATAGAGCATATGATATGAATATTGATACATCTGATCTTCGAAAAGAAGAGAGAAAAATAGGCGTTGATTTTAAAGAACTTTCAGATAAATATACTGAACATAAAAAAATGAATTCGAGTATGTACATGTGATATGATAAAAAATTTAATTATTAAAAAAAATGAGGCAATTGTATGGTGACTACTTACAAAAAAGTCGGTGTAGATATAACTGAAATTAAAAAGACCCAAAATGTAATTGGAAGAATTATATCAACAACATATAATTCACAGAAATTAGCAAAAGTTGAACATGGTTTTGGTCATTATGCTGGAATAGTTCAGATACCTGGAAAGAAGTTTTTGGCCACACATACAGATGGTGTTGGTTCAAAAATCATAATTGCAAACATGTTGAAAAAATATGATACTATTGGTATAGATTGTATAGCAATGAATGTAAATGATATAATATGTGTTGGTGCAACACCAATTTCATTTGTTGATTATATAGCTGCAAACAAAAATGATCAACGTGTATTCAAGCAAATAGTCAAAGGACTTGCATATGGTGCAAAATTAGCACAGGTACCAATTATTGGTGGAGAAACTGCTATCATGCCTGATCTATTTTCAGGTAATAAGTTCACTATGGATTTAGCTGGTACTGTTGTAGGAATTACTTCAAAGAGAAAGATGGTATTTGGTAAATCAATTAAATCAGGAGATGTAATAATTGGGATCAAAAGTAGTGGGCTTCATTCTAATGGATATACATTAGCAAGAAACGTATTATTTCCAAAATACAAACTAAATGATAAAATAAAAGGGATAGGACATCTTGGACGATCTTTACTAAAACCAACTGAGATTTATGTCAAGCCTGTGTTAGATGCACTGACTAAATATAAAATTCATGGCTTGGCACATATTACTGGTGGTTCATTTACCAAACTCTTACGCTTAAAAAATATAGGATATGATTTGGATAATCTTCCAAAACCACCGCCACTAATGCAATTGATAGAAGATTGTGGTGTTGAAAACAGGGAAATGTACAAGACGTTTAACATGGGAATAGGATTTTGTATTGTTTCACCAAAAAATAATGTGACAAAAATTCAAAATATTTTCAAAAAACATGGATTTACATCTTATCAAATAGGAAAAATAATCAGTAAAAAGGGGGTTTTCATCAACTCCAGAAAAATTGCGTAATCTGTTTACCCAATTTGAAATATATTTTGAGTAAATACTGCCATATATAGGAAAAAATCAGAATTAGTAATGGATGTAGAGATCGCTTCTCATTTTTCCATGAGAAGTTTTGCAATTGGAATGATAGCTCTACTAGTAATACTAGTCATGCTGTTTACGCTTCCAGAGTATGTGGGACTTGAGCTTACCATTACAATGATGGCTACTTTGGGCGTCTTGCTTGGTATGTATGTAATTCTGATTACAGAAGTGATACATAGAACTGCTATTGCACTTTTTGGCGCACTTGTGATGCTAATTGTTCTATTTGTGACTGGTGTGCTTGACCCACATGATAGCGTAGACTTTGTTATTGGTGCTATTGATTTCAACACAATTGGTCTTCTTTTAGGAATGATGGTAATTGTTGGTGTTCTAGGCGAAACAGGAATTTTTCAGTACATTGGAATTAAGGCTGCAAAAATTTCAAACGGAAATGTCTGGAAGCTAATGGTTTTACTGTCAATAATTACTGCCGTAGGCTCTGCATTTCTGGACAACGTCACCATGGTTCTACTTATGGTACCTGTAACAATTTCAGTCTGTAAAATACTAAATATCAATCCGATATCATTCATTCTAGCTCAGATTTTTGCATCAAACATTGGTGGAGCGACAACTCTGATTGGTGATCCACCAAACATTATGATTGGCTCAGCAGCTGGAATTGATTTTATGACGTTTGCTTATCACATGACACCAGAAATTATTATAACCATGGGTGTTGCAGTTGTACTTTTCAAATTCATGTTTAGAAAAGATCTCAAGCAAAAAGCAGAAAACATTGAAAAGCTTCAAGCGTTAGACGAAAAGAAAGAAATCAAAGATGTTATGCTGTTAAAAAAATCAGCTATTATTCTCGGTGCTGTAATTATTATGTTTATGTTCCACGGAATGCTTGGCTTAGATGTATCTATAATCGCATTAGGTGGAGCAGCAATACTTCTGGTAGTAACAGGAATTCAACCATTCAAAGCATTACACCACGTTGAATGGCCAACATTACTTTTCTTCTGTGGCTTGTTTGTCATAGTAGGCGGTGTTGAGGTTTCTGGTGCCTTAGAACTTCTTGCACATAATATACTGGAAATTACTGAGGGAGAATTAGGTGCAACAATGTTTACTATAACAATGGTATCTGCATTTGCGTCAGCTTTTGTGGATAATATCCCGTTTACTGCAACAATGATTCCAATAATTGAAAACATATCTCTTGACCCAGCATTCGCTCATAACTTAACTGCGTTTGATTACAATCCATTATGGTATGCACTAGCATTTGGTGCAGACCTTGGAGGAAATGGTACGTTAATTGGAGCAAGTGCAAATCTTGTGGCAATAGCAGTTGCTGAAAAATTTGGGTATAGAATATTCTTCAGGGAGTTTCTTATCAAGGGTTTGCCATTGATGGTTATAACAACACTAGTTGCGTTTGGAGCATTTTACCTCAGGGTACTTTACCTGTAAATGGATAGACTATAAATTCAAGTATTTCTCTAGATCGATATTGACAGAAACTGACGACAAATCCACAAGTTCAGACATGCTCGTCAATCATCTACTAGGAGCAAAAAAGAAGCATGATGAAGACAAAAATGTTGAAAAAGAGGAAGTTGAACATTTAGACAAGGGTACAAATTATCTTGTTTCATTTTTGGTCGGACAAGGTGTACAGGTATCCGTGCCAAAAAAAGTAACAAAACAAAAACCTCCTGGATTAGAAGAACTGAAGAAAAAATTTGTTGAAAATCTTGTCAATGAGGGTTATGTGACAGTCAATGATTCAGGCAGAACTATTCTCACCGAAAATGGTAAAAAATTTCTTGACAGTCAAACAAAGAGTGCAGATACTAAAGTGGCCATTGCTAAATTAAAAAATTTACAATTTAGAAATGAACTTGATAGGCAAAATAAACGACTGGCAAATAAAGCTAAAAAAGGTCTTAAAAAAAAGATAAAAGGTATTAAAAAAAAGATTTCTAGAAAATCAAAACGCAGATAAGATCGAATGTATAAGGATTTTATGTTAGAATCTATCAGTATAACAAATGAAAAACTCAAATTTTTCTAAGGCATGTAGTGAGATATCACAAAGTCTTTTACAAATTATAGAACCTACTAAAAAACAGGCAAAATTAGAGATCAAAAAAATATGCACAAAATATTCGTTGGAAAGAATACCAAAAAACCATGAAATTTTATCAACAGTTGATGGTGAATCATATGAAAAACTGCAAAAAGTTTTACTGAAAAAACCGGTAAAAACTGCATCAGGTGTAGCTGTAATTGCACTAATGCCAAAACCATTTGCTTGCCCACATGGAAGATGTACTTATTGCCCAGGTGGAATTGAATTTAATACACCGAACAGCTATACAGGTAAAGAACCTGTCACAATTAATGCTATTAAAAACCAATATAATCCAAATATTCAAATCACTTCAAAACTTAATCAATTACAATTATTTGGACATGATACATCCAAAATAGAATTAGTCATTGTTGGTGGCACATTTCTTTTTATGCCAAAAGATTATCAGAATAACTTTATCAAATCATGCTATGATGCATTAAATGGATTTGTATCAAATGATTTACAAACCGCAATGAAAAATAATGAAACTACAAAAAATCGTAGTGTTGGATTTACTATCGAAACAAAACCTGACTATTGCAAAAAAGAACACGTTGATTTAATGCTATCATATGGTGTGACAAGAGTTGAAATTGGTGTTCAAAGTTTGCATGAACGAGTTTACAAGATTGTAAACAGGGGACATGACTATAATGATGTTATAGAATCATTCCAAATTTCAAAGGATTCTGGATATAAGATAGTTGCACATATGATGCCTGGATTACCTACAATAACACCTAAAGAAGATATCAATGATTTCAAGAAACTATTCAAAGATTCAAATTTCAAGCCAGATATGTTAAAGATCTATCCATCATTAGTTTTAGAGAATACCGCATTATACAATGATTTTATTGCAAAAAAATACACTCCATATTCTGACGAAGAAATGTTAAATGTTTTGACTGAAACAAAAAAAATAGTTCCTAAATGGGTTAGAATTATGCGTATTCAAAGAGAGATTACACCTAATGAGATTCAAGCTGGACCAAAATCTGGTAATTTAAGACAAATAATACACAAGCGGTTGGAAGAGCAAGGATATGCTTGTAAATGTATCAGATGTAGAGAAGCTGGACTTTCTAGAAAAAATATGCCATCAGAAGTTTTAAAACTTAACAGAGAAGAATATGACTCATCTTCTGGAAAAGAGGTTTTCCTTTCTTTTGATGACAAAGATGAAACAATATATGGATTCTTACGATTAAGAAAGCCAAGTAAGATGGCACATAGAAATGAAATTACAGAGAACTCATGTATAGTTAGAGAACTCCATGTTTTTGGAAAATCAATTAAAATTGGAAAACATGAAGAAAATGCTATTCAGCATTCTGGATTAGGAAGAAAGTTAATGGATGAAGCAGAAAAAATTTCAAGAGAAGATTTTGATGCAAGAAAAATACTTGTGATCAGTGCTGTTGGTACACGAGAATATTATAAAAAATTAGGTTACAGATTAGATGGACCATATATGTCAAAGCAATTGAGGTAAATAATGACAGAACAAAAAATAATTGGTAAGGGTACATGGATAGACAAACTAGCCGATGAAGTAATTGAACGGGAGAAGCATCTTGGACGAAATATTGATGGAGTTATTAGAGTAGAAAGTGGATTAGGTGCTTCTGGTATTCCCCATATTGGAAGTCTTGGTGATGCTGTTAGAGCGTATGGTATCAAATTAGCTCTTGAAAACTTTGGCTATAAATCTGAATTAATTACATATTCTGATGATCTCGATGGGTTACGAAAAATCCCAGAGGGGTTACAGGTAAAAGAAGAAAATATTGGTAGGAGGGTATCTACTATTGAAGATCCATTTGGAAAATGTCATGATTCTTACGGAAGCCATATGAGCAGTTTACTTCTTGAGGGATTGGATAAATTAGGAATAAAATATGTGCATAAAACAGCACGTGATACTTACAAAAATGGTATCTTGAAAGAGCAGATTCACAAAATACTTGTGAATAGTAAAAAAATTGGAGATAAAATTGAAGAATTAACAGGTCAAACAAAATTCCAAAACATTCTACCATATTTTCCAGTTTGTCAAAACTGTGATAAATTATACACAACTGAATCTTTTGAATATGTTGAAAATGAAAAAAAAGTTATGTATCGATGTAAAGATACTGAAATTGGTTCTGATAAACATATTTTGAATGGGTGTGGGCATGAAGGTGAGGCTGATATTACAAATGGTCTTGGAAAATTAGCATGGAAAGTTGAGTTTGCAGCAAGATGGGAAGCATTTGATATAAGATTTGAAGCGTATGGAAAAGACATTATGGATTCTGTAAAAGTCAACGATTGGGTTGCAGATGAAGTGCTAGGATTTCCACACCCTCATCATGTAAAATATGAAATGTTCTTAGATAAAGAAGGAAAGAAAATTTCGAAATCACTTGGAAATGTTGTCACCTCACAAAAATGGCTGAACTATGGAACACCTGAATCAATTCTTCTTTTACTTTACAAAAGAATTACTGGTGCAAGAGAACTGGGATTTGAAGATATACCCGCGTTGATGGATGAATATAATGAATTGGAGAACATCTATTTTGGAAAAACAAAGATAGAAAATAAAGCAAAACTTGTTAAATCTAAAGGTCTTTATGAATATGTAAATCTTTTAAATCCCCCAAAAAATTCTGATGTGCATATTAGTTATGGATTACTAATAGAATTATGCAAGATATTCAAAGATGATCGATTAGAACGTGTAAATTCAAAATTGATTGATTATGGCACAATAAAAGAAACAAATTCACATGTTGAGGAATTAATTAAACTTGCTGGAAAATATTCAGACGACTTTGAGGAAACAAAAATACCTGCTACTAAAATAACAATTGATGATTCATGTAAGGTTGCTTTAACTCAGTTAGTTGAATTACTATTAAAAAATGAGAAAACCGAAGATTTACAAAATTCAATATATACAATAGCGAAAGAAAATCAGGTTCAGCCAAAAGATTTTTTCAGACTACTTTATCAAATCATACTTTCAGCAAATCGTGGACCAAAAATTGGACCATTTATTGAAGACATCGGAAAGAAAAAAGTTGCAAACGATATTTCTAAATATATTTGATAGTTATGGCACATAATGAACATAATAAGCCGAAAAGAAGTCGTTCTTTTGTATTAATTATCGCCGGCTCTATATTGTTGATGCTAGCACCAACTCAATATCCAACCTCAAATGAATTGGGAATACTTGCATTAATCGGTGGATTGATTATTGGTGGTATTGGATTCTACATAAAATTTGTAAAAGGGAGGAAATCTAGAAAGAATAATGCTTAGAGAAAATGAATATGAATTGGTTTAGAAATACAAAGAAAAATACAGATAATGATTCTGACGATTCAAAGAAAAATGATGGTATCGATAATGAATATAAAAAAACAAATGAACCACAAATAGAGAATAATACAGTTAATGAACATGATACACTTTCGAACAAATTAGAACTTGTTCAACAAGAATATCATAAAATTGTGCATGAATTAATGACATCAAAAAAAGAATTCAATAAAATGAAAGCGGACATACAAAAATTAAATGATGAAAATGATGTGTTAACATCAAAAATAAAATCTGGTCATACTGAACTACTAAAAATAAATAATGAATTAAAAGAAAAAAATGAGGTATTAAAAAAAATAATGAATGATTACCATAGACAAAGTATTGTTATTAAAGAAACTGACAAAACAAAAAATGAACTAGTTCAGATTAAAGAAGAGATTAAAAAATACAACAATGAGCTAGATAATGCAAAAACAAAAACAAATAATTCTATTGAAGTTCAAAAAGCAAGAAACGAGAAAAGTGAATTGGAGAATGAAATTCTCAAAAAAAGAAAAGAAGTCGAGTCTGCCATTAAAGAATTAAAGTTTATTGAAAGTGAGATGTCAAAAATAGGTAATTATAAGCAGACTGAAATTATTGCTAATAATCAAAGTAACACAAACATTGTTGACGCTGCTAGTGCGGTAGTGTCCTCACTTAATAAAAAATTGCAAATTACACAAAAAGAATTGGAAATGGTAAAAAAAAATCTTGATGTAGTAAGAAAACAAAAAAGTAAAACAACATAAAAATTACTTCATCCGATTAAAGTGATAGATAATACTTTTTCCATTTAGATTTTATTTCATCTTCTGTATAACCAAGATCATAAAGTGGTGAAATAACTTCATTCATTTGTTTGACTTTCACTAACACGATTGATTCGATAGAATTTTTCACACCAGAGATCTTGTAATGTGAAATAATTTTATTATATTTAGATCCAGATGTGATAATCTCTGCAATTCCCTTGAATCTGTAACCTTTTCTGTAAAATGGATCAATGATGTTAATTTCAATTGAATTATTATTTTTCAGATTTTTCATTGTTTGTGGTGACCGTATATTTGCAAATGCAAGTGTATCTTTATTCCAGGCAATAATTGTGCCCTTCGGGGACAGATTTGGTGTACCATCTGCTGAAACAGTTGCAACAAATCCAAGTTTTTGCTCAGACATGAATTTTCTGATTTTATTTGTGATCATAATAATTCTGGAAGATGAAGTATATTATTAAATTTGAACGGGCCCGAAGGGATTTGAACCCTCGACCTAATGCTCCGCAAGCATTCGCTCTATCCAAGCTGAGCCACGAGCCCAATAACACATTTAGAAAAATTGTTAAAAACGTTTTGAAATAATTATGCTTCTTGCTCTGCCTTTTTCACAAAGACATAATTCATTATAACACCTGCAATAATTCCACCAATTATTGGTGCTGCCCAGTAAAGCCACTGTATTTCTAACAAACCAGCATCTCCTGATACAATAGCCGGTGCAAATGATCGTGCAGGATTCATCGAAGCCCCAGTTAATGGGACGCCAACCAAATGAAGCAAGAATACCATTCCACCAATTGTTATACCATGGACACTTTTTGGTGCTTTTTTGTGAACCGCTGTCATGAAAATCACAACTACCAAAAAGAATGTGAGAATAATTTCTAGCATAAATCCTGACATTACACTATTGTTAAGTAACTCACTTGGACCACCATGGCCACCCCAGAGAACTGGTTTTCCAATTTCTGGTAATATTGCAACCAAGGTTAACGTTGCAATGATACCTCCAATTACTTGAGATATGATATATCCCACACCATCAGCGATTCCAATTTTCTTTGTGATCATCATTGGTATCGTAACAGCTGGATTGATGTGTGCACCAGAAATATGACCAAAAGCGTAAACCATAAGCGCAATTATTACACCATGTCCCAAAGAAATCATAATGATTGCTTCAATAGATAATCCTTCACCGAAAGCAACCACAGCCAAAATTACAGATAATGGACCAAAGAACACCAAGCCAAATGTTGAAATTCCTTCTGCAAGCCATGCTCTAGGATTTACCATAAATCACAGACGATGATCTTTTCCATATAAAAGATTCGAATTGTTTTCCAGAACAAAAAGTAATTAATTGGGATATTAGAAAATAGGATATGATCGACGAAGGAAAAACAGTACCTATGTTTGAATTAAGTGATGCAGATGGAAATATTGTAAAGACAAAGGATTTCAAGGGGAAAAAGTTTGTTGTTTATTTTTATCCTAGAGATTTTACACCTGGATGTACTGTTGAAGCAGATGAATTTTCGAAGGATTATAAAAAATTTCAGAAATTAGGAATTGATATCATTGGTATCAGTAAAGATGATGTCGAATCACATAAAAAATTTTGTAAGAAAATGAGTATACCTTACATTTTACTTGCTGATACAACAACCAAAGTTTCTAAACTGTTTGGAGTCTGGGGGAAAAAGAAGTTTATGGGAAGAGAGTATATGGGTATTAATCGTAGCACATTTTTGGTAAATAAAAAGGGAAAAATTTTCAAAGTTTTTGAAAAAGTAAAACCAAAAGGTCATTCAAAGGAAGTGCTGGATGCATATATCAATGCAGAAAAATAAAAATAAAAAATTCTAGAAACCTTTAGGTAATGCACCTTTCTTAGATGCTGTTTGTCCTGATACCTCTTCAGCTTCAGCGTTTGCAGCTTCTTCTTGTTCTTGTGCGTATCTAACAAGATACTCTTTCTCAAATTCCTCTAGTTCCTGCTGTTTTGATTTCTTTCCAGAGCTCGACTGTGGTTTGGCTTCTGGTTGTGGTGGTGGTGGTGGTGGTGGTGGTGCTGTCTGTGTTGAATCACTACCAGAAACTGATCCCGCAATGGATTGCTGGAATGTCTTGTTACGTGGATGGTATGACATTCTTTGTCTAGTTGCAAAATACTTGTCACCAGGAGCGGTATAACCTGTAACTACTGCTTTTGTATCATTCCAATTCTTTGCTGGAACGTCAGGAGCATTTTGTACATGTAAACTAGCCCAATATCTATCACTAGCAGCAGTATAACCTGTAACTACTGCTTTTGTATCATTCCAATTTTTAGTTGGAACTTGCTTCCACTGTTCATATACAAGAGCTGGTGGTGCCTTTTCTGCTGGCTTTGGTGGTGGTGTTTGTGGTTTTGGTAGTGTTTGTGGTTTTGGTGGTGGTGGTGGTGCTTGCGTTTGTGGTTTTGGTGGTGGTGCTTGCGTTTGTGGTTTTGGTGGTGGTGCTTGCGTTTGTGGTTTTGGTTTAGAAAGATTACCTAGTTTTCTCTCAAGAGCAGCGATCTTTGATTCAAGAGCCTTCTTTGAAGGTGCTGCTTTTCTAGCTGGTTTTCTAGCTGGTTTTCTAGCTGGTTTTCTAGCTGTTTTTCTAGCTGGTTTTCTAGCTGGTTTTCTAGCTGTTTTTCTAGCTGGTTTTCTAGCTGGTTTTCTAGCTGTTTTTCTAGCTGTTTTTCTAGCTGGTTTTCTAGATTTCTTTTTAGCCTTAGCCATATGATTTCCTTCTTAATATCTACTTTATTTAGATTGTGCTTATAATCAGTAATAGATCGAATTTTTATAATCACAACGAATATTGGGATTATGGATGACTTTGAAGAAGATTACCCAGATTTTGACTGGAAAAATACTCCTGCATATAAACATCCTGGGGGAAAAAATTGTCCTTGCCCAAAACATGAATACATAAGAGAACAAGTTAATTTTACAAAACAAGTTAATGACTCTGGAAAAGATGCTAGGGTCACTTTGAAATTTTGTCCAGAACATTATTCTGTATACATAAATGAAGTCATACCTGCCATGCCCATGAAGTATAAAATCTTGACAAAGATTGCACTGAAAATAGGGGCAATAAAAATTGTAATTTTAAAACACATGCAATCTGATTTGTGTTTTTACTGTAAATTTGGTTCGGGTGGTCATGATAAGAAAAATGAACTCCCTCCTATGCCGTGACATAAAAAACTACATAGGGCCTATCAATAATTTTGGTTTGTTTGGTGTATCATGATGACATTTTTTTTCACATAAAGGGCATATCTTTCTATCCAAAAAAATGCATTGGCAGATATGAGATTCAAAATATTTTTCTGAAATTTTTGTATATTCACCAGTACCATTACAAAAAGGACATTGTGTATCTAACAACTCAATTTTACCCTTACCATTACATACAACACATTTTTGTTTTTCTGCCATTAATTAGAATTCAAGTTTTATGGAATTAAAATAGTTATGTAAAAAAAATTTAGGAATAAGGTATGTAAATCGAGTTAAGCTTATACTATCATACCATAAATGAGTATTGTGACTATCGAAAGTATTCAACATTTTATAGATGAATTAGAAAAAGCTGGTGAATTAAAAAGG
>Ga0114996_10005993_pt1 | contig 14124 bp, 11 predicted proteins | sample ArcticOcean_MG_C_4_FD_87039 | JGI IMG/M metagenome (GOLD analysis project Ga0114996, IMG submission 87039) | Marine microbial communities from western Arctic Ocean - ArcticOcean_MG_CB4_134 | ecosystem: Environmental > Aquatic > Marine > Oceanic | place: Arctic Ocean: Canada Basin | collected...
AGAGCATCACCCTCATCTTTTAGTTTTATAAATAAGTTCAAATAATCTGATGGTCTATCTTGAAGATTGAGTGTTGCTTTAGAGATACAACAAAAAAGTCCCTCACTTCCAACGATTAGATCAATCAAGTCCATCGTTCCATTTGACGCTGAGAAAGGCCCACTTGCATTTTTAATTTCAACTCTCTCATATGTAGGGACCAAAACTTTACTTTTATCTCCGTTGGAATTAGTGATAATAAACTGACCATCTTTAGAAATATATTCACCTCTATTTGCTTTTATTATTTCTCCATTTGAAAGGATTAATTCAAGCCCACCTACCCAATATCTCATTGCACCCTTTTCTCCAGGAGTAAAGCCTGATGCATTACATGAGATTGATCCACCGACCATCGCCTCTTTTCGGCTTGTTGGATCAACTGGAAATATTAATTTCTGATTCGATTCATCGATTACATAATTTCGAAGGTCCTCGAGATATACTCCAGGAGATGAGGTTATTTTTTTATTGGGGATATCAATATTAGATATAGAGTTCATCTGGGTAATAGATAGGATAATCCCACCCATTGGCGTTGCGCTACCCGTTAAATTTGTTCTCCCTGCAGAGATTGTAATTGGGATTTTCAATAGACTACAAAGCTTAAATACTATAGAGCATTCCAATGTAGTTTTTGGTCTACATAGAGCCTCTGCATACCCCTCAATGTTTGACGAATCATGATTAAAGCCATTAATTATATCTTTATCTAGTGTTATATCTATAGAAAATTTATTATTTAAAAATTTGGAAATTTTTTTAATAGATGGGTTATTATTAGAAAATTGAATAATCAACTCATAGCTATCTGAGTTAATTAACGACTCAGAAGATATTATATGAGAAGAAATCATTTTTATGTATTTAATTCTCTTCGTTTCTCTATTCGTTCTTCTCGACCGATTGGGTTTGGCTGTGGAATAGCAGCAAGAAGAGTTTTAGTATATTGATGCTGAGGGTTTCTAAAAATTTCTTTAGTTTTATTATATTCAACAACCTCACCTAGATACATAACTGCAATTTCAGTAGATATATGATTTACTACAGATAAATCATGTGCAATAAATAATATTGTCAAATTAAATTCATCTTGGAGATCCATCATCAGATTTATTACTTGGGCTTGTATGGATACATCTAACGCAGATACGGGCTCATCTGCAATAATAATTCTAGGTTCTGTTGCTAAAGATCTCGCTATCCCTATTCGTTGACGCTGTCCACCAGAGAATTCATGGGGATATCGTGTTGCCTGCTCACCTGATAGGCCGACCTTTCTCATTAACCGCTGAACTTTTTCTCTTTTTTGATTTTCATTTAAAGATGTGTGGATATCCATGGGCTCTTTAATTATATCCTGGACTATCATTCGTGGATTTAAAGATGAAAATGGATCCTGAAAGATCATCTGGATTTGTGGTCTATATTGTATAATTTCTTTTCTATTAAGCTTTAGAAGGTCAATATAGTTTCCATTGTTATTTAGTAAAATTTCACCTGTAACTCTCACATCTGGAGCTGTTATTTTAAGTACACTTAGTATTGCTTTTCCAAGTGTTGATTTCCCTGAACCAGACTCACCCACGATCCCAATTGTCTCACCTTGATTAACAGTAAGATTTAAATTTTTAACTGCATGAACATGAGATACCTCACGTTGCAGTATGCCACCAAATAGAGGAAACTCAACATTCAAATTATTGATTTTTAATATTTCTTTATTATTATTCATTTCAATTTTTCAGGATTACATCTTACAAAATGTTTTGGTGTTGCTTCAATAAGTTTAGGCTCTTCACCCGTTCCCCCACATGCACAATCCTCTGGATCAAATCTTGAACATAGCTTACACCCATCACCCATTTCTAGTATTGATGGGACCATTCCCTTTAAAGCTTTTAACCTATGAGTTTGTTCATTCATTTTAGGGATAGAATCCATCAGTGCTTTTGTATAAGGATGAAGCGGATTTTTAAAAAGCTCATTCACAGTTGCAATTTCTTGAATTTTACCTCCATACATCACAATTACACGATCACAGGTTTCTGCAATTACAGCTAAATCATGAGTAATAAGTAGTATAGCGGCCCCCTCTCTTTTTTCTTTTAACTCTATCATTAAGTCAAGAATCTGAGCTTGGATGGTCACATCTAGAGCAGTAGTAGGCTCATCAGCAATTAATAGAGCTGGATTACATAGAAGAGACATGGCAATCATCACTCTTTGCCTCATTCCACCAGAAAATTGGTGAGGGTATTCGTTAATTCTTTCTTCTGGATTTGGAATTCCTACTGCATTAAGCATATCGATACTTTTTTTTGTAGCCTGTTCTGATGTTAGACCTAAATGATGAATTAGGACCTCATTCATTTGGACACTGATTTTAAGTACAGGATTCAATGAGGTCATTGGCTCTTGAAATATCATAGAGATATCTTTACCTCTATAGCTTCTCATTTCTTCATATGATAAATCAAGAAGATTAATTCCATTATAGATAATTTTTCCTGATATTATTTCACCTGGGGGATTAGGAATTAATCTATTGATAGATAGAGATGTGACTGATTTCCCAGAACCTGACTCTCCTACAATTCCAAGAACCTCACCTTTATAAATATCAAAAGATACTCCATCAACTGCTTTTGCAGTACCTGCTTCCGTGAAGAAGTGAGTATGCAAATCTTTAATTTCTATTAATTTTTCTTTATTCATTATCTTAGTCTTGAATGAACCTTCGGATCAAAAGCTTCTCTAATTGCTTCACCAATAAATGTAATTAAAAATAAAGTTCCACCCATTGCAATAATAGGGGAAATAATTAGATGCCAGTACTGAAGATTTGTTCTTCCTTGGGCCATCAGTTCTCCCCAGCTTGGCGTTGGTGGCTGCAAGCCAAATCCCAAATAATCAAGAGATACCAATGCTGCTATGTACCCTATAATTCCAAATGGAGCAAAGGTGATAATTGGAGTTAAGGAATTAGGAAGTATATGTTTAAACATAACTTTCCAATGACTCTGGCCAATAGAAACAGCAGCTGAAACATAATCTTTTGATTTCTCTCTTAAAAATTCACCTCTGATATACCACGTAATTCCAATCCACCCTGTTAGAAAAACATACATTGTTGCAAGGATATATATATTAGGTTTAATAAATGTAGCAAGAATCATTAACATAAATAAAAATGGGATGGAACCATAAATTTCTATTATTCTTAATCCCAAAAGATCTATTTTTCCTCCAAAATAACCAAGGATTCCTCCTATAATAATTCCAAGCATATATGATAAGAACCAGCAAACTAAAGCAAAAGTCATAGAAATGTTAAATCCATAAACTAATCTCGATAAAACATCTCGTCCCTGATTATCAGTTCCAAGCAGATGTTGACTATCTGGGAAATTTGTATATTTATATTTATCTCTAATGCCATTATCATTCTCATCTATAAAAGATTCCACCGAATCCCATTTTCCATTTGAATTTAAATCAGTAAACTCTTCATCGTTTTCAGACATAACCTCTTCATAGGGGTCATATGGATAAATTGGCAATAAAACCCAATTCCCATCATTTTCTTTCTGGTATTGTTTTTTTAATAATCGATAGTGTGGCTGACCAAATTTCTTTTTTCCCTTTATTTCAAATTGCCCTAAATCTTTTGCCTCTATATTTTTAGAATTAAAAATAGAATTAAATAATGGGAAGTGATATCCTCCTTCATATTTAACGATAATTGCCTTACTATTAATAAATAGAGGAGCACAAATAGATAATATATATAGGCTGATAAGTATTATTAATGAGTAGTATCCGCGTTTAATAGATTTAAATCTATTAATTCTTTTTTGTAGAATTGATTCTGATATATGAGGCTTTTTTGTCATTATTTAAACCTAATTCTTGGGTCAATCAGTGCATATGTTAAATCTGATATTAAATTACCAGTAAGTCTAATTAGAGTGAAAATAACTAGAAATCCCATTATAATATTATAATCTTTATCAAGTAGAGCATTAAGACTCAGTAATCCTATCCCATCAATTCCAAATGTTTTTTCAATAAGATATGAACCAGCTAGAAGAACACCAATCATACTTCCGATTCCTGTTGCAAGTGGAATCAGAGAATTTCGAACAGCGTGAAAGAATATGACTCTTTTTTCTGACAATCCTTTGGCAAATGCAGTTCTTACATAGTCTTGACTCAGATTTTCCATAAGGGAATTCTTCATAAGCACTGTCATAGATGCAAATCCTCCTACCATGTAGCATATAATCGGTAGAAATGCATGGTGAAGCTGATCTTTAATTTGCCCCAGTAATGAGAGTTCATTGAAATTAGGTGACCTCCATCCATGAAGGGGAAATATATCACCTCCAAAATAAGATAATAGTAGGACTCCAAGTGCATACCCAGGGATTGAGTATCCTGTAAACACAATGATACTTGATATTACATCAAATTTTTGCCCATGCTTTAGCGCTTTCATTATTCCGAGAGGAATACAGATTAAGTAGCTTAGGAATAGAGATGTTAATCCAAAAAATGCAGATATATGCATTCTCTCTGAAATTAGAGTAGAAACATTTTTCCCCTTTTTATCTGAGTATCCTAAAAATCCTTGAAGGATTCCATGAAATTTTGTTTTTACAAGAATCGTAATGTTCTTGTCTGAATCAATTTTTTTAATTTTCCAATCAGAGAAATACCATGTTTCAATCATATTTGAGCTAGATGGAAGCTCCTGATACTCATTCTGGAAATAAATATATTTTTCATGATTAAATTTTTCATCAGTATTTAATGCATTCACATCAGGCAATGGGAATTCAAGACCAACTCCAGTTTCTATAACTTGATATTCACCATCATCTTCAAGTTCGACTCTTACATATCTTTGAAGCAGATAATTTTCAAATTGAGACACACTTACATTGTTGACAGATTCTCTAAATGGTTTCCCAATTTCAATAGTTTTGCTTTTATATTCTTTCGGCCACATTCCAATCCAAATTAAATATCGAAGGATAATAGGTTTATCAAGTCCGTATTGCATCCTTAGTTTTTCAAGTAATTCAGGAGTAAGCTCTGAGCTATCACCCGTGACATTTGATGATATATTCACCCCACTTTCAGATTGAGTATTAGCATTTTTAAGTTGCTTTACTGCTCTTTCAAATGGCCCATCCGGAGCGATTTGAAGTATAAAGAAAACCATAAATGTAATTCCCAAGAAGGTAGGAATCATTAAAAGTAATCTTCGTATAACATATTGAAACATATACTACTTCTCTAGATTATTCCAGAAATCAACGATTTCATCTTCTATATCAATAGTTACATTAGATTTTTTTCTAGCTTCTATTAATCTTTGTTTTTTCTGAGGATCAATCCACCAGTGGGTTATTGGTGTAAGCCAATTTCCACTGTATCCAATTCCATGCTCTGGCATACCAAATTTATCCCAGTTAAGACATCGATATCCATAGGGAGCACCCCAGCCAAAGGCCCAGTGATATTCTTTTGCTGCAATTTCATCAATCTTTTGAAGAATTTTCACACGCTCATCCATACTCCAATTAGAGTTGTAATCTTCAATAAGCCCATCGATCTCTTTATTTGCCATGCCCGTAACATTTGTCACATCTAGCTTTTCAGAAAATTTAGAGTGGAGCATTCCCTCTGGGCCTGGAAGCAGGGATCCTGTCCATGCTGCAAATTGAACTTGAAATTTACGATCCATTAGCTTCTCAAATGTATTTTGAAGGACTACTAAGTTTATTTTTATCCCTATATCTTCAAGATCTTTCACGAGTGGATTAAAAATACGGTCCCATCCCTGTGAAATATAGAAATTTTCAATCTCAAAGAATACCCCATCCTTTGATAAAAGTTTATCTCCTGGTTTTTTACTCCATCCAGCTTCAGCTAAAAGAGCCAGAGCAAGCTCAGGATTGAAATCTTGTTTTGGATTGTCTGGGTTTGCATATTTACTTCTAGGGAACCATGAATTTTTTCTTACATATTCATGGTAAAAAAGTTTATCCATAAGTTTTTCAACATCCCAAAGGTGACAAAAAGCTTCTCGTACTTTTATATTATCAAATGGTGCCTCGAGCGTATTAAATGCCAGCCCCCCTACACCTGCTGGGAGAAAATTAATAAATTTCTTTCTTTGAATTAATCCTCTTTGTATTTCTTCATATTCAGATGCTACAAATTTTTCTGCCCACCACTGCGCTCTGCTAATTCCATAGGTATCATAGTCACCAGCAAAAAATCGTTCTACCTTTTGAGTTTCATCATTAATGAAAATAAATTCAAGCACATTATAGTTGTAGAGCCCAGTATTTCGAGGATGTTCAATCGCCCAGTAGTCAAGTCTTCTATCTAGAACAACAAGTCCATTATTCTCTTGTGTTGTTCTACTTGAGTTGAGCGTATATGGCCCAGATCCAGGCATCATCTCAAATTGGTATTTATCAACATAGGTAGCCCCATCAATTTTATTCAGATAGTAGGATGGATATATATAAAGGCCTGAAAAATTATATAAATTTCTCCATTCAACTTTCTTTGCTTTTACGCTGACTATATATTTGCTAATAGCAACAGGCGGATTAAATTTCTCTGACCAGAATGTATAGACATTTGGATCTCCATGACCTTCATCTACCTTAATATTATAGGTTGCAATTACATCCTCTGCTGTAACCTCTCTTCCATCAGAGAATCGTGCCCGTGGATCTATTCTAAATAAAAAGGTTAAAGAATCATCTTCTACCTTCCAGTGAGTAGCAAGTCCAGGCTGAAGTGTTAGGGTTTCAGAATCTAACCTTAGCAAAGGTTCGTAGATAATATCCTCAATTACACCAGTAAGCTGAGACCTAGTTTCTTTGCCAAAGGCTCTGAGGGTATTTGGAAATACTTCACCAGCGACAAATCGAAGGGTATCTCCTTTAACAGCATTTGAATCTCCAGTTATATTTGGTGAATAATTTGTGATCCATCCTTTTCCTTCAGCTATAGCTTTAAAACCATACCCTCCATCTTCCTTTGAGTCTGATAGAGACTGGCTTTTATCATGATATGTTTCAGAGGTATCAAATTTTTTATAGACCTTCTTATCACTGCTATCACATCCAATCTGAAATAATAAAAATATAGACATAACAATAAACTTAAAATAAACTAACATAAACTCTCCTAATTAATCGATAAAATTTGGAATGGACTTAACTTAATGATTTCTTCTTAATTCTAGAAACGTTAAAAACGAATAGCCTATAAAGTGATTTAATAATTATATTAAGCTAACTTTCAGGGATGATATTATGAATTTAAAAGAGATGATTAGTCGTTTAGATATTAATGCAGATTGGATAGGTCTTCGGGAATATAAGGAAAATACTACTTATCATGTGATTAGAGATAATAACCCCCTAGCTAATGAAACTGAGATTGACCATGGGGTGATGGTCGAGGTTCTTAAAAATGGTCAATTTGGATATTCAGGGACATCAGATATTTCATTTAATGGAATTAGAAAAGCTGCAGATATGGCACTTGAGAGTGCATCGAAGGCGTCTGATCATTCTATTTTTCCTTTTACTAAAGATGTTCGGCCAAAATCACAGGGCTCATATGAGACCCCTATAGAGCTCCCATTTGATTCGCTCAGTGCCGGAGAAATAAATAATATTTTAATGAGTGCAAATGATTGGCTAAAAATAGATGACAGGATAATGTCGGTCACTGCAATGGCCATGCTCGTTGAGACAAAGATCAACTACGTTTGCTCAAATGGAAGTGACATTAACCAAAGAATGAACATTGTTGGATCAGATTATTCAGCTACTGCAAAGAATGGAGATATTATTCAAACCCGATCTGATGGCAGATCTGGAAATCAGATGGGCCTTGAGAGATTTAATCAAGATTTAGTTAAAGAGAAATGTGAGAAGGTGTCATCTCAAGTGATAGAGCTCATTGAAGCAGAGCAGTGTCCAACAGGGACAATGTCACTTGTACTGGCTCCTGATCAGATGATGCTTCAGATTCATGAGAGCATAGGGCACGCGCTCGAGATTGATAGAATTTTAGGTGATGAGAGAAATTATGCGGGATGGAGTTTCGTAAATTTAGAGGATTTTGGAAATTTGAAGTATGGCTCGGATATCATGAATGTAACTTTTGACCCAACAATATCAAACGAGATGGCATCCTATGGATTTGATGATGGTGGATTTAAAGCTAGCAAAGAGCACCTAATTAAAGATGGAACTCTTTTAAGAGGGCTAGGAGCACTTGAGAGTCAAGCCAGGAGCGATATCCCAGCGGTTGCAAATTTTAGGTCCTGCTCATGGAACAGAGCCCCAATTGATAGGATGGCAAATCTTAATCTTGAGCCAGGAGCATCTAGTTTTGATGATATCATCTCATCTGTTGAGCATGGTGTCTATATGGAAACAAATAGATCCTGGTCAATTGATGATTATAGAAATAAGTTTCAATTTGGATCTGAATACGGAAAGCTTATAGAGAATGGAAAAGTAACAAAAACATTAAGAGATCCCAACTATAGAGCTATCACTGTTCCTTTTTGGAATAGCCTTACAATGGTTGGAGATCAATCAACCTTTGAGGTTCATGGCACTCCTAACTGCGGAAAAGGTGAGCCAAATCAGGTTATTAGAGTAGGTCACGCATCCCCAACCTGTCTATTTAATAATATTCAAGTATTTGGTGGAGCATAAGGAGAGTCTATGAAAGAGTATTTCTTTAGTATATCAGAAAAAATAATGAATTGTATTTCTTCAGATGAGCACATCACCCTATCGATTAATGGAGAAAATAGTGAATTTATTCGCATTAATAATGCGAAGGTTAGACAAATTGGGACGGTTAGTGACACGGAGTTTAGCATTGAGCTAATAAAGAATAATCGTAAGATAGGAATATCATTTACCCTTCAGCGTAATACTGAAAAAGATCTTGAGCTTGTGATGAAGCATCTCCAAGTACTGCGCAATAATATTGATTCACTTCCAGAGGATCCTCACTGCGTTATTCCAAAAGACTATGGCTCACTGGATGAGGAGTATAAGGGGGAACTTCTATCATCAAAAGATTCTATTAGTGCCCTTCTTCCTGTGATGCAGGGAGTAGATCTAACTGGTATATGGGCATCTGGCGATGTCTTTATTGGAAACTCAAACAGCGCAGGACAGAGAAACTGGTTCTCCACAGAAACTTTTTCACTGGATTATTCACTTATTAATCCCTTGAAGAAAATGGTTAAAGAAACCTATGCCGGGACCCAATGGAATCAGAGTGACTATGAAACATTTGTAAACCTATCGAAAGAAAAATTATTAATGCTTGATCAGAAATCTAAAAAATTAGATCCTGGGTCCTATAGAACCTATATAGCCTCAGCGGGAGTCTCTGATTTAGTTGATATGTTCTCCTGGGGAGGAGTGAGTGAAAATGCAATTAGAAAAGGAAGAAGTTCATTTATTAAAATGAGAGATCATAAGCAAAAGCTATCCCCTTGCTTTTCTTTGAAGGAAGACTTCTCATCAGGAATAGTTCCACGTTTTAATGGCAGTGGAGAGATAGCAGACATTGAATTACCATTAATAATAAATGGTGCATTGAAAAATACTTTAGTTTCAACAAGAACTGCGAATGAGTATAAGTTAGAATCTAACTTTGCATCAGAGGGTGAATATCTAAGATCACCGGTGATGGGAGAGGGCTCTACAAGCGAGGATGATGTATTATCTCAGCTTGGAACGGGAGTATATTTATCTAATCTTCATTATTTGAATTGGAGTGATCAATTAGGAGGCAGAGTAACAGGAATGACCCGCTATGCCTGCTTCTGGGTTGAGGGTGGCCAGATTATCTCACCGATTGAAGACATGAGATTTGATGATACAATTTATAATTTTTTTGGGGAAAATTTAGAATCTGTAACAGATAAAGCCAGATTAAATCCAAGCGTTGGGACCTATGGAGGAAGGGATTTGGGTGGAGTTCATTGTCCTGGAGTTATTTTATCGTCTTTCCAGTTGACACTCTAATTAATTTATGCAAGACCTGATTGACCTGAAAAATTATTAATATCTATATCAAAGTTAGATATAGCCATATTCCATTTATCTTTATCAGTTTTTGAAAATATTAAATCTTTTGAGCTTGGCATTACCATCCAATCACCATTCTCTAGCTCTTCTTCCAATTGCCCAGCATCCCACCCTGAGTATCCCATTACCAATCTAAACATAGTCGGCCCTGATCCATTCTTAATATCATTTATAATTTCATCGCTACTTGATATTGCGACAGTACTGGAAATAAGCATAGTCTCATTTTTTTTATAATCACAATCATGAAGAATAAAACCTTTCTCAGGGGAAACTGGACCACCAAAATAAACATTATTTTTTTTATATGCCTGCTTTAATCCCATCTCATTTAAGATACTGGAAGATTGTGTTTTTTGAAATGGTTTATTAATAATCAGCCCCATCGCCCCTTCCTTATCATGGTCACACACATATATTAGACTCTGTCCAAAAATTGGATCTTGATTTAGATGTGGCATATTGATTAGGAATGAATTAGAAAGATTTTTCATACCTTTATTCTACAATTTGTTGTTAAAATAATAAAGAAAAATATTAAGTTTCAGTGTGAAAAAAATAATTTATCTAATTCTATCATTTTTTATAATTAGCTGCGCTGTTCAAGGGCCTATTCCTGGGGGAGATGCAGATAAAACTGGTCCCAATCTAATTGAAGCATATCCGGCTAATCATTCTACAGATATAAAACTAAATGAGAAAATAACTTTATTTTTTGATGAGGCCATTGATCCAAATTCAGTTTACAAATCTCTTGAAATTGGGGGTAATGAGTTTAGAGTTACTGTAATAGGGAAAAAAATTATAATACGCCCAGAGGACCGGTGGGATGCAGAGTCGATTTTAAATATTAATATATCTAGAGAGCTAAGTGATTATCATAAAAATTCAATTCATGAGCCGATCAGTTTATTTTTTTCTTTTGGGCAGGAAATCCCTAGTGCTTCAATTAGAGGAAAAGTTTTAGATATTAATAGCATTATGAATAATCATATAAATCAATCTTCCGAATCAAATATATATGAAGTTGGATTATATAAAGTAAATGGGTCAGAAAGAGTATTAGAACGAAAAACTCAAACTGATCAGAACCTAGAGTTTGTTTTTAGTGCGATTAATGATGGAGTGTATTCTATAATAGCCATTAATAAGATGATTGTTAATCCTGAGATTGATATTACTCAAAGAGAGTTTTCTATTTCAAATGATGATTTAATTGTTACTGATAAAGATTTAGATCATAGTATTATATTAAATTTGGGAGAGCCTATTCCCCAAAAAAATATTTCCTCAGTTGATTTTATAAATCAATACTATGTTAATTATAGCTTCACTGATGGATCTAATCAATTTGGTGTAATTGATACTATCCACAATAATTTTAATAATGATTTTTCAAATATAAAATTAAGTGCTTCACTTAGTCTAGATAATCAATTTAAGGAATATATGACACCCCCCTTTGAATTTATAGTTCCCAATATTATCGACACAATATCTCCAAGAATAAATTCATGCCAGTTAAATAATTTAAATATATCAATCAGCATCTCTGAGCCACTAGACTATTTTCCTTTAGATAGTCTTTTTTATTTTTATAATAATTCAGATTCTAGTAGAGTTTATATTAAGGGTCAAAGTAGTAAGAACAGAGAATCTAAATCATACGTAGATGATATAATATTGCCATTTATTTTTAATAGTAAGAGTGATTCTGTTATATATATTAAAAATAATACTATAAAAGATTTATCTGAAAACTATATGAACGATGCTATTATCTCCCTTAATCAGTGTACTAATACCATAAACACAGATGATCAATCTAATTTTGGCTATGGCGGACTTATGGGAGAGGTGAACACTGAAAATACAAATGAATTAATCGTCATAGCATATGATGTTTCGACAAGGACAACCAAGAGAGCTGTCATTAATAATAATAAATTTTCATTAGAGATGCTCCCCCCCGGAGAGTATTTCTTGCAGGTATATGAAAATTATGAATCAAGCACAGAGATAATTTATCCATACTTTCCAGGTGGGTGGGAGCCTTTTGAGCATTCAAAGAAATTCTCTGAAGTTGTTGGTCCAATACAGGTTAGAAGGAATTGGGATATAGAGGGAATAGAGATTACTTTAAAATAGGGGTGGGAAAAATATGAAAGATTCAATAATCATTCTATCAGGTGGATTTGATCCAGTACATAGAGGTCATATTCGTATGTTTAAAGATGCAAAGGCGTTCCCTGCAAAGGTAATTGTAGGATTAAATTCAGATAGATGGCTAATTAGGAAAAAAGGAAAGCCATTCATGGATTGGGATGAGAGAAACGAGATACTTGGTGTAATGAGTTGCATTGACACCATTTTTCCCTTTAATGATGATGATGATAGCGCATGTGATTTAATTCGAAAAGTAAAAGAAGTTCACGCAGATTCTCCAGGAGTAAAGTTATTTTTTGGGAACGGTGGAGATAGGACAGATGGGAACTCTCCTGAAGTAGATTATTGCAATAAAAATGGGATTGAATTACTGTGGGGAGTTGGGGGTGGGAAAATACAGTCATCATCAGATCTAATTAAAAATTCAAAAAAGTAATTCTATTAATTGAAATTAAAATTAATATACAATGAATTAAGAGAGCTACTCGAGAAACTTGGCTATAAATTGATCCTAGATAAAGGCAGTTTTAGTACGGGCCATTGCATGCTTGAAGATGAAAAGATGATTGTAATAAACAAGAATAAGCCCTATGAAAATAGAATAAGAATTTTATCTGAAATTCTATCTAATATTGATACAGATAATATCTACATCAAACCAAAAATAAGAGAACTTATTAATCAGCAATAATTATTATTTATTGCTTTCTTAGTCAATTTATCATAGTTTACTTTCCCCTATATTTGGATGATTAAATAATATATTCATGGAGGTAAAATGAAGGATTATTCTGGTAAGAATATAATAAATATAACAATTGCTGGACATGCAACAACTGGCAAAACAATGTTATCTGAAGCAATACTATTCAATGCAAAAAAAATTAGAAAATTAGGAAATATAGCCTCAGGGACAACCGTATCTGATTATCATGATTATGAAATTTCAAATCAGCATTCTATTTCACTCTCTGTGCTAACCTTTGAGCATTCAGAAAAGAAAATCAATATGTTTGATACTCCAGGGTATCTAGATTTTCATGGTGAGGTTAGGTGTGCGATGAGAGTATCTGATTGCGTTCTAAATGTGATTAGTGCATCTGATGGACTTTCTATTGGGAATGACCTTGTATTTGATTATGCAAAAAAAGAATTTAAGACCCCAATGATGATAAATATTAATATGTGTGATCGAGATCAATCAAATTTTGATTCTGTCATCACCACTCTCAAAGATACTGTTGGAAGATCTGTTTTCCCCCTAATGCTGCCTGTAAATGAAGGAGAAGGTTTTAGCAAGGTTGTGGATGTCCTTAACATGAAGCTACATACATATAAAACAGATGGGACAGGAACCTATGAAAGTTCAGATCTAGATGCAGCTTTGTCTTCAAAAGTAGGAAGTTTATATGAAGAGTTTACTGAATTAATTGCAGAGTCAGATGAAGTACTGCTAGAAAAATATTTTAAAAATGGAGAGCTATCTACAGAAGATATCCAAAATGGAATTAAAAACGCGATTATTACACAAAATTTAATCCCAGTATTTTGCACTTCTGCAACGCAGAATATTGGTGTTTTAACGATGATTAATATGATATCTTCATTTGCTCCAACTTCAGTTGACACAAAGGATCCAGAGGAAAAGGGGCTTTCTGCATTTGTTTTTAAAACAATAAGTCAAGAGCATGTTGGGGAGATATCCATTTTTAGAGTTTTCTCAGGGGAGCTATCTGCAGGTCAAGATGTGAGCAAT
>Ga0114996_10005995_pt1 | contig 14123 bp, 14 predicted proteins | sample ArcticOcean_MG_C_4_FD_87039 | JGI IMG/M metagenome (GOLD analysis project Ga0114996, IMG submission 87039) | Marine microbial communities from western Arctic Ocean - ArcticOcean_MG_CB4_134 | ecosystem: Environmental > Aquatic > Marine > Oceanic | place: Arctic Ocean: Canada Basin | collected...
ATTTGCCCAAATAGCGATTTGTTTAGCCGAATACGAAACCCTTACCTCTTCACTGCCCCATTTCGCCTTAGATGTTCGTCGGGAGGTCACGAATGAGCTTAGCCGTCGCAATTCAAATGGATCCGATCGACTCCATCGACATAAACGCCGACAGCACCTTTGCGTTGGCGATAGAAGCCCAGGCGCGCGGGCACGGACTTTTTCACTATCTGCCCCGCGATTTGAGCCTGCGGGAAGGCCGGGTCGTGGCGACGGCACGCCCGCTGACCGTACGCCGGGAGGTCGGCAATCATTTTGCGCTGGGCGAAGCCGACTCCATCGATCTCGCGACGATGGACGTGGTTCTCATGCGCCAGGATCCGCCCTTCGACATGGCGTACATTTCGGCCACTCATTTGCTCGAGCACATTCATCCGGCGACGCTCGTCGTCAACGATCCCGTCCAGGTTCGGAATGCGCCCGAAAAGTTGTTCGTCACGCACTTCGGCGAGCTCATGCCGCCGAGCCTCATCACGACCGATGCGCAGGAGATCCATGCCTTTCGCCTGAAATACGAGGACATCGTGATCAAGCCGCTGTTCGGTAACGGCGGGTCGGGCGTTTTCCACGTCAGCCCGGGCGACGAGAACCTCAATGCCCTGCTGGAGATGTTCACCGAGTTCTATCGAGAACCCATCATGGTACAGAAATATCTGCCGGCGGTGCGCGAAGGCGACAAGCGAATTATCCTCGTCGACGGAGAGGTGGTCGGCGGTGTGTCGCGCGTCCCCAAAGAAGGTGAGGCCCGCGCCAACATGCACGTCGGCGCACGTCCGGAAAAGACGTCGATCACGGCCCGCGAACAGGAAATCTGTGACGCGATCGGTCCCAGTCTCAGGGAGAATGGACTCACATTCGTGGGCATAGACGTGATCGGCGGATTCCTGACCGAGATCAATGTGACGTCACCTACCGGAATTCAGGAGATCGACCGTTTCGATGACGTCAATGTCTCGGGGCTGATCTGGAACGCCATCGAGCAGCGTTACAACACCGAGTCGCACGTTGCCCGGTCTTGAGGGGTTTGTTCGGCGGCAACGGATGCGCTCGATGAAGAACGGCTGAACGGAAATGATCATCGCCGTTGCACTTCACGTTCTTGCCGCATTGGTCTGGGTCGGCGGGCTCTTTTTTATCCTTCTGATCTTGCGCCCGGCCTCCATCCGAATTGAGCCACCCCAACGCTTCCGTCTCTTCGCCAAGGTGTTCAGCCGTTACTTCCCCTGGGTCTGGGGCGCGATCGCGCTGATCCTCATCACGGGCTACTGGATGCTCTTCTCCCGGCTCGGCGGGTTCGCGGATGCGGGCTTTCACGTGCATCTCATGCAGGCGCTCGGTATCGCTATGATGCTGATCTTCGGCCATCTTTATCACGCCCCGTACAAACGCTTTCGTGAGGCAGTCGAGGCAGAAAATTGGGCCAAGACGAACTACCAGGCCAACCGCATGCGCCGGGCTATTCGGTGGAACCTGCTGTTGGGCCTGATCGTATTCATCGTCGCAACGACCGGGCGTTATTGAGCCTGACTCCAAAAGACTTGCCCCCAAATGAAGGGCCGGAGTATTCGCTCTGATGTTCTCAGGTCTAAGTCCCGATCGGCCCCCCATCCTTTTTGGTGATCACGACGACTGAAGGCCGTGGGGGCATCCCTGCCTCGAAGTCGGGCCAACGGGTTGCCGGATCCTCGAAGGTCGCGGCGCGGCTAAAGAGCCCCCATTTCTTGACACCCGCATCTCCCGGATGTTGGACCGACACGAATAGGGCGCGGTCGTCCGGCGTGAATCTGGGGCCGCACAGCTCCGCCCCGACCGGCGTGCCAAAGAAATGTTTGCCCGTACCCCGCAGCGCGCCGTCGGTCTCCATGGCCCATAAACCGTTGTTCCTGGTGCCTGACGTTTTGCTGTCTGTCGCTATCCACAGGCGGCCCATGCTGTCGACGGCCGCGTTGTCCGGTGCCTCGAACCAGCCATTGTCCGTGGTCGCAGCGCCCCACGTCGCTCCCGTGTCTGTGTCCGACCGGTCGCCGCACCGGACCAGTATTTCCCAGCGGTAGTGAAGGGCGCCTACACATCGCCGAGGCACCCAGTTACCGGAGAATCTCCGGATTTGCCTGAGTTTGCGCCCCTCATACTGTGTGCAACTTGAGCGAAATCGGCAATATATACGCGAAAGCCTCGACTGCGTATGAACTGTGCGAATTCGAAGGCGGCTGCGCTGATCCCAAACAGTGTGCGAATTGTGCACCCAAGCATGTGTCCGTGGCGGTGATGCTGTTCGCAAGCAAGTCAGGCGTTGGCCCTAAGCCTGCGCACCCGCCTTAGTCTCAGTCGATGGTTTCGCCGTCGATCAGGCCGATGGCCTCGATTTCGATCAGCAGTTCGGGGCGGCCTAGGGCGCTAACCTCGACGAGTGAATCTGCTGGATAGGGCTTGGTGAAGTATTTCTCCCGGAGCTCCACGATCTTTGGAAGACAGCCTATGTCGGTGACGAAGATCACCACCTTGATCACCTTGTCGAGGCCCGAGCCGGCAGCCTCCAGGATCTGTTTGAGCGTGTTAAAAACATGGTCGGCCTGGGCATCGAAGTCCCCGACACCCACGTTGTTCCCTTCCGAATCGATCGCGGCGCGGCCGGAGGTGAAGACCAGGTTCCCAACCCGGAATGCTCCGCTCAGCTTGTATCCCTCCCATTGCGGAGGCTGCGTATGAATTCGATAGGCATTCTCGGTCGCCATGGTGATCTCCTGTCTGTTTTATCGTTCCGCGACGATTCACCGCCCGGCAGTCGGACGATGCGCACCGGGGGGCTCAAACGGTTCGAACGATTGCCCCCTCAGAAACACTAATCTATCTGGTGTCATTCAGCGGCTTCTGTTGGGAAATGCGGTGTGCGACAATTGAGGGCGCCGATGCGCGTTCGCACGACATCACCGGGGAGCCTGAGATGCCCTATACACTCGAAGCCTTTGCCGCCGACTGTAAATCCACGCTGGTTGCGGAGCCCGGTCTTGAGGGCCGGGAAAAAATTCGCGGGTTGCTGGAACGTGTTCTCGCCGACGAACAGTTTTTGAGCACCAACTTCGGCACTGCAGACGACTCAGACCGCAATGTCCTCTACCGGGACCCCGATCTCGGATTCTGCATCGTCGCGCACACTTACACCGAAAGTATTGCGGCAAGTCCGCACCATCACGGGCCGGCCTGGGCGATTTACGGCCAGGCAGAGGGCACGACCGAAATGACGGACTGGCGGCTCACCCGCGCGCCAGAGGATGGCGCCGCAGGTAAAGTCGCCGCCGAGCGGACCTATTCGCTCCAGCCCGGCGATGCCCACGTCTACAACGAGGGCGATATTCATTCTCCTCAGTGGGAGGGCTTGACGCGGCTCGTGCGCGTCGAGGGGCAGGACATGACGACGGTCCAGCGGGACCCGCTCGAGCCGGAGGGCTGATGCGCGGAAACGTTCAGCGCTTTCAAAGTGCGGAAGATTCCGGAACTCCCACTTCACGCAAGCCCCGGATAAAGTTCGCGGTAAATTTTTCGCCTGGAAGATTCCCAAGGTCCGCCTCGGCGTAGGCACATGAATATTCGGGCTTGAGGGTGAACAACTCTCCGATGACCGCGCCGGCGTCATCCTTTTTGCCGGCTTGACCGAGAATTGATGCGAGGCCTGCGAACGCCCAGTAGGTGGCGTTGGCCTGACGCACCCCGGCCCACGCGCTCCGCTCCGTTGCTTCCAAGTCTCCCAGTTTGCAGAATGCGAACGCCCGCACCAGGTAGAACGTCCAGATGTGTTGATCGTGCGGACTGAGGGTGATTGCCGTGTTGATTTGATCAAGCGCCGCCTCGAGTCGATCGCAATAGTAGTGATTCTGACCGAGGGCAAAGTGGGCTTGCGCGAAATTGGGGTTGAGATCGATCGTCCGCCGGAGCTCCGAGGCGGCATTTTCGAATTCGTGCCGCAACGCATAGGCGCGGCCCAGCGCGAAATGGCCGAGGGCGTCGCGCTCGTCGAGGGTGATCGCCCGTCGTGCGGCCTCGAATGCCCGGTCGATCTCTGAATCCCGATTGGCGAGCGGTCCGTACCAATATCTCTGCACATGGACGTACGCGAGACGGCCGTAGGCAGCTGCGAGATCCGCGTCGCGCTCGATGGCACGTTCGAAGTAGCCCTTGGCTTCTTTGAGACCCGCTTCGGTGAATGTGTAGAGGTGCCAAGTGCCGCGAAGGTAAAGGTCCCAGGCATCGAGGTCCTCGGGCTCAGCGCCACGGGCCCGGAGCGATTCGGCGACGACGAGCTGGGGCTCGATGGTGGCCGCGATTTGGTTGGCAATCTCGTCCTGCAATTGAAAGATGTCTTCGAGATCCCGATCGTATCGCTCGGCCCAGACGTGGTCCCCGTCGGGCGCGTGTATGAGCTGCGCCGTGATACGGACGCGGTTGCCGAACTTGCGCACGCTTCCTTCGACGATGTAGCGGACGCCAATCTCGCGGGCGATTTGCCGCACGCCCGTTGCCTTCCCTTTGTAGGCAAAGGTGGAATTGCGGGCGATGACGGTGAGCCACCGATTGCGGGCCAAGTTGGTGATCACGTCCTCGACGATACCATCGACGAAGTAGTCCTGATCGGGGTCGCTGCTGAGGTTGTCGAACGGCAAAACGGCGATCGAGGTGCGTCGAGACCCTGCTTCCTTAGGCGATGCCGCGCCGGTCTTCTAAAGTTGTTGCTTGGCGAGCCTCGGTTCGGAGTCGGTCTCCGCGACCTTGCGCCAAGTCTCGACGAGCTCGCCGGACGAACGTGCGCCGGGGCGTTCGAGAATGCGGATGCCGGTGACGTAATGCTGCTCGGCTTCGGCTTTTCTGCCGGCGGCGGCGAGCAACTGGATCAGAGTTGCGCGGGCGATTTCGTCCATGGGTGCCAGCCCGACGAGGGTTTGTGCATGCGGGATCGCTGCTATCGGGTCATCCGTCAGGCGGGCGACGAGGGCGCGAAGAATATCGGTCTGAAGGGTGCGTGCCGCCTGCCGTTCCCCTGCGCACCAGGCCTGGAAATCACCGCAGTCAGGTAGGTCCAACCCCTGAAAGAACTCCCCCCGGAACGCCGCGGCCGCCTCTTGCAATGCTTCGGTTGGTGCGTCGGTGATCGAGAGTCCGATGCGTTTGCGCACCGCGACAACATCGATAATCGATCGCGACAGATCCAGGGCCACGGTGTCACGATCCGCAACGATGCGCGTATGCCCAGGCTCGTCGAGCAGCGGCCTGAGCTTGCTGAGACTCCGCCGCAAGGCTCCTCGTGGATCGTTGGGGATGTCCCAAAATATTGTGCACAGATGGTCACGGCGTAGACGCCGCCCGGTTATCGCCAGATAGGCAAGAAGCGCGCGCGTCTTGCGTGAGGGCGGCAACGCGACCGGCACGCCGTCGCGAGTCACCTCCACCTCACCCAAAACGTTGAGTGCGAGCACCCTATCCCCCATCGGCATCGTCAACGGCCCCCCGTGTGACCGGCGTCACAAGATTCCCTCGATCTTGGGTGGACGGACCGGAAAACCGCAGAATTCAACGCATATTCCACGATCTCACCGGAAATTACCACGCCTCTTCAAACGGTGTTTCAAACGCCGTGTGTCCATCTACCTCGCATACCGGCAGGGGGCCGGCAATTTAGGTCAACGGACAACGAGATTTTGATGGAAAGGATTGGCATCATGAGTTGCACCACATATCACTTTGAAAATGGTCATTTTGATCATGTTCGGGTCGGGGGTGACCGCAGCGCACCTGTGGCACCGCCATCGGCGGCGTGGAGCCGGCTCTACGGGGCCGTCGGTCGTCGACATGGTGATCGCGACCACAAAGGCCGGCTTCAGGGCCGTCGCAAGATGGCGGTCCGAGCGCCGGGCGGTGGAACACCTGCGTTCACTCAGTGACCATCAACTGCGTGATCTGGGGATCACCCGTGATCAGGTCATACCAGTGGTTCTCGGCCAAAAAAACAGGCCCGGTGCACGATTCGGCTGAGTAAGTTCCGGGCCGCCAGACGGACAGTCTCGGCGGCCCGGGTGATTTGTCGCGGGGGAGTCTGACGGGTCAGCGAAAGGTACCGGCAATACGATTCAAAAATCGTGTTTGACGGTCCAATGCACACCGACTGGCGGAGTCGTCACCGGATGGCCGCCCCGTTTCGCTTCGCCTTCGTTTGACGGAATACAACCAGATTCTTGCGATCACAAACACTGTCGATCTCGCTGGGTCATCGCCGTCGCGCCCGGTATACTCAAGTGTGATGAAGTCTTGGCTTGCTGCTGCTGCTGTCTACCGGAACCCGCGTGTCATCGCGATCCTGTTCCTCGGATTCTCGAGTGGCCTCCCCTTGGCCCTGACCGGCCAAACCTTGTCTCTTTGGCTCAAGGACGAGGGCCTTTCGCTCACGGCTATCGGTCTCTTTGCAGCCGTGGGCACGCCGTACGCGCTCAAGTTCCTGTGGGCGCCGATTATGGACAAGGCGCGCATTCCTGGCCTCACGAACCTTCTCGGCCGCCGCCGGTCGTGGCTGATCGTCACCCAGGTCGCGCTCATCGCCACGACATTGGCACTCGGGTTCAGTGGCCCGGCCGCAAACATCGGCGTGACGGCGATGCTGGCCGTGGCCGTGGCCTTTGCCTCCGCCAGTCAGGATATCGTCGTCGATGCATACCGGGTCGAGATTCTCGAGGAACACCAGTTTGCCGCGGGCGCGGCGGCAATCGTCTTCGGTTACCGTGTCGGAATGCTGGTCTCCGGCGCGGGCGCGCTCTATCTCGCGAGCGCTTTCGCCTGGCCGATGGTCTACGCGGCGATGGCCGTTCTGGTCCTGGTCGGGGTGGCGACGGTGTTGCTCAATCCCGAGCCTGAACGGGGAGAGACACCGGACTCGATCGCGCGAGAAGATGAGGTGCGCGTGTGGCTTGCCGCAAGGCCGCACCTGTCCGGCCCAATCGGTGCGGCGATGGCCTGGCTCTATATTGCCGTCGTCTGCCCGTTTGCCGAATTCATGGCACGGCCGGCCTGGGTCGCCATCCTGCTGTTCGTCATCTTCTACAAGTTCGGCGATTCCCTCGCCGGGGTGATGACCTTCCCGTTCCTCGACGATATCGGCTTTACCAAGATCGACATTGCCAACGTCGCCAAGGTGTTCGGCTTTGCTGCGACACTCGCCGGCCTGGCCCTTGGTGGTGCGCTCATGGCCGGCTTGGGTCTCTACAGGAGCCTATGGATCTGCGGTGTGCTGCAACTGGTTTCGAACCTGATGTTCGCGGTGCAGGCCATGGCGGGAGCGGACATCACGCTCCTGGCGCTGACCATCGGTCTCGAGAATCTGGCCGGCGGGATGGGCACCGCAGTGTTCGTCGCCTACCTCTCCTCCTTGTGCAATGTCGCCTATACGGCAACGCAATATGCCCTGTTATCTTCCTTCATGGTGGTGGCGCGGACGTGGCTATCGGCGTCGGGTGGTGCGATGGCCGAGTGGCTCGACTGGGTCGGCTTCTTTCTGCTGACCACGGGTGCTGCGGTACCTGGCCTGATTCTGCTGTGGTGGCTGGGGCGGGCCGGGATGGCCGTGCGTCCCGGTCGGCGGGCCGAGGCGCCGCAGTCCGAAATCTAAATGCGGCGTGCGAACACCTTGATTCCAGGCTTGAAGGCCAGCCGTTTGCGGAAGATCGAGAAGCCGTGACGGGACAGGAGCTGCGTGAGACTGCCCGGCGTGAAATAGATGCAGTGTGACGGTGGGAAAAAGGAATCCCAGTCGAGCACGTTCGCAGGCACCCGCCAATGTGCGATGTCGGGTGTCGTGAGGTAGAGCACGCCGCCAGGTTTGGTTGCCCGGGCGATGGCGCCGACGAAGCTGTTTACGTCCGGGACGTGTTCGAGCACTTCGGAACAATAGACCGCGTCGAACAGTTCTGCGCCGTCGGCGGTCTCGACGAATTCTTCAATGAAACCCTGGAAGACGTGAATTTCAGGATAGTGCTCCCGGGCATAGGCTACCGATATGGGGTCAGGCTCAATACCCCAGGCGTCGTATCCGGCCTCAGTCGCGGCTTTGGCCATGAAGCCGCCGTTCGTGCCGACATCCAGGAACCGCCCGGACTTCACGTAGCGCTGAAGCTGCCGGACCCGTCCGCGTGAGCGGTGCAATTTGCTTTCCACTTTCGCGAAGTAACCCTTCGTGGCTCCGTCATACGCATCGGAATAGAGATCCTCGACCGCGGCCGGATCGGGCATCGGATCCATGAACACGACGGCGCAGTTCCGGCATCGATAGAGGTCCATCCCTTTCGTTTGAATGAAGGGGTCGCGGTCATTGGTGCCGCAAACCGGGCAAGGTGAGTGGTCGGTCATCAGAGTGTAGAGAACTCCTGGAAAGGGCCGGGCGGGCGGAACCTTGGGACCAATGACTCGGTGGGTCAAGGCCGCTCTATCAGCGTTCTCGCCAACCAAGTCTTCATCCCAGACAGTTAGGCCGGTAGGCTTTCGAATCCGGCCTAACACGCTCTAGGCTACATCAATTTGTTGAGGATGAGGTGGCTGTCATGCGCGAACGAATCGAGGTTTTCGAGGGTGACATCACCACCCTCTCGGTCGATGCAATCGTTAACGCGGCGAACAACGCGTTGCTCGGCGGCGGTGGCGTTGATGGTGCGATTCATCGTGCGGCGGGTCCCGAGCTTCTCGTGGAATGCCGCACCCTGGAAGGCTGTGAAACCGGAGATGCGAAGATCACCGGAGGTTATGACCTGCCGGCCAAGCATGTGATCCACACTGTTGGACCGGTTTGGCATGGCGGTGGCCAGAGTGAGGCGGATTTATTGGCGAGTTGCTATCGACGTTGCCTGCAGGTCGCGGATGAAAATGCGCTCAGGTCGATCGCGTTTCCTGCGATTAGCGCCGGCGTCTACGGCTATCCCTTGGACCAGGCCACCCGGATCGCGATTACTCAGGCCAGTGACTATCTGCAGGGCGGCGGTGGATTCGCCAGAATTGTCTTCGCCTGCTTCGGCGCGAAAGCCCGGGACATGTACGCAGCCGTGATCGATGAGATCATCGGCGATTGACCTTTCCTTGAATTGACCGGCGGCCTCGTTCTCAAGTACACTTTGCGTCAGTGACCCCTACTCTTGGAGGTGGGAAGATGAAGAATTTCGCCATTATCGCGGTAGCAGTGGGCGCACTTGCTCTCTCAGCGCCGGCATTTGCAGAAGGTCTGGGCGGCTGTGCCTTTGGCTACACCCAAACCCAATCAGTCAAGATTCAGGACGGTGTGCACTCCGTGAAGTCGACGGCTCCGACCAAAGAAGCCAAGGCAGAGGCCAAAAAGGCGCTGCAGGCCAGCACCGATAAGAAGAGCTGATCCATCAGCAATCTTTAAAGATTGGTTCGCGGCGCGAGTGCCGCGACGAAATAAGTCATGGCCCGGCGTGGGTTGACCGCGACCGGGCGAACTGATTCGCCGGTAAAATGGCGCCGGTTAGCCGTGAAATCCCACATTGGTGTGAAATAATTGGCAAAATTGCTTAGACTTGTCATTCATTCGTAACACGACCGACGTAAATTTCTGATTCATTGCCTGTGTGGCTGACGTTCTAACAGCACTGGAACAAACGCCCCCAGAGTCTTCACTCCGGGCACTCCAGAAATTTCCTCCAGCGACGTCCGGCAGCCTCGAAGTTCGATTCGCCCGGGACAGCGACGAAATCGCCGCCGCTCAGGCGCTACGGTTTCGTGTCTTTTACGAAGAGATGCAGGCCAATCCCGATGTGATCGCGCAAATGACGCGGCGGGATACCGATCCTTTCGATGATATATGCGACCATTTGCTGGTCGTAAATCATGACCTGCCGCCAGCGGAGGCCGTCGTCGGGACTTACCGCCTGCTGCGGCAGGACGTCGCAAACCGTTACGGGGGCTTCTACTCGGCGGCCGAATACGACCTCGCGCCACTCTCAGGCGGGTCTTGGAGGGTGCAGGGTTTCCTGGAACTGGGCCGTAGCTGCGTGCATCCTGCCTACCGGACGAATGCGACGATCCAGCTTCTCTGGCGGGGCATCACCCGTTACCTCGACGTCCACGGGATAGAGGTCATGTTCGGGTGCGCCAGTTTTAAGGGTACGCGCCCTGAAGAGCACCAAGTCGCCCTGAGCTACCTCCATGGCAATCATCTCGCACCGGCCCACTGCCAGGTCCGCGCACAGCCGGACCGGTTCATCGCAATGGACATGATTCCGGCGGAGACTTACTCACGGCGTGAAGCCTTGAGGGAGCTCCCACCGCTCATCAAGGCGTACCTCCGCCTTGGCGCCTTTGTCGGCGATGGTGCGGTGGTCGACAATGTCTTCGGAACGACCGACGTATTCATTCTGTTGCCCGTTGACCGTATCGCCGAGCGGTACTTCAATCGCTTTGACCGGCGCACGCACTAGAGTACGGCTCCGGTCAGAACCGTTAAGGCCCCGCTGCTTGTTCCGCTGACGCGACCGGCGCATGATCGGTGCCGCCTTCCAGTTGGCGCGGTGGTCTCGTGGATGTTGCAATCTTATTGGTCGTGGCCGGTGCATTTTTGTCTGGTTTTGTCACCGGTCTGGCGGGGTTCGGGGTAGGACTCACGGCGCTGGGCTTTTGGCTCCACGTCATGGAGCCGATCGTGGCGGGCCCGCTTGTAGCCATCTGTTCTGTCATCGGACAGCTTCGCTCGATCGTTCACGTGCGCCGGGAAGTCTCAATCTCACGAGTTGCGCCATTCGTCGTTGGCGGCGTTATCGGACTCCCAATGGGTGTCTATCTGCTCAGTCACATTTCGGGACAGGACCTTAAGCTCGCGCTCGGCACTTTTCTCGTCGCCTACAGTATCTTCGGTCTTACAGTGAAGCTTGGGCCGGTGTTTGCGCGTGCGGGCTGGTTGGGCGACGGCAGCATCGGAACCGGCGGCGGCATACTTGGCGGGATCGCCGGACTATCAGGACCCTTGGCAACTATCTGGTGTGGGTTGCGCGGATGGACGAAGGATCAGCAGCGGGCAACCTACCAGCCCTACAACCTCATCATCCTCACGCTAGCGGTGGCCGCCTACGCGTCGCAGGGATTTCTAACCCGCGAAGTCGGTGTGCTGACTTTGATATGTGCCCCGGTGTCTCTCATCGGGGTGCAGCTCGGTCTGATGGCCTATAAACGTGTTGATGAAAACGGCTTTTGCAAGATCGTTCTTATTCTGCTGCTTGCCTCGGGCATCTCACTCGTCGTCAACAACGCCCTCTCCGCCGGTTGATGGGGTCTGCGCTAGAGCAGATTGGGTTTAAATGGAATCACGATGTGATCCCATTTAGGCGCGTGAATTTGCTCTAACGGACGGCCTCGTGCGCGGCGAGAGCAGACAGGTTGACGACCTCGGTCACCGTCGCACCCATAGGCACGATTTGCGCCGGTTTGGCCAGACCCACCAACAGTGGCCCGATGACGGTCCCGCCACCCAATTCATGCAGCAGGTTTGAGGCAATATCCGCGGAATGCAGTCCCGGCATGATCAGGACATTGGCGGGGGCAGAGAGCCGCGAGAACGGATAGTGGGCCAGCAATTGACTGTTGAGCGCCACGTCGGCGGACATCTCGCCGTCGAACTCGAAATCCGGTTCCCGGCTCGCGAGCACATCGACGGCCTCACGAACGCGGTTTGAGCGTTCGTGAGGCGGATTGCCGAAGTTCGAGAAGGATAGCAAGGCGACCCTAGGTTCATGGCCCATCTCGCGCGCGAAGGCTGCGGCTTGTTGGGCGATATCCGCAAGTTCGTCCGGGCGCGGGGAGGCGTGCACCATGGTGTCGGCGATCAGCACTGTGCGGCCGCCCCGCGCGACGACGATGGTAACGCCGATTACCCGGGCACCTTCCTTGGGGCCGAGCGCCTTCAGGATATCCTCGTAAACCTCCGCGTGGCTGCGGGCCAGTCCGGCGACCAGAGCATCCGCATCACCCAACGCAACCATGCAGGCACCGAACACGGTGCCAAAGACGTTCACCATCCGGCGGCAATCGCGATACAGGGCTCCGCGCCGCTGCAGCCGGCCGTACAGGTAATCGTAATATTCCTGGTTTCGCGGATTGATGGCCGCGTTGATGATCTCGACGTCGGCCAGTGTATCGTCGATGCCCATGGATTCCATTGCGGCTCGGATGCGCGGCTCCCGGCCGATAAGAATAGGCGTTCCGAATCCTGCATTGCGATAGGCCAGCGCCGCACGAATGACGCGTTCATCTTCACCTTCTGCATAGGCCACGCGTTTGGGCTCCGCCATGACCTGTTCGAAGATGCGCTGCAACGTCCCCATCATCGGGTCGAGGCGCGCGCGCAACTGGTTGCGGTAGGTTTCCATGTCGACGATCGGCCGCCGCGCCACGCCTGATTCCATGGCCGCGTTCGCGACGGCGATCGGGATTCGTGAGATCAGGCGCGGATCGAACGGCACCGGGATGATGTAGTCGCGGCCGTAGTGAAGGCGCTCGCCCGGATAGGCGGCTAACACCTCGTCGGGTACGTCTTCGCGGGCCAGTTCGGCCAGAGCCCGGGCCGCGGCAATCTTCATCTCATCATTGATCGTTGATGCCCGGACGTCGAGCGCACCCCGGAAGATATAGGGAAAACCCAACACGTTGTTGACCTGGTTCGGATAGTCCGAGCGTCCCGTCGCCATGATCGCGTCTTGTCGCACGGCCTTGACGTCCTCGGGCGTGATTTCCGGATCGGGGTTGGCCATTGCAAAGATGATCGGGTTGTCGGCCATGCTGGCGACCATGTCCTGGGTCACTGAATCGGCAACCGACAGGCCGAAGAACACGTCAGCGCCGACCATCGCGTCGGCGAGACTCCGTGCATCGGTGTCGACCGCGTGGGCCGATTTCCATTGGTTCATGCCGGCCTCGCGGCCGTTGTAGATGACCCCCTTGGAATCGCACAGGATTGCCCCCTCGTGCGGCAACCCCATGGCCTTGATCAATTCAACACACGCCACGCCACCCGCGCCGGCGCCGTTGACCACGACCTTGACGTCCTCGATATTTCTACCTGTGAGGGCGAGCGCATTGATCAGGCCGGCCGTGGCGATGATCGCCGTTCCGTGCTGGTCGTCATGGAAAATCGGAATATCCATCAGCTCGCGCAGGCGCTGCTCGATGATGAAGCATTCGGGTGCCTTGATGTCTTCGAGGTTGATGCCGCCCCATGTTGGTCCGAGGTAGCGCACGCAATTGACGAACTCATCGACGTCGCGTGTGTCGACTTCGATGTCGATTCCGTCAATATCGGCGAAGCGCTTGAACAGAACGGCCTTGCCTTCCATTACCGGTTTCGAGGCCAGTGCGCCTAGATCGCCGAGCCCAAGGACTGCGGTTCCGTTGCTGATGACCGCCACCATGTTGCCGCGTGCCGTGTATTCGTAGGCATCGTCGGGGTTTTTCTCGATGGCGAGGCACGGAACCGCGACGCCCGGCGAATACGCAAGCGTCAAGTCGCGCTGTGTCGTCAGCGGCTTGGTCGGCGAAATTTCGATTTTCCCGGGCTTCCCCGACGAATGAAATCGCAGCGCCTCTTCGTCTGACACGCGAATCGTGTCGCTCATATCCAGTCCGTCCCTCTTTAGTTGAGGCGCGAAAGAGCGCCAGACTCGGCAAATCTTTCGCATGCCCTAGCGAGACACTAACGGGGATTGGCGGCTCCCGTAAACCGGCAATTCGGAAGATGAGGTCGGCTAAGCAGTTGATCTGACGTGTATCTCGTGGATGTTCCGCGAGGCTTGTGCCGCGGCTCCTCCCCTGTGATACCTTCCTCCGATGACCCGGGTTGCGCCGTCCGTTCCCCCCACCGATTCGCATTCCGGAGCAACGGATTTTGCTCCGGTGACGGCTGTTGGCGAGCCGGTGCCGGCACAAACGCCACTGTCCAAAGAGACGGTGTCACCGATGATGGTCCAGTACCTTACCATCAAGCGCGACCATCCCGACGCGCTGTTGTTTTTTCGCATGGGCGATTTTTATGAGCTTTTTTTCGCTGATGCGGA
>Ga0114996_10005999_pt1 | contig 14115 bp, 11 predicted proteins | sample ArcticOcean_MG_C_4_FD_87039 | JGI IMG/M metagenome (GOLD analysis project Ga0114996, IMG submission 87039) | Marine microbial communities from western Arctic Ocean - ArcticOcean_MG_CB4_134 | ecosystem: Environmental > Aquatic > Marine > Oceanic | place: Arctic Ocean: Canada Basin | collected...
CCCTTCGTTCAGCCTACATCGTTGGAGATTCCTGCTGTCCACAAGGCCAACGTAGATGACCTGCTAGCTGAGCATCTATCAGACGTGACCACGGGTGTTGGAAACGGCACATAACACGTCCGTGCCCGAACCACGAAGTGGTTTCGCGAAGGGGCGCATGCCCCGAAGCCGGGCACGGCGGAGACGTTATGTGCCATTGAAGAAAGAACTCACATGAGGTCAGATATGGATTCCTTTCATCAACTGGTCCAGATTTTCCTGGGCCTATTAGCTCTTTTCTTCGTGTTTTCCCAAGCCAGAGCAGAATATCATCGGCGGCGCGGTGGTCCAGTTTTAATGGATTTGGGACGACCTGTTATCAATAAATGGCGAAAACTCGTTTTAATTCTCTGTCTCGTTCCCCTAGTTTTTTTAATGGGCATTAGCCTAATCGGACCTCATGGCATGGGCTTAATTGAAATTGAATACCATGGAGTGAATCACACGACCAGCCTGCTTATTCTACCTGTGATCGTCTTTTCTGTATATCTTCATTTTCGCAAGGGCGAAGTGCGTGAATTAGGTGTTGTCTTACCCCAAGACCCTCACCTCACGCGTTGGGATCAAATTACATCGTATATGTGGATGGATGATGGTTTTCAATTAGCCCTGCAATCGCCCAATACTTCCTTTTCTTTTTTTCGTACCACGGTAAAGATGTGGTTTTGTAGTCAGGAAGAAAGAGGACGTATAGAGGATGTTCTTGCACAACATACAACCGCCATGCGGTTAGATGAAATCAACGGCACATAACAGCGCGGTTATGCGCTGCGCCGCATACGCGGCTTGGCTTCGCCAACCGCTCTTCGCTATACGCTCAGAGCGATTCGCAAACCGGCGGACCGTTAGCCAACATGGAAAAAGACTGTTGGACACTGTTTTGGTATATCTCCAGCATAGACGGAGATATACCGCATTTTTGCGGTACTAGTTAGGCAGACGAATTCAACAACAAGGAGACCCTTGTGGCACGGAGAGTTGGCGCTCAAGTCAGCAATGATGCCCACGACAAAGTGCTGAAGCTTTTTGACCATGCTCAACTTGTGTTCCTTGGAGAACGCCATTTGAGCAAACAGAATTCCGATTTCCAAATAGCCCTTGTCAACCATCCGGGCTTTGCAGATCGTGTCGATGATATCGTCATTGAATTTGGCAACTCTCGATACCAGCCGATTATGGATGCGTATTTCCTCAACCTCGAAGATGTGTCAGACAAAGAGTTTAGCCAAGTTTGGCGGAATACAACGATCACCACAGGAGTCTGGGACTCTCCAATCTATGAGGCGTTTCTACGGGAGGTGAGGGAGATAAACAGATCGCTGACGACAGGCAGGCGTGTCCGGGTGATTGCCGGTGGGCCACCAATCGACTGGAGCCACGTGGAGGTATTCGAAGACAAACTTCCTTATACTCGATGATCAAGTTTTTATAGATTGACGGCAGTATATAAAAGGCGCCACCCCAGCAGGTCCGAGAGCGTATCGAAGATGGGCACATCGCACAGCGAGGCCGCGCCAAAGCACCCACACCGCTTGACCAGACCCTTAAAAGGCCCTTTATAATAGCAGGTCCTATTGAAGAGAATTTCACTGGAGACGAGATGGTTATATCGCGTTGGGAACGCCGGTGGGCGATAATCTGGAAGCTGACGACGCCAGAAATCTGGACTTCATCTGTACGTTGCATGGGTGATTCGTGATCACGCTGGGGTGTTTCTCCAACCTGCCCGATCCAGAGAATCATGATGGGTTTATGGATCTCGAGGCCTTCGTACGTTTCGTGCACGAACTCGGGTTAGATGCCGTCGACTTCCATCTCGGCAAGGGATTCCGCTCGAAGGATCCAGACTACCTTCACCACATCAGCATGCTTTGTCGCCAACTCGATCTGCCGGTGGGTTACGTGGGATCGGTCGGCAATTTCGTCGGACCCGAAGAAATCGTGCAGCAGCGCATGGCCCAGGCTCGCTTCGACATAGGGGTCGCCATCGCCCTTGGATCCCCCTTGGTCCGGCTCTTCAGCGGATCGCTGCCACCAGAGGTCATCGACCGACAGCCGCTGTGGGAGCAGATGATTGCCAATTTCCAGGTCCTGGCCGATGAAGCCGCCCAACAGGGAATTGCCCTCGGGCTGCAAAACCACAACAACGGCAATATGGCGGCCACCGGCAGAGACGTGCTGGCCATTCTCCAAGAAGTGGACCGCGCAAATTTCACCTGCGTCATGGACACCGGCGAATGGGAGGGCTCGATCGGAGCATCGCCGCTTGGAACATCCGATCCACAGACCGACATCTACGAGTTTATGCGGGAAGTCGCTCCACATGCCGCCAGCGTGCGCGCCAAGATCTACCGAGTCGAAACCGGCAAAGAGACCTGGATCGATTACCAACGGGTCATCAATATCCTGCAGACCTCGGGCTTCAGCGGCAATATCTCCATCGTGTTACAGAATCAGAGCGAGACCTGTGGGGACATCGAAGCTGTGCGTCTGGCCGTGCGCCATCTGCGCGCTTTGCTGGCCGACCTGCCCACCTAGCGGTCCTTCGCTTACCAGGACACCTTCAATCGCGTCCAGCGGATACAGCTCACCCCCTCTTCGACACACCAGTGCACCGTCAGTGCGGTATCGCCGTCCAGCCGCACCCCCATCGGGTAGCCGAACTCGATCAAGCGGATCTGCTCCTGGCTGCTGATCTCGTCCGTCAGTTCGAGTCGCGCTCGACTGTCGAAGAGCACATCTTCGAATTCCACCTCCCAGCTGCTCTCTGCGGCGCGCACCAGACACATCTGTATGCTCTGGTCTCCGAAGCGTTTGTTGTAGAGCATCAGAAAGCGGTCGTCCCCCAGCCAGATCGGCGTCATCGTCTGCCCCTGAATGCCGGTGGGGTGGGGCCCGTCCCAACTGCGGCCGCCATCTGCGGAAAAACTATAGGCGTTTTTGAGGTCGGTGTCGTTGGCAAAATCCTGTACCCAGGCAAGGGCGATGAGGCGCCCGGGCTGACACTCGATTAGCTTCTGCTCCAGATAGCCGACGCCGGTGCCGGGGTCCTGAAACACGGTGTGCATTTCGGGCCAGGTCGCACCCTCGTCGCCCGACTCCTGGACGATGACCAACTCGCCATAACGGCCGTCGTGCAGCGTCGCCGCCGGCGCCAGCCAGCGGCCGTCATCCGTAACGACGATCGGGTTAGAGATTTCGTACGGCCCCTCGATCTGAAACGGTATCACTGCGGGATCCGTCCAGGTCCAACCGCCATCCGTCGAGCGGCACACCACCGGCTCGCTAGAGGTCGTTGTCAAACTGTCCTGCGTATACTGCCGCACATCGCGTTGGCCGTAGGCCAGAATCACGCCTTCCCGGGTACGGCTCAGACGCAGGTGATTGGTCTTGTTCGGATCCGTTTCGCGTTCGAGGATGACGCCCTGGTAGGTCCACGTCCGGCCGCCGTCGGAGGAGCGGGCGCAATGGGTATCGCCGAGGGCGTAGTGGCCGCCGCCGCGACTGAAACCACAGACGATATCGCCGTTGTCGAGGCGCACCAGGGTGGCGAATGCCGAGTCTTGGCGGTCTACATGACCGCTTTCCAGTATTTCGATATGTGGCATGCGAGTATCTCCTCTCACTCTGTGTCTACCTGAACCAGGCGTAACTGAGCCGCAGCGAGCGCTTCGCCAGCGAGTAGATTGTGCTCTGCGGCCCGTCCCAGCAAATCCTAGCCGTGAAATATGCCAATTTCCACGCCGTGCGGCCAGGCTTGCTGCGCTCCGTCCCTGCTGTCCGCTCTTTAGCATCCTATTTTGAGTCTCAGATCGGGACGTTTACATTCAGATATGAAATCATCCGAATCGATTGCCCAAGCGTTGTCGCCATCGTATGCAGAAAAGCGGCGCGGTCTGCGCTGGGCTGTGGCTGCCGAGACCTTTGGCAGCGCCTACGGGGTCTTGGCGCTGGGCTCGATTTTTGTACTCTTCCTCGATGAACTCGGTTTGCGCAAAGAGCAGATCGGCTTGCTTAATGGGCTGATTTTTTTGCCTGGGCCGATTGCTCTCTTTATCGCCCCCTACCTTGCCCGTTTTGGCAGTAAGCGCTCGATGATCCTCTTTTATGGGGCGCGCAAAATCGTTGCGGCGTTGTTGCTTCTGACGCCGGGCGTATTTGCTGCCTGGGGGCAGGCTGCAGCCTTCGCCTATGTCGTCGCGGTGATGGTGCTCTATGGCCTTTGCCGGGTTATCGCCGAGACGGCTTATTATCCCTGGGCCCAGGAATTTGTGCCCAATCAGGTGCGCGGACAGTTTGCCGCCGTCTGCAATATCGTCGGGACCGTGGTCAGCATACTGGCGGTGACCTGGTCCAGTTATATGCTTGGAGCGAGCGCTGGGATTGGGTCTTTTCAGGTGGTAATGGGGGTGGGGTGTGTTTTGGGTTTGATTGGGGTCGCGTTCAAGTTTCTGATCCCTGGAGGTGCGCCCGTGGCCAAGCGGACGGACCAGCGCACGCATTTTCGCCAGATGAAAGAGGCGGTGGCCGATCGGGGTTTTCGCCGATTTTTATTGGGTTTGGGCATGATGGGTTTGGTGACTGGAGGGTGGGGAGTATTTGTGCCGCTCTATTTAAAAGAGGCGATTGGTTTGGATGCGGGGGCGGTGGTCGGCTTGCTCAACTGGACGATGGCGGGCAGGCTGGTATCGAGTTATGCCTGGGGTTTTGCCGCCGATCGCAAGGGCAGTAAACCGGTGCTGATGGTCGGGCTTTTGCTGATTATGGTATTGCCCTTGGGGTGGATGGCGCTGCCGCGGCAGGCGGCCGATAGCGAGCTTTGGGCTGGCGTCTTGGCGATGTTGTCGGGGGTGGCGATGATGGGTTATAGCATCGGCAATGAGCGCCTGCTTTTTGTTTCGGCCGTACCGCCGGAGAAGAAGACCGAATATATGGCAGTGTTTTATACTTTTACTCAAATCCTGATGGCATTGAGCCCGTTTTTGGCCGGTCAGGTATTGGTGGCGGCGACGGACGTGCAAGGCGTAGCCTATGGGTTTGAGTTTGATCAGTATACGCCTTTTTTTGTCGGCAGCCTGCTCTTATTGTTTGTGGGGATTTGGATTTTTAGTGGGGTCCGTGAGAGGGCAGCTAGTGATTCCCTATCGGGCGATGCTGTGTAAAATTTCTTGGAAATGGAATCTTAGATATGGGTGTTTTTGAATCTTACTCTCTACCTGAAGTGATTGAAAGCGTTGCCGAGTTAGAAGATATTCTCTCCAGACCCACAGCGGGACTGGTGGAGGATTTTGCCCGTTTGCAAGGTGATATACTGATTTTGGGTGCCAGTGGAAAGGTGGGGCCGACTCTGGCCAGGATGGCCAAACGCGCCGCTCCTGAGAAACGGGTTATCGGTGTGGCGCGCTTCTCCGAAGGCAAAATAAAACAACAGTTGGAAGAATATGGAATAGAGACCATTACTACGGATCTTCTGGACCGCAGCGCTGTTCAGGCTCTGCCGCGGGTGGAAAATGTCGTTTATATGGCGGGAAAAAAATTCGGCACAGCCGGATCTGAACCCGATACTTGGGCTATGAATGCCGTGGTCCCTGCACATATTGGTGAAATTCTAAAGAGAACGCGTTTTGTGGCCTTTTCCACCTTGTGTGTATATCCCTTTGCCGAGGTAAAGGGTCCCGGCAGTGCGCCAGCAACCCACCCGCCCGAACCCCTTGGGGAATACCCGAATTCCTGCGTGGCTCGCGAACGCATTTTTCAATATTACTCTAAGCGAAGCGGCAGCCCCGGTCGGCTGGCGCGCTTGAACTATGCCATTGATTTACGCTATGGTGTTCTCCAGGACGTCGCCCTAAAGGTTTTAAATAAACAATCCATTGATATCCGCACAGGTGTAGCCAACGTAATCTGGCAGGGGGATTCCACTGCTCAGATTCTGCGTTGTCTACACCATGCTACTCTCCCTGCAACTGCTATCAATATCGGTGCTGAAAGGCCAGCAGAAATTAGATATGTGGCCCAGCGTTTCGGAGAGATATTTGGTATTGAGCCCCTCTTTGAGGGTAAAGAGGTTGATATGGCCTGGCACAACGATACTACAGAAGCCAAAGGACTGTTTGGTTCTCCCGCTGTTGATCTTGATACCATGATCCGCTGGAACGCCCACTGGCTGCAGAAGGGTGGAGTGTTATATAATAAACCAACACATTACGATCAGCGTCACGGCAAATTCTAACGGTGAAAGCCATGCAGTTAGTGTTTACTGCCGGCGAATCCTCGATTGATAGAAACTTCAAATCCGAATAAAAAAAGAGGCTACGACATTCAGGTCGTAGCCTCTTTTTTTTTCAGTACAGACACTAGGTAAGCTTAGCCTTCGCCGTAGACCGCCTGAATCATGGCATTGATGTAGCCGAAGCAATAAGCGTAGGACTGATAGTAGCCCTGCGGATCTTCTTCGGTGCGCGGGACGTGGTCGGGATCAATGCCGTAAGAGTAGCCCACATTCTTGAGGGCCTTTAATACCCGGTAGAAGTCCATATCTCCTTCGTCGGGCAGGGCCTCGCGAAAGCTGTAGCGTCCGCCAACGAGGTTGCGGTAGTGGACTAGAAAAATTGTGTTGCGGCTGCCAAAGTATTCTATGAAGGGATAGATCTCATTGGCCGAATCTTCGAGCATTTCAGCGATGGAGCCGATGCAGAAATTCCAGCCGTGATGCGAACTGCGCTGAATATCGATGAAACGCTTCATGCCTTCAAAGTCATTGAGCACCTTGTCAACGCCCCTATAACCGGGGGGAGTGGCAGGGTCTTCCTGGGAATTGCCCAGTCGAACGTTGAACTCTTCTGCGACCGGAATCATGCGTTCGAGCAGATACTCAATGCGCTCCCAGTGCATTTCTGCGGTGACGCGCCCGGCGTCGGTCAGCTTGGCCTGTTCTTCTGCCGGGACCTGGTCCAAGCGGAACGCGGTGAAGTAGTAGCCGCCGCGACCTTCTTCTCGTTCGGTACGGTCGATGGGCAGGACGCAGGTATTATAGCGCAGAGAAGTGATGCCGGCGCGCGAAGCGGTGCGGATCATTTCGCATACCCGATCGATTTCCCGGTCGCGCTCCGGGCTTTTGCCAAAGTAGATGATGTTGGGAAATTGCGTATAGATGGGCAGCAAGCTCATGTCCAGCGTCAGCCCGAAGGACTCGTGGTGCTCTCTTTCCTGGACCAACTCGTCGAGATCCCAACCGCGGTCGGGGTGGAAGGGAAAGGTGGCGGCCTTGTGGTGCACGCCACAGCGCTGCAGAAAACGCAACTCGGGATCGGTTGACCCAAAGCCCTGTGTGCGCACATACATACGCCCATCGTTTGCCGATGTTTGTGATGCGCCTCCAGCGGCAGAAGCCGCTGCCTCGCCGGCTGCGAGACCCTTTTCGAATGGATCGGATTCTTTCATGTGATTCCTTTCGTTGGTATAGCGTTGGTATGGTGCGTCCCCACAATATAAGAAAATTGCGTCAGAGGCAGCCAACATTGACCTTTGATACTATATCCTCGTGTGTGATGCCGGCGGCTGAGGTTGCCCTGTTGGGTAGGAAATCATTACCTATCTTTACATCAAGTATATAAGTTCGGAACAGGTGATTCTCTTCAAAACCTCAAAGAGTCAAAGGGTATTCAATAAACACAGGCAAGAACTATGACAATACCACAAAGAATGGGAGATTTGTCTGGCGGTGCCGGTAACGATACCTGGCTGGACCTCCCGGCTGGAAAAATTGGCACACCTAGCAGCGCCGATATTGCTATTCTTGGTATTGGCGCTGCAACGCCTTATCCGATTGGTGCGTATTGCATGGATGCCCCGGACACCATCCGCCAGGCACTTAATAAGCCTGATATTTTCGGCCATCACGATTTTGACCTTGCCGGGGTGGATGCCAGCCATACCACACTCCCCGCTGGCATTAGCGCCGAAGACCAGGGAAATTTGCAAGTGGAGGATACCACCGATCCTGACAAAACCGCTGCTAACCGTGCCCGTATTAGCGCTGCTATACAGGCCATGTTGGACAGCGACACAATTCCTATCGTCTTTGGTGGTGATGATTCAATCCCCATTCCGGTGCTTGCTGCCTATGGTGCCATGCCGTCTATGTCCATCCTGCAAATTGATGCGCATATAGACTGGAGGGATGAAGTGAATGGCGAGAGGTGGGGACTTTCCAGTACTATGCGGCGGGCCAGTCAAATGGATCATATTGACCAGACTGTGCAGCTGGCAGCGCGAGGCATCGGCTCGGCAAGGCCTGACGACCTTAAGGCCGCGCTCGAATATGGTAGCTGTTTTCACCCGATGCGGGCGTTGTTAAAGCAAGGCGGTAGCGCTGCTGCTCTTGCTGATTTGCCGGCTGCGGTGCCTGTCTTTATTTCGCTTGATGTCGACAGTCTTGACCCGGCCGTCATGCCTGCGGTTTTGGGTCCATCCCCTGGTGGGATAGATTATTGGCAGCTCATGGATATTATTGAAACCGCCGCTAGTCGTGCCCCCATTGCAGGCTTTGCGATGGTTGAACTGAAGCCGGACCGAGACATTGGCGGCCATGGTGCTTTGCTGGCCGGTCGGATTGCCCTTTCCGTATTAGCCATCATCGCGCGCCAGCGCGCTGGAGGTAAATGAATAGAACGATCGAGGAAGACGGCGCCGGCTCCGAACGCGTGCCACTTAGGCGCTACGCCGCGCTCTTGGGGCACTACCTAAAACCGCATTGGCGCCGGGTGGCCCTATTGGCCGCCTGTATTTTTACCAGTATCAGCATGAACCTCTTGATGCCGCAAATCATCCGCTACTTTATCGATGCGGCGCAAGCCGGCGGCGCACTCGAGAATATGATGAAGGCCGCTGGGCTCTATCTGGCCATCGGTTTCGGTCGCCAATTCGTCTTTCTGGCTAGCAGCTATCTGGGGCAGGATCTCGGCTGGCGGGTCACCAACCTCATGCGTGGCGATTTGGCTGAGCACTGTCTGCGCCTCGACATGGGTTTTCACCACCAGCACACGCCGGGCGAGATGGTCGAGCGGGTCGATGGCGATACCACGGCGCTGGCCAATTTCTTCTCGGATTTCATCGTCTATGTCGTTGGCAGCGTGTTTTTTTTGCTGGGGGTGCTGGTCTTGCTCTTCCGCGAGGATTGGCGGATCGGCCTGGTGATGAGTGTCTTCACGCTGGTATCCTTTATGGTCTATAACCTCACCCGCAGCATGGCCGTGCCGCACTACGTTGCCGAGCGCGAGGGCTATTCGCGGCTCTATGGCTTTTTGGAGGAGCGGCTCACCGGCATAGAAGATATCCGCACCAATGGGGGCACGGGGTATATTCTCGATCGGTTTTTTGCGGTTAACCGCGACGCCTATGGGCGGGTGCTGCGCTCGGAGAAGATGGGGGCGGTGCTGAGTTCGATCACCACTATCCTTTTTACTATCGGTCACGCACTGGCGCTGGGCATGGGGATCTGGCTTTATGGAATGGAGGCGCTTAGCATCGGCGCGGTCTACCTGGTCCTGCACTATACCTCGATGCTGCGGATGCCGCTCTTTATGATCAGCCGTCAGATCAGCGACCTGCAAAAGGCGACGGCGGGTCTCAAGCGCATCGAAGTGCTGCAGCGCACCCAGAGCCGGATCGAGGACGGGGCGGAAGATCTGCCGACGCATGGGGCTTTATCCGTGGAGTTTGCGGCGGTGTCGTTTGCTTATTTTGCCGACGAGCCGGTGTTACAGGATATCAATTTGCGGCTTGAGCCGGGGCGGGTGCTGGGGCTTTTGGGGCGGACCGGCAGCGGCAAGACGACGCTGACGCGGTTGCTCTTCCGCTTCTACGATGTAGACGCTGGCAAGGTGCAGATCGGCGATCGGCCGGTGGGCGCTTTGCGGCTGCAGCAATTGCGCCAGCGGGTGGGCATGGTAACACAGGATGTGCAGATTTTCAACGCCACGGTGCGCGAGAATCTGGCACTTTTCGATCCGGATGTGGAGGATGGGCGGATCCTTGCGGCGATAGAGAAATTGGGCTTAGGGCCGTGGTACGAGTCGCTGGAAGAGGGGCTCGACACGGTCATTTCGACGGGCAGTTTGTCGGCGGGCGAGTCGCAACTTTTAGCTTTTGCGCGGGTCTTTCTCAAGGACCCAGGCATAGTGATCCTCGACGAGCCTTCCTCGCGGCTCGATCCGGCGACCGAGGCGCAGATCGACCGAGCGGTGCAGCAATTGCTGGCCGGGCGCACAGCGATTATCATCGCCCACCATCTCGGCACAGTAGAGCGGGTCGACGATATCGCGATTTTAGCGGAGGGGCGGATTGAGGAGTATGGAGAACGGGCGCAATTGGCGCTAGATCCGCAATCGCGTTTTGCGCGGCTATTGGCGGCGGGACTGGAGGAGTATACCGGATGACGACGGGACAGACTGCCCTCAAGCTTTTGCGCTACCGGCCCGGCCTCTTCGTCAGCACCGTGTTTTTCCGCGGCCTCGACGATCTGGCGCCTTTTGCCACCGGGCTGATCATGCAGGCCTTTTTTAACGCCTTGACAGGAGAGGCCGAGGTTGGTTTTAACGTCTGGACGTTGGTGGTGTTTTTTGTGGTGCTGGAGGGGGCCGACCGGGTCGCGCTCTTCGCGGCGACTTTGGTGGGGGTGCGCTGGTATTTTGCGGTGCAGTCGCTGCTGCGCAAGAATCTGCTGGCCGCCGTCCTCGAGGTGCGCCACCCGCGGGCGGTTTCGGGATCCTCGGGCGAGGTGACCAACCGCTTTCGCGACGATGTTGAGGCGGTGACCCATTACCTGGAGCAGTATATCCATCTGTGGGGCAATATGATCTTCGCGGTCCTGGCCGTCAGTTATATGGCCCGGATCGACGTGGCCGTCACTGTGGTGACGGTGGTGCCTTGTGTGCTGATCGTCACGGTCGTCAATGTGGCGCGCCGCCATATCCACCGCTTCCGCACCGCGCAGCGGGCCGCCACCGAGCAGGCGACCAATTTCGTCAACGAGATGTTCCAGTCGGTGCAGGCGATCCAGGTGGCCACTACTGAGGGCCATACCGTGGCGCGCTTGCGCCGCTTCAACGACGCGCGGCGCAAGTCGACGCTGGTCGACAATCTCTTCAACCAGTTGTTGATGTCGATCAATTTTAATATCAGCCATATATCGACGGGGGCTATTTTGCTGTTGGTGGCCGAGCAGATGCACTCGGGGTCTTTCACGGTCGGCGATTTTGCGCTCTTTACGACCTATGTCAGTGAGGTGGCACGCAGCGGCGCGCTGGTGGGGTCGGTGATGGCGCAGCACCGGCGCGCCGCCGTCTCGCTGGCGCGGATGGCGGGCACGATTGAGGCGCAGACCTCGGCGCCGCTGGTGGCATACGGGCCGATTTACTTGCGCGAAAATCCGCCGCCGTCGCTAAGACCGGTGGCAACGGCTGCCGATGAATTGCACGAGCTGGAGATTGCGGGTTTGCGTTATATCTACCCCGATTCGGAGAATGGCGTCGAGGGCATTGATCTGCGAATCGCGCCGGGGACTTTCACCGTGGTGACGGGCCGGATCGGCGCCGGCAAGACGACCTTGCTGCGGGCGGTGCTGGGGGTCTTGCCCGTGCAGGCGGGAACGATCCGCTGGAATGGTGAGCCGGTCTTAGATCCCAAGACCTTTTTTGTGCCGCCGCGCTGCGCCTATACACCGCAGGTGCCGCGGCTCTTTAGCGAGAGCCTTAGGGATAATATTTTGATGGGCTTGCCTGCGGAGGAGGGAGTGATTGAAGAGGCGGTGCGCCTGGGGGTGATGGAGGAGGATCTGCCGACCTTGGAGCGCGGCCTCGATACGGTGGTGGGACCGCGCGGTGTCAAATTGTCGGGTGGGCAGGTGCAGCGCACGGCGGCGGCGCGCATGTTTGTGCGCCAGGCCGAGCTCTACGTCTTCGACGATTTGTCTTCTGCTCTTGATGTGGAGACCGAGAACGAACTTTGGGATCGGGTCTTTGCGGCGCGCCGGGGCGCTTGTCTGGTGGTGTCGCATCGGCGTCCGGCGCTGCAACGGGCCGACCAGATCGTCGTGCTCAAGGACGGGCGGATCGAGGCGGTGGGCCGGCTCGACGAGCTCTTGACTTCGTGCGAGGAGATGCAGCGCTTGTGGCGCGGCGAGTTGGACGGCTGATGGTCACCGTGCTGGGGAAATTGAAGCGCTGCCAGGCCGGCGATCGAATTTCCACCACCACCTGTGATCTGGCCGACGAGTGGAGGATGTCAGCGGCATCGCTCTTCACTGCAGGTAGCGACGGATCACATTCTCCGTAATTTTCGACACCCCCTCGTCAACCAAAATTGACGCCGGCCAGCAGATCGACCCCACCGAAAATACGGCGCCGCCGCTGTCGGTCTCGTGCTCGACAATTTCGCCGCCGCCGTCGTCCGGGTTGAGGCCCTTGGCCAAGAGCCGCGTGTTGGCCGGCGACTGCGGCGAGATCTTGTCGGTCTCGTGGCCCGAGGCGCCGCCCGGTATGCGCTGGTGCAGACTTTTCTCGCCAAAGGTATCGCCGTTTTTGAGTCCCGTACCTGCAAAACACCAGTGCTCGGCGTCGAGTACTTTGTAGGGAGCCGCCGTCATAATGCCGGAAAAGGTGAATACCACTCCCAGCAGATTGGCTTCCGATTCGGCGCGCCGGTCAAAGCGACTTTCGTAGAGCGTGCCGTCTTCTTTGGGCTGCGGTTCCGAATGGCTCCAATTGGTGTTGTGGTGGACGATGCGGTGATCGTCCAAAAACTCGACCTCGCAATTGAGCCCGTTGCCGCCCAAATACATTAAGCGCCCGCCGCGTTCGAAGACCCAGCTCTTGAGGCGAAAGTACATGTCCCGCGACCAGTATTCCGGGTGGGTGCTGATCATTAGTACTTTGTAGTCGTCGAGCGGCACCTGGTCAAAGTGGAACTGCGTTTCAGCATAGAGATCGTAGTCGATGCCCTGGCGCTCCATCCAACCGAATAAACGCCATTCGGCTGCTGCCATATGGGATCCCTGGCGCCCGGCGATGGGATCGGTGAGGCCCTCGTTTTCGTTGATATGATTGTAGGGGTCGGGGCGGTCCAACGACAGCGGCTCGTAGCCATCGGCGTTGTAGGTGCGGTGTTGGCTCTCGGTGTAGCGCTTGAGTTCGAGACGCGAGTTGATGGTGGGTGTCGGCGGAAAACAGTCGGCGTGGATGTAGTTGCTGCGCCCGCCAAAGCTATTGTAGGCATTCCAGTTGATGTCCGAGGCCAGGACCGCCAATTTGGCCTGCGGTTTTTGCGGCGCTACTATCCAGGGGAACGAGAAAAATTGCCCCTCTTTGTTGCGCGCGTGCAAATAGTAGAGTCCGGAACGCTCGGGCGCCTCAATAATTTGGCCCAGCGCCTTGCTCTTATAACCGTGTTTGTTCCACTGCACCCCGGTCTGGGTGTAATCGCCGTCGGGCGTGATCTGCATGGTGGCCCGCGGTCCATGCTCGTCGAAGGTGCCGATGCGGCGGATGAACTCCTTGTCGGCGCCGTAACGCCACAACTCTAGCTCGTACTCGACTACGGCGTGCACCCTGAATTCGGCGCTGGCGCCGGACTTGACGCATTTGGGCCACATATATCCCCACAGATCGTCCGACAATAAACGGAACTGGTAGGGCTCGTCGGCGTGCACTTCCATCTGCACGATCTTTGAGCCGACCCCTGCTCCGCCGAGGACTACTTCGTACTGGCCTGGTTCAATATCTGCATAGATCGCCCCCGAAATCGTCGAGCGCGCTGCCACCACTCCGCCGGCGCCGCGGAATTCAAAAAGTATATCGCCCAATGCTACATAGCGCTCATTGCTGACATAACCGACCAACATAAACATTCTCCTTCTAAGAAGCGTTCTGACACAGTGTCTCTGATGCAATAATAGTCTTTTTTAGCGCGTCTTTAAAGTGCGATCAGTAACGTCCGGTTAGGATTTTGCTTGATCCAGGGTCCATAGTAAGACGATCAACGAGAAGAAGATAAGATCTATATCTATTGTATAAACAG